>TARA_R110001599_G_scaffold116158_1_pt1 | contig 30415 bp, 27 predicted proteins | sample TARA_R110001599 | Tara Oceans TARA_R110001599 (sample SAMEA4398360) | marine metagenome | biome: Polar Biome; feature: [MES] marine water layer (ENVO:01000295) within the mesopelagic zone...; material: water (ENVO:00002006), including particulate matter (ENVO:01000060) such...
GCCGTGGCTAAAGTCTGTGCGGCCCGAGGCTGCGATTTGGTGTTGGGTCTTGGCGACAATATTTATGAGTCTGGCGTGAGCTCTGTGCTAGACCCGCAGTTTGAAGAAAAATTTGAACTGCCGTTTGCGCCCATTAATTTGCCTTTTTACATGGTGCTCGGCAATCATGATAACAGCGGCTTCTTTGGTGGTGATGGCGCCAATAATGCTAAAGGTGATTTTGAGGTGGACTATCATTATCGCGATAGTCAGCACCCAGATGAACCTCGGCAAACATCGCGCTGGCATATGCCGTCCCGGTATTATCGCTTTACCCAAGGAGGAGAGTCGGCTGCACCACTAGTCGAGTTTTTTGGTGTGGACTCAAATCAAATCGCTGGCGGATTTCCCGACAGCAATGAAAACTATTCTTATAATAATTATGGTTTGGTCCAAGCTCAGTGGTTGAGCGAGGCTATGGCTAGTAGCAAAGCCAAATGGAAAATTGTCTTTGCCCATCATCCGTATATTTCTAATGGCTCCCACGGCAACGCGGGCAATTACGACGGTGCGCCGGCATTTGTGGCGCCGGTGTTGGCGGGTGAACGTTATAAAGCCTTTCTTGAAGAAACGATTTGCGATAAAGCCGATTTCTTATTTGCGGGCCACGACCATGACCTACAGTGGTTAATGCCGGTCGCTTCCTGTGGCAAAACCGGTTTTATTCTCTCTGGTGCGGCGAGTAAAACTCGTAGCCTAGAACACCGCGATGACAACCCCGTGTTCTATGAAAAAGGCGATAGCTACGGTTTTGTTTGGGTCGAAATTAAAGGCGACACCATGGTGGGTGAAGTCTACCAAGTTGATCCTGCCGACCCCGCGCTGGGCTTGGGGTCTTTGAGTCAGCCTGAACCCGCTTTCCGTCGTGAACAGAGTCAGCAGGCAGCAATTGGCCTACCGGAATCCGATGGCTTTACCAGTCCACTCCAAGGCGATAGCAGCTTTGATGTGAATGGCGAGCCCGGCAATCTTGACCCAGTGCAGGCCCAGTTTAGCAGCGGCTTTGCCAGCCTTGCCGCGGCGATTCCTGAAGCGACGATCAGCACGATTGTGGCAGGGGTAGGGAAATCAGGTAACGCCCTACTGGAAGTTGTCGATTCCTTGCTTACGGGTTTACAGGGCGCGGCCACTGAGCAGAATCCAGATTTGGCGCTGGCCGGTGCCGCGCGGGCGAGTCAGGCTTTACTCTATGCCTTGCAAAGCTTGCAGGACAGTATTGTTCCTGCCGACGGCCAAGCTTTGCCGGCGCCGCTAGATCAACTCAGTGCCGCGCTAGAACAGTTTAGCGCGGAGGCGCCAAGTGCGGATGACGGTAATGCGGATGACGGCGCCAGCGCTGATCTGCGCGGGCTCACCGATCCCCTGCGTAATTTAGCGGCGAATATACAAAATATTGTTGACGGTATTGACGAGGAAGGCGGTAGCGTCCCGGTGGCAGGTGCTGCGCTGAGCTTATTGTCAGAATTGCTCTTTGATGTGACACGGCTTATTGACGCCACTGGTAATGTCGACAGCGGGGAAATGGTGCAGGTCTTGGTGTCGACTACCGATGATTTACTCGCGAATATTTTGCTTAATGTTGTGCCAATAGAGGAATATGCACCGGCCGAGATGAGTGATGCAATTGGCCTTGGTCCGAAGTTTTTGGGCACCGCCTTGCTTTTAGTTAGCCAAGAAGTGGCTTACCACTTGGATACTAAAGTATTGCCGTCAATCCTACAGGGCTTGGGTATGTTGCCACTGTCGGCTTTGGACAGTTTGTTTTCTGCGTTCACGCTAGGCGGTTAAACCGCGCGCGCAAGTGGTGCTAATAAAGCGTCGATGTTCAATTGGGCTTCTAAGCAATCGGCGAGTCGATCAATATTGCTCTCGATGACGCTAGCGTAGTCCAGCGCGGCAACGTCGTTGAGACCAGCCCACCTGAGCAGGCTATTGCGGGTGTCGCTTTCGTCAAATAGGCCGTGTAAATAACTGCCAATGATCTGATCGTCGGCACTGCGAGCGCCATCGCGGTGACTGCCTAAATCGGCAAATGGGGCGTCCAATGCCGGTCCAGTACTGATGCCCGCGTGGATTTCATAGCCGCGTATTTTTGATTTTTCTGCCCATAAATAGCCGCTGACCTGACGCAGGGTTTTGTTGCTGCCGAGGGTGGTTTCCATGTTCAGTAGACCAAGACCGCTGCTCGAACCGGCGTCACCTTCAATCGCTTCAGGGTCGTGTACGGCATTGCCTAACATTTGAAAACCACCGCAAATACCGAGGACTTTGCCGCCGTAGCGCAGGTGCTTTTTGATATCTTTGTGCCAGTTATTGCTACGTAAATAGTCCAGGTCTCTGCGGGTGCTTTTGCTACCGGGCAGAATAATTAAATCGCAGGGCGGAATGACTTCGCCTTTGCCGACAAATACGAGATCTACTTGAGGGTGTAGGCGGAGTGCGTCGAAATCGGTGTGATTGCTAATGCGGGTGAATACCGGCACCGCTACTTTGATTGCTTGCTCGCTGAGAGTTTGGCGACTGTCGATCGCGTCTTCGGCTTCTAAGTGCAGGTCGTGAATATAGGGCACCACGCCGATGACCGGTTTGCCAGTACGTTCTTCTAGCCAATCGAGGCCTGATTGCAGTAGAGCGATGTCGCCGCGAAAGCGGTTGATGATAAAGCCCGTCACTCGCGCCTGTTCGCTTGCAGATAATAAATCCAAGGTGCCGACCAAGTGGGCAAACACACCGCCGCGATCGATGTCGGCGACAATGACCACAGGGCAATCCACTGCTTCGGCAAAGCCCATATTGGCAATGTCATTGGCCCGTAAATTAATTTCGGCGGGGCTGCCGGCGCCCTCTACTACGATCACATCGTACTGCTGGCAAAGACGCTGGTGCGACTCTAATACCGCTGCCATGGCGCGCTTTTTATAGGCGTGGTAATCCTGCGCTTCCATATTGCTCAGTGCCTTGCCATGAATAATTACTTGCGCGCCAGTGTCGCTATTGGGTTTGAGTAGCACCGGATTCATATCGGTGTGTGGCGCTAAGCCGCAAGCTTGGGCTTGGACCGCTTGAGCGCGACCGATCTCGCCGCCCTCGGGGGTTACCGCGCTGTTCAGGGCCATATTCTGGGGCTTAAAGGGCGCTACGCTGAGTCCACGGCGTTTAAATACCCGGCAAAGGCCGGCAACGGTTACGCTTTTACCGGCGTCCGAGGTAGTGCCTTGAATCATTAATGTTAGGGTCATCGCTGTGTGTCACTTAGTTTAATTGGCGTGGTTCGTCTATTTAGGTCGCTGGGAGACGCTAGACGGAGAACGCTAGCACTAGCCAGACGTCAGGCGTCAGATGTAATTGGCTCGGCCGCGAGACCTTGCCGCCCTTCAACCGAGCTCCGACCAGATTTCTTAGCGTCTCCCGTCTCCCACCCAGCGTTTTGCCGCCACGGCGTCTGACCTCCGACTTCCGACGCCAGACCTGCACCTTAGTCTTGCCAGCCGTCTTGCATTATCAATTGTTCAAGGTCTTGCCGTTGCGCCCACCGCTCGGTTTCTAGCATGGGCCGCGGGTAAAATTCCTCAACCGGGCCAAGGCAAAGTATCGCAATGGGCAGGCTGCCGCTGGGCATATTCAAAATACTTATTAAGTGCTCGGGATCAAATAGTGATACCCAGCCCATGCCCAAACCTTCGGCGCGGGCTGCTAGCCATAGATTTTGAATGGCGCAGGAGGCTGAGGCCAAATCCATTTGTGGGAGTGTGCGGCGACCAAAAATATGTTTTTCACGCTGGTCCATTAGGGCGACAACAATGAGCTCAGCGCAGTCTTTCACGCCTTCTACTTTCAAGCGCATAAATTCGTCTTCGCGCTCGTTCAAGGCCCGTGCTGTTTTTATGCGTTCTTCTTGCACTTTGTTGTAAATCGTTTTGCGCAGCGCGCTATCTTGAATCCGAATAAATCGCCAGGGTTGCATGAGGCCAACGCTGGGTGCGCGGTGGGCGGCGCCGAGTAATTTCATTAATGTTTCGTAGGGCACTTCGCCGCCGCAAAAATGCCGCATATCACGGCGCTCGGCAATGACCCGGTACACGGTGTCGATGTCAGTTTGGCTGTAGGCGTGATCGCGGTGCTCACAATTCATAACACTGAGTTCCTGCTGCTCAGGGGAATGAAATAGCGTTGACCGTCACTGACGATGCTGCGCAGTGCCTGATTGTAGAGTTTTTCTAGGGCGGGGGTGGCGAGCATGGTGTCGGCGTCGCCCCAGCAGGCGTCCCCGTTGGGATAGAGTAATAAAATTTTATCGCACCACTGGGCGGCTAAATTCAAATCGTGCAGGCACAGCACAATGCCGCAGCCAGCTGCAGCTTGTTCCGCTAATAGCTCCATAATTTGGACCTGATGTTTTAGGTCCAAATGGTTGCTGGGCTCGTCGGCCAGCCACAGTTTTGGTGTCTGACTCAGGGCCGTGGCAATGGCTAAACGCTGACGTTCGCCGCCGGATAAAGTGCTAATGAGGCGATGCTCTAGATCGCCCAATTCCATTTTTTGCAGGGCAGCGCGGGCGATGGCTAAATCATCGGAACTCTCGATATCCCAAGGTGAAATAAAGGGGTGGCGGCCAATCATGGCGGTTTCTAATACGGTGGCGGGAAAGCCCTCTCCATTGTTTTGAAAAACCACCGCTAGTTGTTGTGCAACCCGTTTGCGGCGAAGTGTTTTAATGTTCTCGCCGGATAATTCCACGTCGCCGCTTCGGGGCTTGCGTAAGCCTGCGAGGGTGTGGAGTAGGGTGGTTTTACCTGCGCCGTTGGGGCCGAGTATGCCCCAGGTTTCACCGGGCTTAATGTCGAAGGACAAGGGCGTGCCGCTGCTGCGCTCCGGGATATCAATAATGAGATTGTTGGCCGCGAGCATCTTAGCGGCTCCGGTGTAGCAGGTATAAAAAGGTGGGCACGCCGATCAGTGCAGTGATCACGCCCGCTGGCAGCTGCTCGGGGGCAATTAACGTACGGGCCAAGGTGTCGGCAAGGGTTAGCAACGCGCCGCCGGCTAAGGCGGCGGCGGGCAGGATTAGGCGCTGATCATTGCCGAGCACCAAGCGCAACATATGTGGCACGATCAAACCAACAAAGCCAATGCTTCCCGCAGTGACTACCGCAAAGGCAGTGAGCAGACTGGCGGCAATATAAACTGTCCACTCCAAAGCGCGTACCGAGACGCCAAGTGCCGCCGCTTGCATTTGGCCGCGAGCCAGCACATTCAGGCTGCGTCCGAGGGGCAGCATAATTATGGATATTAAGCTGAGCACGATCAGTGCCGGCCAAGGCGAGCGGGCGTAAGCCAGGTCGCCCATTAGCCAATACAGCATACCGGGCAATTGTTCACTGGGGCTGACCGCAAGCATAAAGGTAATTGCCGCGCCCCAGCCAGAGGCAATAACCACACCGGTTAGTAGCAGGCGCGTAGGTGTCCAGCTGCCAGTACCGTGGGCCAAGCCAAATACGGTAACGGCAGACACCATGGCGCCGATAAATGCCGATCCGGATACTGCTGCAGCACTGAGGCCGAGCAGCATGGAGGTGAGGGCGCCAACGGCGGCGCCGCCTGACAAGCCTAAAATATAGGGATCTGCCAAGGGGTTGCGTAACAGCACTTGCATCAGGGCGCCGGCGACCGCAAGCAAACCGCCCGCTCCAAATGCCGACAAAGCCCGAGGCAGGCGAAGCTCAAATACTAATGTGCGATGTAATGGCTCACCTCCGCCGCTAAGTACTTGCCACAATTCAGCGTTTGAAATACTGACACTGCCAGTGGTAATAGCGAGGGCGAGGGTCGCAAGCGTAAGGAGCGCCAATATACTCAGCGGTAGCAATACGCGAGGTATGCTGTTGTTGTGGTGTTTAGCGGCGAGCACGGGCGGTCTCTAGATGCTTACACAGTAGCGTAGTCCCTTCGAGCAAACGCGGGGTTGGGCGCTGAATGGTTGAGGGTGGAATAAAAAATAAATTATTTTTGCGTACCGCAGTGAGGCCACTAAAACGTTGCCACTCGTCTAGCCAATCACGATTTTCTTCGCCCATGCCGCCGGCAATAATGGCCTCTGGATCGGCAGCCAAAACCGCTTCATTGTCGATGCGGGCGCTGAGGTTGGGTAGGTCGCCAAACACATTCACACCGCCGCAAATCCGTGTGGCCTCGCTAATAATATGTTGATTGTTCACGGTCATTAGGGGCTTGTTCCAAATTTGCTGGAATACGGTGACCGGTGCGGAGTGACTGTAGCGAGTTTCGAGTTCGGTGATGCCAGCGCGAAATTTGTCGGCGGCAAGTTTGGCCTGCGCGTCACTGCCAGCGAGCTTGCCTAGTCTTTCTAAGCTACTGCTTACGTCCTCAAAATCATTGAGCTGGGTGTAGTAAATAGTCAGGCCAAGCGACTTTAATTTAGCGAGTTGCTCGGCGGGATTGCCCTCGATCCAGGCGACGAGTAAATCCGGCTTCTGTGCCAGAATTGCCTCTTGGTCAAAGCGATTATAGCTGCCGACTCGGGGCAGGGCTTTTGCGGCTTCGGGGTAGTCGCAGTAACTTACCGCGGCAACCACGCTGTCTCCGCCGCCCGCTGCATAGACTAATTCTGTTGCGCCCGGCGACAGCGCAATAATACGTTGGGCCGGTTTGTTCAGGCAAACTTCAGCGCCGCTATCGTCTTGCACGCAGATCTCGGCCAGCGCCGAACCAGCGCAAAATAATGCGGTGAGTGTGAGGGCAATAGCTGTCTTCAAGGCTACCACTCCACACCCTTGCGTGCTTTTACGCCGTTGTGGAAAGCGTGTTTGGTGTCATCGATCATTGACACAGTGTCGGCCATTTCCTTGAGCGGAACCGGGGCACCGCGACCGGTGACAATCACGCTTTGTTCACGTGGTCGATTGCGTAGGGCGGCGTAAACTTCTTCGGCGTCGAGGTAGCCGTATTTTAAAACGTAGGTAATTTCGTCGAGCAATACCAGATGAATGGATTCATCCTGCAGCAGCACTTTGGTTTGCTGCCAAGCGTGCTGAGCTGCTTCGCGGTCTTGTTCTTTGTTTTGAGTTTCCCAGGTAAAACCGGAACCCATGACAATAAAGGGTACTTCTGGGCAGCGCTGCTGAATAAAATTGCGTTCGCCGCAATCCCAAGTGCCTTTGATGAATTGCACCACGGCAGCTTTGTAGCCATGACCGAGGGCGCGAATAACAGTGCCGAAGCCTGAGCTGGATTTGCCCTTGCCGGGACCGCTTAATACGATCAATACGCCGCGCTCTTCAGTGGCCTTGGCGACTTTTTCGTCGATCATGGCCTTTTTGATTTGCATGCGTTTCTGGTGTTTTTCTTCGTCGCTCAATGCTGTCATAAGGTGACCTGTCTAATGCGCGCGGCCACTTAGTGGCAAGTGGCCGCGTTTAAATAAAAGGCAATGATACCTTTTATTTGCCAGTGTAGGTGATGCTTAGCATGGCTTCGCGACCAATAGCTTGATAGTCGCCGAGGCTGCCCCGGGCAGAGACGTATTCGCGGTCAAAGATGTTTTTCAGCGCTAAATTGAGTTTCAGCTGCTCGTTAAAACGGTATGAGATCGCGGTGTCTAGCAATGCGTAGCTGCCGAGTTCGTCGGTATTATTGGTATCTTCGTAACGTTTACCAACAAAGCGCAGGCCTGCGCTGGCGCCCCAGTGTTGCCACTGACGATCGGTGTCGATATTAAATTGCTTGCTGGCTCGGCGCCGCAAATCTTTATCTGTGCTGGTGTCAGTGGCATCCAATAAGGTGGCGTTGGCTTCGATATTCCATTGATAGAGGCTAGTTGCCATGCTCAGTTCTAGACCTTTTAGCTTCGCACCTTTAATTTGATCCGGACCAAAGGTTGCCGGATTATATTGAATTAATTCATCAACATCGTTCTGGAAATAACTAGCGCCCCAGGTCCCCCACGCTTGGTCGATTCGTAATTCCAGTTCGTGGTTTTCTGATGTTTCAGGTTTTAGCGTTGCAACGCCGTAGAAGGGGTAATACAAATCGTTAAAGGTCGGTGCATTAAAACCTTCGCCGTAGGAGGCGATGAGTTTAACTGGCTTAGCAATTTGAACGCCCACCGAGGCATTGCCGGTGTCGTAGGTGCCAAATTGCTCGTTGTCGTCGTTGCGAGCGCCAATTGTTAAATCAACAATGCCGAAGTCGGCTTGCCACTGGGCGAATACTGCCTTATTCGCGCGGCTGTCTTCGCCGTAATTGAGGCTGCTATCGACTTCGTCCAGTAGGCGCTCAAAGCCCACGGTTAGCACGTGGTCTTTCCCCAATAGTAGGTCATTTTGTACGCTGTAAATTCTGCGGGTGGTGTTGAAACTGTCGCCGCTAACGCCGACTGCACCGGGTTCTAGGTAACTGTATTTAGTCTGTGACTGATCTTTGGATTCGCCAGCTGACAAGGTTAGTAGCCAGTTTTGCAGAACTTGGAATTCGCCACGGATATTGGCGACGTTGACCTCGCTCAAGGTATAGGGCGAACAACTGTAAACAGCAAAGGGAGTGCCGTAGCATTTGGTATCGTAGTCGCTTTCGCTGCGGCTGTTTTGGTAGAGGGCAAACACGCTAGCGCGGTCGTTGATCTTGTGGCTGGCGGTCAGGTTGTACGCGGTTTGTTCAAAGCTGTCTTTGTCGCCGTGAACGCCAGACTTGTCTTCGGTGTTGTCGACGCCGTCCGTATTTTCTTGCAGGGCGCTTAAGTTAAATTGCGTTTGGTGATTGCCGCCACTAATCGCGGCGAGCACTTTACTGCTGCCTTGGCTGCCAATACCTAGTTGCAATAATGGCTTAACGCCGTTGGTGCTGTGGTATTTGCGGGTGATGATATTCACGACCCCACCGATGGCCTCCGAGCCGTACAGGCTGGAGCGGGAGCCCCGTACAATTTCTACCCGCTCAATAAGTTCGGGGGGGAGATTGGTCAGTGATGGGCTGCCGAGAGTGGCAGAACCGATGCGCACGCCGTCTATGAGTACCAACGTGTGGTTGCTCTGGTTGCCCCGCAAAAACAAGCTGGTCGAGGCGCCGCGACCGCCATTGCGTACAAAACTTACGCCAACGGCACGGGCCAGTAGCTCTTGTAAATCGACGGGTTGAATGCGCTCAATATCGGCGCGCTCAAATACCGTAACTGGAGCCAGGCTGTCAGCTATGGATTGCTCGGTGCGCGTCGCCGTGACAATGGTGGTTTCCATTGCGTTGTGGCTTTGGGCAACCGCAGTTGTGGCGGCAAAAGCGAATGCACTGCTAAGTGCGCTAAAAGTAATTTTGTTCATGGTATACCTCAATGCTAGAAAAGGAAGCAATGAGGGAGGGGTAGGGGTTATATACGAATATACGACCGCTGATGGAGCCCTCCGCTTCATCGGGTGAATCCGTATCAGGCCGGTTCCGGGCTTGTCTTGCCGTTAAAGGCTGTGACTTACCGTTGCGGGGGCAGCGTCGGACTTGGTGGTGTTCTGTATGAACACGCCTCACCGGACTTCCCGTTTAACTCAGCGCCGCGACTAACGCGGGTATGAGCACCTATTACGTGGCGCGCACTCTACGGCCACGGCTATATTTTGTCAAACAAAGCGGCTTCGCCCGCGCGCGTACTAACGGCGATTTAGTGCGGTTATTCTTTGAGTTTCGTCGTAGAGGAATTGATTGGTGGGCAGTGTTAAACCTTGTTTCGCCGCTAGCCTGCAAAGATAACCTGTGATCGCGTCGATTTCAGTTTCTCGCCCAGATTCAATATCTTGGAGCATTGATGAGCGGTTATTGGCGGTGTTACGGGCGACGTCGAGGACTTGCTGGTGCAAGCCTTCGACATATTGATCTAAATGCAGTTGTTTGCTGAGTTGCAAGATCTCATCGACAACTTGGCTGATTTGGGTGAGGGCGGCGGGGTTACTTAATAATTCGCCGTTGCGACAGCGATGAATAACGGTAAGGGGGTTAATTGCGCAATTAATGGCAAGCTTGCGCCAGAGTACCGCCGCCATATTTTCGTTTGCCGCGACCTGCAGAGGCGCAAAACTGAGCGATTCGGCGATGGCCGTAGTTTGAGTAAGCGAGGTGTTTGTTCTGGGTTCAATGCTCGCGGCACCAATTAGGGTTTGCCCACGGCCAGCGTGAACGACCGCAAAGCGACTGGCGCGGTAAGCGCCCTCGGTTGTCGACGCTTGTAATACCAGTGCTTGCGGAAAGTGCGCTTGGATTTGCTCAGTTATCCCTAGGCCATTTTGCAGTAAAACTAAGTGTGCCTTGGGGTGTATATGCGCTTTTATTGACTGCAGTGCCGCGATGGTTTGCTGGGCTTTGGTGGTGATGAGTAGCTGTTGAATTGGGTGCGCGAGGGTTTCTGGACAGCAGGCGCTAATATTGAGTAATTCGGTTTGTTGCTCAGATGAAAACGAAATGCCGCCGTGGGCCTGGTAAGCCGCTAAACTCGCCTGATCGCGCAGAATCAGCTCCACCGCCTGGCCGTTATTTTGCGCGTAGCACGCCCATAGGCTGCCGATGGCACCTGCGCCGAGAATAGACCAAGCTGGGTTGCTCGCTTTGTTTACCATTGTTTTTTGTACATTTGCCTAGCGCTATGCGTTTAGTCCACAGTCTCAGGATGCTAAACTGCGCGGCGCAACATAACAAAGGAAATTAGGCTATGCCAGCGTTTGATATTGTCTCAGAAGTGGATCTGCACATCTTTACCAATGCCGTTGATCAGGCGGGGCGGGTTATTGAGACTCGTTTTGATTTTAAGGGTGTAGATGCACGGTTTGAGCGCGACGGGCTCACCGTAACGATGTTCGCCGAGGCGGAGTTTCAGTTACAGCAAATGGAAGACCTGCTGCGAGCAGCCCTAATTAAAGTAAAAATTGATCCCCTGGCAATGGAAATTGGCGATCTTAAAGGCGCCGGTAAGCAGGTGAAAAAGCTGGTGACTATGCAAAGTGGCTTGACTTCGGATGTTGCTCGTAAAATCATTAAATTGATTAAAGATCGCAAGCTAAAAGTGCAAAGCCAAATGCAAGACGAGCAAGTGCGAGTAACCGGAAAAAAGCGCGACGACCTCCAAGAAGTTATGGCAATACTGCGTGCCGAGGAATTGGATCAGCCCCTGCAATTTACCAATTTTAGAGATTGATACCGGGTTTTGTGTCAGCCTAGGGGGCGAATTTCGGCCCTTGCATTCTCTGTCCCGCAGGCCAGAATGGACGCACCCTATACTCGGAACCGATTATGACGGAACAGTCCCCACCACCTTTGCCAAGCTCCGCATCGCTGACTTGGCAGCAGGCGATATTTAATCGGCATATGTTCATTTGTGTGCTCACCGGTTTTGCCTCCGGTTTGCCTCTGTATTTTTTAATTCAGCTGGTGCCAGCGTGGCTGCGCAGCGAAGGCGTGGGCCTGACCGAAATCGGTCTGTTTGCGCTTATTGGCTTCCCCTATAACTGGAAGTTTGTTTGGGCGCCGTTGATGGATCGCTATGTGCCGCCATTTTTGGGGCGCCGCCGGGGCTGGATGTTCATTAGCCAGCTAGGGTTGATTGCCTCGATGGCGGTATTGGGGTTTATTGACCCTACATTTTCGGTGGCGTTGGTTGCCTACGGCGCTGCCGCAGTGGCGTTTTGTAGCGCTAGCCAAGACGTGGTTCTGGACGCCTACCGGCGTGAGCTGTTGCGCGACGATGAGCTGGGCTTGGGGAATGCCATCCATGTGCAGGCCTATCGCTTGGCGGGCTTGGTGCCCGGATCCATTGGTGTGATTCTGGGCGATTACTTGCCGTGGAGCACCGTGTTTATGGTGATGGCGGCGTTCATGCTTATTGGCGTAGCGATGACCTTATGGATTGATGAAGCATCGGATGCCAGCATCGCGCCACTGAGTTTGCGTGCGGCGGTGGTCGAGCCGTTCAAAGAGTTTGTGAACCGCAAGGGCTGGGCCAGTGCGCTATACCTGCTGTTGTTTTTGTTCCTCTACAAACTTGGCGACAATATGGCCACCGCGCTGTCGTCACCGTTCTATCTTGATATTGGATTCACCCTCACGGAAATTGGCACTATCGCTAAATCTGCCTCGCTCACGGCGGCCATTATCGGCGGCTTAGCGGGTGGTATTATTATGATTCGCCTTGGTATTAACCGCGCGCTATGGGTCTTTGGTGTGGTGCAAGTATTGAGTATTCTGGGCTTTGCCGCACTGGCTGAAATTGGTCACGATCGGCTCGCGTTAGCGGTCGTTATCGTTTTTGAATACCTTGGGGTTGGCCTTGGCACTGCGGCATTTACCGCGTTTATTGCGCGGGCAACGACACCGGCTTACGCCGCCACTCAGTTCGCACTTTTTACTGCCTTAGCGGCGGTGCCCCGCACCTTTGCCAATGCCACTACCGGTATTATTGTCGAGTCAGTGGGCTGGACGAATTTTTACCTGTTGTGCACGCTGGTGGCGGTGCCGGGGATGTTGATGTTGTTTAAGGTTGCGCCGTGGCGGGAACCTGCGGCGGGAGACGCTTGACGGGAGATGGGAGACGCTAAAAAACACACCCTGCACTGCTTGCTTTTGCGTTCACCGTCTCCCGTCAAGCGTGCTGCGCCGCGTCAAGGCCACCGGCGCTGGCGCCAATACACCTTCCCTGATGCATCCGCACTACCTTCCTGAATGAGTGCCTCTAGTTGCCGCTGATAGCCGGCACTACCCATTGGGAAGCTGATATTGCCTTGAGCGTTGATGACTCGGAACCAAGGGAGTTTTGTATTGCTTGGGGTTTGGCTGAGTAGTTTACCGACCCGCCGGGCTTGGCCCGGCAGGCCAGCGAGTTTGGCAATGTCGCCGTAGCTGCAGAGCCGTCCTTCAGGGATGGCCTGAATGACGGCGTAGAACTGTTGGGCGGCTTCGTTCATTCTGCTTCTAGGTTGCGAGTGCGTTCCCAGTAATCTTCGTAGAAGAAATCAACTTCGCCGGTTTCTAGTGAATACTCGGCGCCCACGACCATTAATTTACCTTCGCTAATCAGTTTTTCCAGAGTAGGTGAGCCGCTGCTTAGGTGCTCTACAGATGTGCGCACATTGGCGCGAACTGATTGCTCAATTAAAGCTTTGTGGTCGTGGCGCAGCTCGGTCGACATTAATGTTTCTACTGCCGGGCGAATGCGTTTAACAATGGAGTGCAGATTTTGGGATGGAATTTTGCTGTTGCCAGTAAGTACGTCAACTGTGGCTGAGATGGCGCCGCAGTTGGAGTGACCCAGCACCACAACCAGGGGTGTGCCAAAGCTTAGCGCGGCAAACTCGACACTGCCGATACCTGAGGGCGCAACAACATTGCCGGCAACGCGGATAACAAACAGGTCGCCGAGGCCCTGATCAAAAACGAGTTCTGCAGGAACTCGCGCGTCGGAGCAGCCCAATACAATGGCGAAGGGTGCTTGAATTTCAACTAATTCAGGCCGTTTATTGTGGATGATGCTGGCGGTGTCACTGTTAATCTTATTAACAAAGCGGGCGTTGCCAGTTTTTAGTCGTTCGAGGGCTTCTTGAGCGGTAATCATTGTCGTGCTTCCAATAGTCAGTGAGTTTCACAGCCAGTCGCTTATCAGTACACCGATACCGATACTTTCGATGGCGTTATTGTATTCAATTAGGCTCTCTCCGTAGCCATTAAAATACTTTACATAGGCTTTAACGCGCGAATTGATTGGAAAGCTCCAACCGAGTTCCAAGGCGCCTTTGTTCTCGCTACGTAAGTTATTTCGTAGCATGAGGCTCAAGGTGCGGTTATGCCAATTATAAATTCCCATCCATTCAAAATGACCTAGGTATTTTTCAATATCTGGGTTGTTGTCATCCTCTCGGTCTTCTTTTAATCGATACCACGGCTTAAAAGCCATCGCAAAACGATCGCGTTCAAACATAAAGTTGAGCATCAATCGATTCCAGCTGCGCGACAGTGGATCGCTGCGGCCATTGGACTGGTGGTTGAATATCAGTTGGTTTCCAGCGTTGCGAAAGCCCAGCCACTCCCAATCATTGCTGAAAGTGAGCATCAGCTCTGGTTCGTGATTGGTTTCCCGAAACGGTGATGATGCCACGCTATTGTATGCTTGCCAGAACGAACGGTTGGTATAGCCTACACTGAGATAACCATTATTCTCAAAAATCGAGTCCCACACCATGACCTTTATGCTGAGCTGAAACTCGAGTTCGATATTATCTTGTGCGATATCGCTGCCTGGGACGAGGCTACTATAGTTAAACATATCGTCGCGATAGGAGACGGGGAGTAGGTAGTTGCTTTTATGCGGCGTCAGTACAAATGGGTTGTCGGCGGTAAAGCGTTCTAAGGCGATCCGTTGCTGGAGGACACCACTATTATTGTGGGTCGGCTCGGTGATCATCGCGGGTGGCTGATCTTCGGTGCTCCACAAGGGCGATTGGCACAATTCGCGGAGTTCGGCAACGGTGGTAGACTCAGCAGCAGATTGTGCCGCAAGCGTTAGGCAGTCTGGATTTGCGGCATAGAGTGGTAGGGTAAACGCGCCACATAAGCTGAGTGCAATGAGTTTGTAATATTGGTGATACTTCATCTAAGGCCTATTTTAACGCGAGGCAAAGCTTGGATTGTAAACCAATGCGACTGCATTTTACTGCTGATTTTGCGTTCGGCTTACTCACCCTTGAATTCGCGGGATTTTTGCCCCATTTATGAATAAACCAGTATCTACAAAGTGAGTTTTTGATGCGCGTTCTGTTTATTTTGTTTGTGGTTTTACCGATTTTAGAAATGTGGCTGCTAATCGAGGTCGGTAGCCTGATCGGTAGCCTGCCGACAATTGCGATGGTGGTGTTTACCGCGGTGGTGGGCGCAGCCCTCCTTAAACAGCAAGGAGTGGATACTCTGACGCGTGCCCAGCAACGCCTAAGCAGTGGGCAAGTCCCCGCCACGGAAATTCTAGAGGGTTTGCTGTTGGCAGTAGGTGGCGCCTTGTTGCTTACTCCCGGCTTTATTACTGACACTTTGGGTTTTGTCTGCTTGATTGGACCGCTACGGCAATGGCTTGTTGGCTTATTGCTCAAGCGCGGAATTATGCAAGCCAACAGTTTTCAAGCCACCGGTTTTCAGTCCACTAGTACTGAACATGGCGGTGCTGATCGGACTGAATCGTCGGTGAATCCGAGCCCACGGCGCGAGACCGTGATAATAGAAGGCGATTTTAAAAAAGAAGAATAAATTTGAGTTCGCCCACTTGAAAAGCATTTCCACAACCCCATTTACAGAACAGCCCACGGTGACTTGGCTGAGATAAGCTTGGTTTTCCCCAGTTGGGGTACGTGCTGTTTCCCAATCCGTGATGAAAGGGGGTTCAGGTCAAAAGGCAAAAGTGCTTTTGGGCTGATACCGGTTTTACCGGTCAACAAATTCTAAATAATTGATTTGATGGAGATTGATAAAAATGAAAATTCGTCCGTTATACGATCGCGTAGTAGTTCGTCGTAAGGAAGAAGAGAAGACCAGCGCGGGCGGTATTGTTCTGCCAGGTTCTGCTAAAGAGAAGCCAAACCAAGGTGAAGTAATCGCTGTTGGCGAAGGCAAGTTGCTAGAAAGCGGCGAATTGCGCCCGGTTGGCGTAAAAGCGGGTGATCTGGTTATTTTTGGTCAGTATTCCGGTAGCACCGTAAAACTCGACGGCGAAGAGCTTATCGTTTTGAGTGAGTCAGAAATCTTTGGTGTGGTAGAAGCTTAATTCCGAAAAGTTTCTTTTGAATCAACGAATTAGATAATGAAAGGATTATAAGATCATGGCAAAAGACGTAGTATTTGGCAATGAAGCGCGTCAGCGCATGGTGGCTGGTGTCAATATCCTAGCTAACGCAGTAAAAGTTACTTTGGGCCCCAAAGGCCGCAACGTGGTACTAGAAAAGTCCTACGGCGCACCAACCATCACTAAAGATGGTGTATCGGTAGCGAAAGAGATTGAATTAGAAGATCGCCTAGAAAACATGGGCGCGCAAATGGTTAAAGAAGTCGCTTCACGCGCCTCTGACGATGCCGGTGACGGTACCACCACTGCGACTGTTCTGGCGCAAGCGATTGTGAACGAAGGTTTGAAATCAGTTGCTGCTGGCATGAACCCAATGGATATCAAGCGCGGTATCGATAAGGCTATTGCCGCTGCGGTTGAAGAAGTGAAAAAACTGTCTAGCCCTTGCGCAGACACGAAAGCGATTGCACAGGTTGGTACTATCTCTGCAAACAGCGATGCCAATATTGGTGACATCATTGCTGAAGCAATGGAAAAAGTCGGCAAAGAAGGCGTTATCACCGTTGAAGAAGGCCAAGGCCTTGAAAACGAGTTAGACGTTGTTGAAGGTATGCAGTTTGATCGCGGTTACCTTTCTCCTTACTTCGTTAACAACACTGAGAACATGAGTGTTGAACACGACAGCCCTTACATTTTATTGGCTGATAAGAAGATCTCTAATATCCGCGAAATGCTGCCTTTGCTTGAGCAAGTTGCTAAGTCTAGCCGCCCGCTGATCATTGTTGCGGAAGACGTTGAAGGCGAAGCCCTTGCAACATTGGTTGTTAATACTATGCGCGGTATCGTTAAAGTGGCTGCTTGTAAGGCACCTGGCTTCGGCGACCGTCGTAAAGCCATGTTGCAAGACCTCGCAGTTCTGACTGGCGGTACTGTGATTTCTGAAGAAGTAGGCTTGGATCTTGAGCAAGCAACCCTAGAGCACCTTGGTACTGCTAAGCGTGTCACCATGGACAAAGAAAACACGGTAATCGTTGATGGCGCTGGCGATGCTGCTGCAATTCAGTCTCGTGTTGCTGAAATCCGTACTCAGATCGAAAACACCAGTTCAGATTACGACCGTGAAAAACTGCAAGAGCGCGTAGCGAAATTGGCTGGCGGTGTTGCGGTTATCAAGGTTGGTGCAGCCACTGAAATGGAAATGAAAGAGAAGAAAGCGCGCGTTGAAGATGCGCTGCATGCAACCCGTGCGGCAGTAGAAGAAGGCGTAGTTCCTGGCGGCGGTGTTGCTCTGGTTCGTGCTATTTGCAATATTGGCAGTATCGAAGGCGACAACGAGGATCAGACTGCAGGTATTAATGCTGCGCTGCGCGCATTGGAAGCACCTTTGCGTCAAATCGTGACCAACGCGGGTGACGAAGCTTCTGTTGTTCTGGACAAAGTTCGCAACGGCACCGGTAACTTCGGTTACAACGCTGGTACTGGCGAATACGGCGACATGATGGAAATGGGTATTCTTGATCCCGCCAAAGTGACACGTACTGCGCTGCAGGCTGCGGGTTCTGTTGCTGGTCTGATCATTACTACCGAGTGCATGATTGCTGACGCACCTAAAGCTGAGTCTGGCGCTGGCGGTATGCCAGACATGGGCGGCATGGGTGGTATGGGCGGCATGGGTGGTATGGGCGGCATGATGTAAGCAGTCCTTGCCCTAAAGTCCCGCTTCGGTGGGGCTTTATCGCTTTACAAACCCCGGCCTTGGTCGGGGTTTGTCGTTTTCGAGCCTCAAAAATTAATCCTGTTTATTGGGCTTGAGTAAAACGCGTAGCCAATTGCGCCAGCTGTTATTGGCCAATGCCATTTTGGCCAGCTCATCTTGAATTTCGTAGTAGTGTTCGGAATCTTGGAACAAAACCTCCCGCTTTAGCATTCGCCGCTTTGGATTGATGCTCTTAATGACGCGCGCGGGGTTGCCCGCGGCAATGACATTGGCGGGAATATCTTTAGTCACAATACTGCCCGCACCAATGACACTGTTTTCACCAATCCGGACGCCTTTGTTGACGATAACGCGTTCGCCAAGCCAAACGTTGTTTTCTAATACCACCGGCTTTTCGCTACGAAAGGGCCTGATGCGATTGTAAATGCCGTGCCAGTCGCTATCACTGATATAAACATTGGCGGCAAACATGCAGTTATCACCTATCTGCACTGACTTGGCCGCAGAAATTCGTACTCCAGGGGAAATTAGGCAGTAGTTGCCAATACGGATTTCCGTTTCACCCAAGTGGCTCGGCCAGCTGGTGATACGAATTATATTGTCTGGCGCGGCGATAATATGAGCGTGTTTGCCGAGGTGGATATTGTCACCAAAAATTACCACGCTGCGCGGATTCACCACGTCGGGCAGGCTGCCGAGGCTGTCGAATTGGGGCGCAATATAGCGCTGAACATACCATCTATTTATTTTTTTGCTCAGGCGGTGGAGCGCATGAGGTGTGCTGCTGCGTCGCAATGTAAAATTCCTAAAGGGCGCTCAAGGGCGGGAATATGACTGGCGGCGGATTATTTCACGTTGTTTCGGTTTATGCATCGACGAATTGCAGCTAACGATTTTACTATGTCACATATTGAGTATTCAGTGTAAACATGCTTAAGTGTGTGGCATAAATCAGCGCGACAGCATTGTGTTGGCGTTCGCGATAATAATCTAAAGGGCATTGCCATGTTGAATAGCCGGCTATTAATTACATTGATCATGTTTGCAGCGCTGTCTGCCTGTGGTGGAAGTTCGAGTACTTCGCGCAGTCAGGGGGCTGACGAGGTTAATCAGCCGGCGGACATGGACAGCGATGGTGTTGCTGACAGTGTTGATAATTGCCCTGCGATTGGCAATAGCGATCAAGCTGACGCAGACGGCGATAGCATTGGTGATGCCTGCGACAATGACGCTGATAACGATGGTGTTGCTGATGATTTGGATAATTGCCCTGCCATTGCCAACAACGATCAAGCGGATGCCGATAGCGATAATATTGGTAATGCCTGCGACGATGACGCTGACAACGACGGCGTTTCTGACGACCAAGACAATTGTCCCTCGGTGAGTAATGCCAATCAGCAAGATCTCGATAACGATGATATTGGTGATATGTGCGACCCAGAAGATGGCCGCGATAGCGATGATGATGGTGTTGGCAATGAAAACGATTTATGTGCTGATTCGGCGGCGCTGTCGAGTGTCGATGCCAATGGTTGTTCAGCGGCGCAGGTCAATGCTTCGTGTGGCGATAGTTTCGCAACCGTTGCGGCGAACCGTCATTACCAAGTGGTTTTGCCCTCGGCCAGTGGTGAGAACATCAGTTTTGAAGTTTTCGAACCCGCAGTGCTGGACTGTGGAACGCGTGCTTTGGGCGCGCACCCTTTAATATTGCACAGCCATGGCCTTGGTGGCGCGCGCGTTAGCGATCCAGCGGCCAGCGATTACAGTAGCAATGCCCTAGACCTGTTGGTGGCGGCTGGTTATCCGGTGATCAGTATTGATCAGCGCGGTTTTGGCGATAGCAGCGGCACGGTCCGGGTTATGGATCCGGATGTAGAAGGTTTGGATTTACTACAGATATTGGATTGGGCTGAAGAAAATTTGGATTACTTGGCCTGGCGTAATGAGGCTACTGGAGAATTAGCGGCGCGCCCGACGCCAGCAGTGAGTGTCCCTGGCGGTGTAAATCTATTGAGCGGTGCTGTGGGCTCGAGCTACGGTGGCGGCTACCAGTTATTGATACATGGTGTAGATGAAAAACAGCGCATGGATGCCATGGTGCCCGATATTACTTGGCACTACTTGCCTTTCAGTTTAAACCCCGGTGACGTGGTGAAGTCGGGTTGGAGCTTGTTGTTGGTTGGTGGTGGTGAAGCCGGAAGTTACCAGCCGGGCTTTGAAAATCAAGAATCACCGCTGGCGCGGGGACTCGATCCCTTTGTTAAAGAAACGCTATTGCGCGGTATCGCGACGAATGAATTTCCGCGCGATGCCCTCGACTGGTTTGCCTACCATAGCCCTCGCTATTGGTGTGAGCTTAACGACCAGGCGACCATGCCTTATAGTTTTGCGGCCAGCGAGCTGAACAATAATATTAGCAGTGAGTTTAATGAGGCGCCGGGTAGTAATAGTTACAGTGGACACCCGGGAGTCGATATTCTGTTAACGCAGGGTATTCGCGATACCTTGTTTAATTTCAATGACGCCTGGTGGAATTTTCAGTGTCTGAGTGAACGTGCTGCGGGCACTGGCCATGAAGTGCGGATGTTGACGCATGAAAGTGGCCACATTATTCCCAATTTTGTTGGTGAAACACCTGAGCCGATATACTTTCAAGCGCTGGGCGGCAACTTTGCTTGCGGTGACCGGACCCAGCGTAGTGCCACAATCGATTGGTTTAATGCCAAGTTGCGTGGGGAGCCTGCGGCGGATGACCTTAGCGGCGAGAACGAAATTTGTGTTTCGCTGGCGGATGACGACGCGGTAAATATTCCCGTTATTCAGTTTAAAGCGCGTCGTGCAGGAAGTGATACGACTGCCGTGAGTTTCTCTGAGTTTAACAATGTTGCATTGACTAATGTGCCAAACGGGGTGGCTGCACAGGCCGCGCATGTATTAGCGCAAGATGTCAGTGTTTTACCGCTGTTGACAGTGAGTGACGCCAATGGCTTGCTTGTCGCGGGTATCCCCCAATTGGATATTACGGTTTCGACGCCGCAGATGCTGAATGACGCCGCTTGTGAGCTGGGTGGCGTGCCAACCATACGCAGCGGTTGCGACAGTATTCTGTTTGTGGGACTCGCGGTCCGCAATGACGGTGGTGATTGGCGTTTGGTTGATGATCAAATTATGCCGGTGCGTGGGCTCGGTAGTCATGCAGATATCGATTTGGTCGGCGTGGCTGAGCGTTTAGCTGTTGGCGATGAATTGGGCTTGTGGGTCAGTGGCTATCATCCGCAATACCTTGAGTCATACTCTCGGGACTTGACGATTCCCGTAGTCAATATCGCGGCCAATGTGCGCTTGCCGCTGTTTGCGGTAGATACGGCGGGTCAGCCTGACTTTGCCGGGGCTGTTGCGAACGCGATTGCAGTGGCTGCGGCGCCGTAATTCAGTCGATTTTTGAGCTGCACTATTGAACGGGATTCTTTGCGTCGGCGTTAGTCTGCATGCCGCGATACCCGAAAATATATCAGCGTCACCTCGATAAGAATTTGTGTCGGGGGCGCTGTCCTCTCTATACTTGAATCCTTTCTTTGCAAGGGGCTGGTAGCGGTGGCTGTCGAACGGTTTTCCGCAGTGCTGCTAGCGCCATTGTTTTTGTAATGCTTAGTCGTCCGTCTATTGAGTGAGGGTGTTTTGGAACTGTCGTCAATTGTGCCTTGGGGGCGTTCATACGCGGAGTACTGCCGTATGTTCGCGCTTCGCGAAGGGGATTTGGAACGGCATATTCTTGGCTGCGGTGACGGCCCTGCAAGTTTTAATGCCGAACTGAGTCAGAGCGGCGGCCGTATTATGTCGGTTGACCCAATATACCAATTTACTAAAGACCAAATTAGTAGTCGGATTCAGCGCGTTTATCCGGGCATGATTGCCGAGCTTGCCCGCCATGCCGATAATTATTATTGGAGTAGTTTTCGCGACCCGGGGCATCTCGGTTCGGTTCGCATGTCGGCAATGAACCGGTTTTTGGATGATTTTGATTTGGGCTTGGCGCAGGGCCGCTATGTTGATGCAAGCTTACCCGAACTGCCATTTTTTGATGACGAGTTTGATTTGGCGCTGTGCTCCCACCTGCTGTTTTTATACAGCGAACAGATCGATGCTGCACAGCATATTGAAGCGCTAACTGAAATGTGCCGAGTCGCTAAGGAAGTGCGAGTCTACCCACTGCTTAGCCTTGATGGTCGCTTGTCGCAGCATCTTCCCGGTGTGCTCCGGTATTTTAACGCGCGGGATTACCAAGCTGAATTGAAGCCCGTCCCGTATCAATTTCAAAAGGGCGCCAGTGAAATGCTCACTTTGCGTAGAGTCGCTCCCTAGAACAACACCGTTTGGACAGCAGATGATTACAGATGAACTTGAGTTAACCAGCGCCAAAGTCATTTTGCGCGCCGCCTGCGATGTGTACCCGAATGCAGGCGAGCTGCCGGTTATAGAATGCATTACCCCAAAATGCCGGGCCGTGATTGCCTTGCAGGGCGCGCAAATACTCTCGTTTTGTCCGAGTGACGGTCACGAATTACTGTGGCTGAGCCCATTGGAAACCTTTGAGTATGGCAAAGCTATTCGTGGCGGGATTCCACTTTGTTTGCCCTGGTTTGGGGTTAATCGCCGCGAACCGGCATTAGCCAAGCACGGATTTGCCCGCAACCAGTCTTGGAGTTTGGATAATGTGACCGAAACTGATGGCGGTGATCTGGCGTTGCGTTTTTTGTTTCAGCCTAGCGCCGAGGATTTACAGATTTTCCCCTGGGCTTTTTCAGTGCAGCTTGATGTGCTATTGAGTGATACCTTGGCGTTAAATCTCGGTGTGCTCAATAGCAGCGACAAGGCAATGCCCCTGAGTTTTGCAATGCACAGCTATTTTGCGGTATCAGGTTTGTCTGCGCTTGCGCTTGATGGGCTTGATGGTGCCGAATACCTCGATAATTGTCAGAATTTAAAACAGTGCCGGCAAGAAGAGACTTTGCGTTTTAGCGGTGAAATAGATCGTGTGTATGAGGGGTTGAGCGGCACACAAACGCTGCGCGATGGCGCTAGAGCCATTTCCGTGAAGGGGACTGCCTGCGACACTGTGGTGGTCTGGAATCCCGGTGCGGTGCTGGCTGATACCATTGCCGATGTGGGCGCGCATTTTACTGAGTATGTCTGCGTTGAGCGGGGAATGGCTTTTGCTGATGAGCTTTTGTTAGCGCCGGGACAGCGGCATGAAGCCAGTATGACCCTGGCCGCGACGAGCACCTGAGGCGGCTTGCCGCTTTGCTCATGCTATTGTTGTTTTTTAAATGCGCACAAACAGTGCAAAATGGCGCAATATAATAACTCTGTTCAGTTTCAGTTAATCTCAATTACGTATTATTACGTACACAAGTTAAAGGTTGCCGTTGATACCGTGGTGTCGGCGGCCAGTTGTAAATCGAGAGGGGAAGAATATGCGTTTACATTTAGTGTTAGTGGCATTGTTGTCAACAGCGGTAGTTGCTTGTAGTAGTGGTGGCACGGTTTACCAGCCGGCGGACGAGCGCGGCGCTTACGGTTACACCGAAACCCAGCTTGGCGGTGATCGCTACCGAGTTACCTTTACCGGCAATAGCATGACAGACAAAGAAACGGTTAACGACTACGCGATGTTGCGAGCGGCAGAATTGACTCTGCAGAACGGCTATAACTGGTTTCACTTGGTTAATCGCGATACCGAAGGCAAGACCCGCACAACCGGCGGTATTTCAGCGATTAATGATTTTGGCGGCCACACGGCAGTATATCAGCGCTGCGGATTGGTAAGTTGCGACACAGTAGTTACCCAAACACCCTCGCGCCTAAGCGGTGGGGTATCAACAGCGACGACCCGTACTAATTACCAGTCGTCACTGGAAATTAAAATGGGTAAAGACCCAATGCCTGATGACGCCGAGGCTTATAATGCGCAGGAGCTAGCGTCTACGTTGCGCCGTTGGATCGGTCAGCAAAAGAAATAAATCCTTTTGATTTGCTCTAACCGGATGCTTGTCGTCCGGTTTTTTTTGTGAGGACAAAAAGTGCCAGCAGAATTCAACAAGGTCGCCGCTGAAGCGGTTGTGGTACTGGGGGCTAGTCCAAAACCAGAACGATACTCTTATAAGGCCGTAAAGCTGCTTGCTGAATACGGGCATAGGGTATTGCCGGTAAACCCCTATCACCGGGAGGTGGCAGGCATACCCTGTGTTGCGAGTGTGGCGCAGTTGCGAGAAAAAATTGATACCGTGAGTGTGTATGTTCGCGCTGAGTTATTGGCAAGAGATCTTGCTCAGCTTATTGCTCTGTCACCTCGGCGTGTAATATTTAATCCAGGCACTGAATCAAATGAAATGATGCGGGCGTTGGCGGTGTCAGGTATTCGTTGTGAAGAAGCCTGTACGCTGGTTTTGTTGCGCACTGGCCAGTTTTAATCTGATCCTGCAAGGCAAAAAAGGGGGGAGCCAACTGAATGGCTCCCCCCTTTTTTGTTTGGCGGTTTTAACTTAAACAAATTGCAGTAGTGCAACCATCGCAACGGCAAGCGCGATGCTGCAGTGTACGACGCCTTTTACGGTGGTCATTGGGCCGGTTTTGCCGAACATGGCGTTGAGCTGAAGCAAGGCGATTAAGCCGATGCAAATCCACAGGCCTAAGCTGATCGATGTGCCTGCTTTGCTTACTGCGGCTGCACCAGCGGCGCCTGCACCGTGGAAAGAACCCAGCATGCCTATCAGCATTGGCGCTGAAAATAAGGTGTTAGTCCGTGAGGCGAGGCCAGCTTTGGGGGCGGCTTTTGCTGCGTCACCGGGAACAATGCCGCAAACGATTTTTTGATTTGGCCAAATAATAAGCCATACGTTAAGGAACATCAGGGTGCCCATTAGCGCGCCAATAATGATGTAGCCGTTTAAGCCGCGAGCCATGGTGAAGTGCAATAAGCCTAAGCCAGTAAGGAAGGTGAACATGGCGCCCCAGCGGAACCACCACAGTGCGCGCGGAGCAAGCTTTTTAACCGCATCTGCTTTGGCGGCGGGTTCGGCTTCTTTAAAGTATTCAGTTTGAACAAAATTAAAATAGTACAGCAAGCCAATCCAAGTAATGCCGAATAAAACGTGCAGCCAGCGTAGTAATAGATCTGGGGAGATAAATGCTTCCATTAAAGAGTCCTCGTTCGCGTTTTGTTGTTGTTTGGTTTTTTTGTATTCACGGCAGCAAATATACAATGTACAACCATGGGTCGCGCTGTGTTAGCGTAAAACCCACGAAGTATAGCAAAGCCGCGGAACTTGGGTAGTAATTGCTGCTCAAATGGCCCAGGTGGTGCTTTAAGCCCCGTCACGTCAGTGTCATAATGGATTTTTTCTGCCCCTAATTAGAGTGAGTTATTACGCGTGAGCACGGAAAGACAGGAACCTAAAATGTCACTCTCGATCGATGAGGACGATATCGTCCATGCCTCCCCTCAGCGCAAGACGCAGTCTGCGCCACCACCACCGGCGAGTGGTGGCGGTGGCTTTGTCATGTTTATGCTTACGGTGTTGGTCTTAGCGCTGACGGGCGCCTCGTATTATCTTTATGAGCAATTGACCAGTGCTCAAAAACAGCTAGCAAGCGGGCAAGGCCGAATTGATGTGCTTGAGCAGCGTTTGTCCGTCGCCGATGAAAGTATTACTGAGAGCAGCGTGTCGACTCAGGTAAAACTTAAAGAGTTGGATTTTGAAGTTCGCAAGTTGTGGGACAATGTTTGGAAAAAACAGAAAGACGAGCTAGCGCAGCACGAGGCGAGTTTGGTGGCGCAAAAAGCCGATTTAGCAAAGGCTGAAAAGCGCATTGCCGCCCTTGAAGCGAAACTGCGCGTCAGCGACGAACAAGTCGCTAAAATTGTGAAGTCCTATAATTCTGAGCGTGAATCACTTACTTCAATGGCGGGTAAACTGGATCGCGTTATTGCTCAATCGGAAGTGAATCGCAAACAATTGCTGGACATGGGCAAACAAGTCGCCTCTGGCGGCGCCTTGGATGCGCGGGTTAAGGATCTTGAGCGCAGAGTGACTCAGAACGATGAGTGGCTGGATTCGATCAACGCCTTCCGCAAGCAAGTAAATCGCGATATTGAGTCTATGCGCTTAACCATGTCGCAGTACCACGCGGGCAGTCCGTCCCCTCGATAAACTTATGGGCGGTGGTGCACTACACCACCGCCGGTTAGCTAGTGTATACTCTGCCGCCATTCCGGGCGCTGTCGCCATCATTTCAGGAGTCCTCCGATGACCGTAATTCGTCAAGACGATCTCATTCAGAGTGTGGCCGACGCGCTGCAGTATATTTCTTACTATCACCCCGTTGATTTTATCCGCGCGATGGATGAAGCCTATCAACGCGAGGAAAACCCCGCCGCCAAAGATGCCATGGCACAAATTCTGATTAATTCGCGGATGTGCGCTGAGGGCAAGCGCCCGATTTGTCAGGATACCGGTATCGTCACGGTATTTTTGACCGTGGGCATGAATGTGCAGTGGGAAGGCACCATGGGCGTAAGCGACATGGTCAACGAGGGCGTACGCCGCGCCTACAACCTGCCAGACAACGTTCTCCGCGCCTCAATTCTCGATGATCCCGATGGTGCGCGCAGCAATACCAAAGACAATACCCCAGCTGTTATCCACTACCAAATTGTGCCCGGCGATACTGTAGAAGTGCATGTTGCGGCTAAAGGCGGCGGTTCAGAGGCTAAATCTAAATTTGCGATGCTCAACCCCTCCGACTCAGTCGTTGATTGGGTGCTGAAGATGGTGCCGACCATGGGCGCGGGCTGGTGTCCGCCAGGTATGTTGGGCATTGGTATTGGCGGTACCGCTGAAAAAGCGATGATAATCGCAAAAGAAGCGCTGCTCGATCCCATTGATATTCATGATTTGCAAAAGCGCGGCGCCAGCAACCGTTCTGAAGAACTGCGTTTAGAGTTGTTCGAAAAAGTAAATAAATTGGGTATTGGCGCGCAAGGTCTCGGTGGCTTGACCACCGTGCTGGATGTGAAGGTGAAAGACTTCCCGACCCATGCAGCAAACAAAGCCGTGGCGATGATCCCCAACTGTGCGGCGACTCGCCATGCTCACTTCACATTGGATGGCAGTGGTCCGGCAGCACTGACGCCGCCATCATTGGACGAATGGCCAGAAGTGACGCGTGAAGCGGGCGACGCCAAGCGCGTTAATTTAGACACCGTTACTCAAGAAGAAATGGCGACGTGGAAGCCCGGCGACACCATTTTGTTAAGCGGCAAAATGCTTACTGGTCGCGATGCTGCCCACAAGAAAATGGTCGATATGCTGGCCAAGGGCGAAGAATTGCCGGTCGATCTAAAAGGTCGTTTTATCTATTACGTAGGTCCTGTAGACCCAGTGCGCGATGAAGTCGTCGGCCCTGCAGGTCCTACTACCGCGACTCGAATGGATAAATTTACCCGCACCATGCTAGCTGAAACTGGCCTGATGGGCATGATTGGTAAATCTGAGCGCGGTGATGTGGCGATTGAGGCAATCAAAGAGTTTGGGGCTACCTACTTAATGGCTGTTGGCGGCGCGGCATACTTAGTTGCCCAAGCGATCAAGAAATCCGAAGTTGTCGGTTTTCCTGAGCTTGGAATGGAAGCGATCTACGAATTTACTATTGAAGACATGCCCGTGACCGTAGCGGTGGATGTGCGGGGTGATTCGGTACACAAGATCGGGCCACAGATTTGGAAGGCCAAGATCGAAGCGCAGACGATAGAAATCGTCTGACGTCGGACGAAAGGCGGGAGACGCTTGACTGGAGACGGTAAACGCTATTGCCTTTGCGTCTGCGGAACGCCGCCCGCCCATCTCCCGTCCAGCATTTAGCGCGCGGGATTAAAGGAGCACACCTTGGCAAAACAAACTTTCTACTGGCACGATTACGAAACTTGGGGCGCTAATCCCGCTCGCGATCGGCCGGTGCAGTTTGCCGGGGTGCGCACCGACACAGATATGAATATTGTCGACGAACCTTTAATGGTGTTTAGTCGACCGAGCCCGGATTATCTTCCCCATCCTGAAGCCTGTTTAATCACCGGTATTACGCCCCAGCAGGCACTGCAAGACGGTGTGTCTGAAGCAGAGTTTATTGCCATCGTTCACGCGGAATTGGCGCAGCCCGGCACCTGTGGTGTTGGTTATAACAGTATTCGCTTTGACGACGAAGTGACGCGCTACACTCTGTACCGCAATTTTTTTGATCCTTATGCTCGTGAGTGGCAAAACGGCAATTCCCGTTGGGATTTGATTGACGTCGCGCGCTTGTGCAGGGCGCTGCGGCCTGATGGTATTGAGTGGCCAGTGCGGGAAGATGGTACCCCCAGTTTTCGCCTTGAAGAATTGTCGGCGGCCAATGGCTTGAGTCATGAGTCGGCGCACGATGCCTTGTCGGACGTCTACGCCACCATTGATTTGGCTAAGTTGCTCAAACAGCGCCAGCCAAAATTATTCGATTACGCCTTAAGTATGCGCGACAAGCGCACGGTCGCGGCGATGCTGGATACTGTCACCCAAGTGCCGGTGCTGCATGTGTCGGGTCGTTTGCCTGCGGCTAAGTTTTGCTCGGCACTCATGATGCCGCTGGCCCTGCATCCCGACAATAAAAACAGCGTGATTGTCTACGACCTGAGTGTTGATCCGCAGCCCTTGATTGACTTGTCGGTGGAGGAAATTTCCGCTCGGGTATTTAGCGCCACGGCAGATTTACCGGAGGGCGCAGAGCGTATCCCGCTAAAAGAGATTCATATTAACCGCGCGCCAATCGTCGCTACGGCCAAGTTGCTGGATGAGGCGGTGTGTGAGCGTTTGCAGCTTGATATGGATCAGTGTCGGCGTAATTGGCAGCGCATTCGCAAAAGTGCTGATCTTAAAGACAAGTTGCAAAAATTGTTTGGCGCTCGTCAATTTACTGAGAGCAGTGATCCCGATGTAATGCTCTATGGCGGTGGATTTTTCAGTGGTGAGGATCGCCATTTGATGGATGCGGTGCGCAGCAGCGACCCCGAATCGTTGGCTACGCAATCGTTTCCTTTTCGAGATCAGCGTCTACCAGAACTGTTGTGGCGCTATCGCGCACGTAATTACCCCATGACATTGTCTGGCCCTGAACGTCAGCGGTGGTTGGATTTTTGTCGACAGCGCCTGCGACAGCCGGAGCCTGGGCAGCTAGGGTTCGTTGATTTTCGCCGTCGCCTTGGTGAGTTGGCATTGGAGCGCAGCTCTTCTGCCGACACCATGATCCTTCACGAACTCGCAGAGTACGCCGACGCGCTGGAGCAGGAAGGTTTGTGACGTCCCCGTGGTGGGTGTATATGGTGCGGAGCCGCAGCGGTAAACTGTATACCGGTATTAGCACGGATCCTGATCGTCGTTTTCGTGAGCATTGCGGCGAGGGTGGTCGGGGCGCAAAGTTTTTCCGCGGCGACCCTGCCGATGCAATTGTCTATCGTGAAATGGCTGAAAACCGCTCTGAAGCTTCCCAGCGAGAGGCGGCAATAAAAAAACTACGGCGCAGTGCTAAAGATAGCTTGATCAGCGATCAAAACGCCGCTTTCCCGCAGGCTTGATACAGGCGATAATGCGCGTCGATTAACAGGGGAAGGTAATGGTAGATAGCGGTCCGGAACGAGCAAAAAGCACAGACGTTGGCGTGTTAAAGGCCATGATGCAGTTTTTGCGGCCCTATTACTGGCAAATGATTGGCGCCAGCATTGCATTGGTTTGTACTGCGGCGATTACCCTGTCGATTGGTCAGGGCCTGCGAATGTTGGTTGATCAGGGCTTCTCTAGCAGCGCCAGCGAAGCGGCCTTAAATCAAGCGCTGTTATTCTTTATGGCGATGATATTGTTATTGGCCGCGGGCACATTTACCCGATTTTACCTAGTGTCATGGATTGGCGAGCGGGTGAGCGCTGATTTGCGCAAGGCCGTGTTCGCGCATGTTGTCCAGCTTCATCCTGGCTATTTCGAAACCAACCTCAGTGGCGAGATTCAGTCACGTATCACCACTGATACCACCTTATTACAAACGGTCATCGGTTCATCGGTATCGATCGCGCTGCGTAATTTTCTGATGTTCATTGGCGGGGTGATTTGGCTTTTTGTAACCAACCCCAAGTTAACCGCCATGGTGATGCTCAGCGTGCCCTTGGTGGTAGTGCCGATTATTGTGTTTGGTCGCCGGGTGCGCAGTTTGTCGCGCACCAGTCAGGATAAAATTGCAGGGGTCGGTACCTTTGTAGGTGAGTCAGTTAAAAACATCAAAATGGTACAGGCGTTTAATCACCAGCAGCTTGATCGTACGGCCTTTGATGGGCATGTTGAGTCTGCATTTCAAGTGGCTATTGGTCGTATCAAACAGCGCGCCTGGTTGAGCACTATCGTGATAACGCTAGTGCTGGGCGCAGTAACCGCAATGTTGTGGGTCGGCGGCCTTGATGTAATGGCCGGAAAAATCACCGGTGGTGAATTGGCGGCGTTTATTTTTTACGCGGTCATGGTCGCGGCATCGGTGGGTGCGATTTCTGAGGTTTATGGTGATTTACAGCGCGCCGCCGGCGCCACCGAGCGCTTGTTAGAATTGCTCGCAGCTGAAAATCTCGTGCCGTCGTCTGACACGCCGGTAGCGCTGCCGGCTGAGCCCAAGGGGCATCTGCAATTTAAGCAAGTTTGCTTTAGTTACCCCTCGCGACCAGAGCAGCTGGCTATTGATAGTCTAACCTTGGATATTAAGCCGGGCAGTAGTTTGGCGCTGGTGGG
>TARA_R110001599_G_scaffold111534_1_pt1 | contig 30411 bp, 25 predicted proteins | sample TARA_R110001599 | Tara Oceans TARA_R110001599 (sample SAMEA4398360) | marine metagenome | biome: Polar Biome; feature: [MES] marine water layer (ENVO:01000295) within the mesopelagic zone...; material: water (ENVO:00002006), including particulate matter (ENVO:01000060) such...
GAAGGTAGGGGGCGCAACGCGCGGCATGTGATTGGCCCGCCGCTCGCTCATGATCGAGCCGACATGACAGACGTTACTGTGGGCAAATACCAGAACACTACCGCACTGCAGAGCACTGCAAGCGCCCAACCCAACCAGCGCATCGCCGGGATGTTGCCGCCTTCCAGCTGCTGCCGCAACAGCCAGCCGTAGCGAACAAGGAGCACGAGCGTCGCCAGCGTAGTCGCCTGCAGCAACAGCGGCAGCAGCCCATAGAACGGCAAGCCGGGATTCCCCAGCAAGGCATTCTTCATCGCGCCCTTCGCGAATTGGCCGCTGGTTAACGGCAATCCCAACAAGGACAGGGCGGGCAGTGCAAGTAGCAACCACACCACCCATCTCAGGAGGCGGTAAGTGGGAAGTACCAAGCCTACTGCGAGGAACAGGCAACCCTTGGCCAAACCGTGGTGCAGGGCAAATACGCCAATCACCGGTAGCAGTGCAGATACCTGCCCTGGGGCCGCCAGCGTTGCGCCCGCCAGCACCGTCAGCAATCCCATCTGGCTGATACTCGACCAGGCCAGCACCGTCTTGGGATCCCGCTGCTTCACCCCGAAAACGGCTGCCCCCAGAGCACCCGCAAAGCCCGTCAGCATCAGAAATTGTCCCCATGCAAACCAGCCAGTCTCACCGATGGGCAGCGTGAGTAGCCAACCCAGTAGCCCGGCCTTGACCATCGCCCCGCTTAACACAGCGCTCGCCGGCGTCGGTGCCACCGGATGTGCGAGTGGCAACCAGAAGTGGAGTAGCGGCAAGCCTGCCTTCACCCCGAAACCAACGATGAACAACGCTGTCATCAGCCGACCATTGTCGCTGGCGGAGATGCGGACGGCCATATCCGCAAGCAACAGGCTGTCCCCGGTGTTAGCCGCCAGCAGGAAACCCGCGAGCATGACCATCTCACCGCACAGGGCCATCACCAGATAGACGCGCCCGGCAAACCGCGCACGGCCAGTACCCACATGAACGATCAGACCATACGCGGCAAAAGTCATCAAGGCGAAGAACGCGTAGAAGCTGGCGATATCGGCAGCCAGTACAAGGCCCAGATTGCCCGCGAGAGTCAGCCCCCAGAACACGCAAAACCTGCGCAGATGTTTCGCACCCAGGTAGCCGACCGCGTACAACCCCGCCACACCCCACAGCAGCGCCGTCAGCAACAGGAAACTGCGCCGCAGCTCATCCAGCATCCAGGTGCTGCCCAGCAACAGCCAGGGCAATTCCAGTGTCCAGGGTGCGGTCGAGAGGAGAGCGAGCAACAGCGCCGGCACGGGCAGCAGAGGCAGGGCCCCACGCAGAGCACTGTGCCAGCCAGCGCGCGTTGCCAGCAGTGGATACAGCAGTGGCAACAGCACACTGACCGCAATCAACACAAGCGGTGGAGATCCGTTCACGGCAGGTACATCCTCACCACAATGAGCCGCGCCCAAGACAGGGGGCTATAAGCGGTCGCCGCCAGCAGGCCAACCAGCACCAGCATCAGTGTGGTAATCAGCGGCGGCCAGAATAGCCAGGCACTGGTTTCCAAGCGGCCCCAGCGCCGCTCCGCCGGCCACGGTGCAGCGACGGGGCTGAACCACAGCCGGTAGACGATGGGCAGGAAATAGGCGGCATTGAGCAGGCTGCTGATCAGCAGAACTACAATAACCCACTCCATACTGGCGGCAAGGGCACCGGCGCCCAACATCCACTTGGTGACAAAACCAGCCAGTGGCGGTACGCCAATCATACCAAGGACCGCCAGAGTAAAGGCGGCCGAGGTCGCGGGCATCCGTACGCCGGCGCCGTCCAGTTCATCCACGCGGTGCACCCCCAGGGTTTCGGCGTAGTTGCCCGCGCAAAAAAACAGGGTGATCTTCATGATGCCCTGGTGCAGCAGGTGAACAAGGCCACCCACCGTACCGATCGGGCCGAACAGGGTCACCCCCAGAATGATGTAAGACACCTGGCTAATCGTAGAAAACGCGAGACGGCGCTTGAGGTCGATCTGTGTCAGGGCCCGCACCGAGCCGTAAAGAATGGTAAAGGCCGCCAGCCAGGCGAGGGGCTGCAGCAGACCGAGCGCAAAGGCGAAGTCTATGCCGTAGACATCGTAGACCACCCGCACAATGCCAAAGGCCCCTGCCTTGACCACCGCCACCGCATGCAAGAGCGCACTGACAGGCGCGGGAGCCACCATGGCCTGGGGCAACCAGCCATGTACTGGAAACATGCCCGCCTTGACCCCGAGGCCGGCGATGAGCAGGATGAAAATCAGTGTCAACTGGCCGTGCAGAGCCGGGTCTGCCCCCTGAAAGTGCCCCGTCTCCCGAAATGCCAGGTCCCCTGCCAGACCGTGCAGCCAGGCTATCCCCAGCAGCAGGACCACGCCACCGCCGAGGGTATAAATGATGTAGTTGCGCCCCGCCTGCAGAGCCTTGTCGGTACCCCGGTGCACGACCAGCGGATAGGTAGAAAGTGTGAGCATTTCGTAGAACAGGAAAAATGTGAACAGGTTCCCCGCCAGGGCGATGCCCATGGTGCTGGCAACGCAAAGGCTGAAGAAGCCGAAGAAGCGACTGCGATTGGGCGAGTCCTCGAGATAGCCAACCGCGTAGATGGTGGTAAACAACCAAAGCAGCGCCGAGAGGCCGGCAAACAGCATCGCGAGGGCATCAGCCCGCAGCATGAAACGGACGCCCGGCAGCATGGTGAAACTGACGCTGAAATCAATACCCTGGAGCACGCCCCAGGTCATCACCGCGACGATACCCAGCTTCAGCAATGCCGCCAGCAGGTTGACCAGGGTACGCAAGCGGTGGCTGGTTTCCGGCAATGCAAAGATGACCACCGCCGCCAGCAGCGAGCTCAGCAGAGCCAGTATCGGCAACAACGCCGCAGCGCTCATGGGTTAACGGCCTCAGCAGCAACCACCTCAAACGGCAGCGCCAGAACCGAGAGCACAGGCTCCGCCACCAGCCCCAGGCCCAATGCCAGGAGAGCCAGTATCATCGGGATTACCTCCAGGCTCTTTGGCGGGTGGTAAAAGTCATCGCTGTTACTGACTTCGAGAAAGGAGGCCCGGTAGATACGAAACACATAGGCCGACGCCAAAACACCACCCAGCAACAGCACCACGACCCACCACCACTGGCCGCTGGCCAGGCTTGCCTGCAGCAGCAGCCACTTGGCCGCAAAGCCACCGGTCGGGGGCAGGCCCATCAATGACACCCCCGCGAGACCGAAAGAGAACAGGGAGAATGGCAGGAAGTGACTGACCCCAGCAAGCGCATCCACCCGGTTGCTGCGCACCGACAGGATCAGGTTGCCGGCGGCAAGAAACATCGCGGCTTTGGCCAGGGCATGGCTGATGACCTGCAGGGTGATGCCCTGCTGCGCGAGCAGCGACACAGGCTCGGCGACCGCGAAGGTCAGTGGAAACAGCAGGAACAGGTAGCCAATCTGGGCCACGGAAGAATAGGCAACCACCTGTTTCAACTGGGGCTGGCGGAAAGCGCGCCAACTGCCCCAGACAACCGCAGCGGCGCCCAGCACACCCATGCCCTGCGCCAGCCACTGAGACCCCAGGCGGCCCCCAAGCTCCATCCAGAGGCGCGCGGCAATATAGAATGAGGCCTTGATCACAAGACCGGACAACAGCGCACTGACCGGTGATCGGGCAATGCCGTGAGCCGGTGGTAGCCAGGCATGCAGCGGGAACAAGGCTGTCTTCAGCGCCAGGCCGGCGAGCATCAACAGCAAGGCCACGGTCAGCGCCGGCTCCCCGCCAACCAGTAGCTGGTCGATGACTGCTAGCGACAGGGTGCCGAAGCGCCCATAGAGCAGAGCCACGCCCAGCAAATAGGCCAGCGATCCAAGCAGAGCGGCAAACAGATAACGCAATGCAGCGCGCAGGGCCGCCGCTTCTCCTCCCAGGGCGACCAGCCCCACGGCGGCGAGGCTGATGAGTTCCAGGCTAACATAAAGGTTGAACAGATCGGCTCCCAGCCAGACGCCATTGAGGCCCGCCCACAGGAACCAGAATAGCGGCCAGAAATAGCGCTGCCAGGGCCTGTCGGCATCCAGGTAGACGCCGGCATGCAAGCCGCAGGCAGTACCGATAGCCGCAGTCAGCAGCACAAAGGTCACCGCCAGCCCATCAACCCGCAGGGCGATACCGAGCGGCGCGTCCCAACCTCCCAGGGCATAGATAAACCCGCCCTCCTCCATCACCGCGAACCAGAGGGCAAGGGACACGGCCATCTGAATGACCATCCCCACCCAGCTCAGCCACCGGCCCTGACGGAAACCCAGTAACAGGGATAGCGCTGCCCACGCCAGAGGCGTGAACAGCAGGCCTGCTATCAGCCACTGGCTCAAGATTCCCCTCCGCCGTCGTCCGCGTCATGTCCCACATCCAGCCAGGTGCGCCCGGTCAGATGAAAGTAACGACGAATCAGGACGATGGCCAGGGCAGTGGCGGCAATCGCGACGACAATACCCGTCAGCACCAGCGCCTGGGGCACGGGATCCGGACCATCGCGGTGCTGCGCCAGGCCTACCAGAACCAGAAAAACCCCGGAACCAATCAGATTGAAGGCCAGCAAGCGCCGCAGCAGGTGATTCAGAAGCAGAAAACCTGCGAGACCGATGCCACACAAGGCAACACCGGCAAGGGCATACAGCAGATTGAGGCTCACAACCCGGCTCCCTCCTCCGGCTCGTGCTCATCGCTAACTGGTGCCGCCACAAACAAGGCCAGTAGAATCATACCGATCGAGAAAGTCAGGCCGGTCTCTATCACCAGAATCAGTCCGCCCGCCATCGCCGTTGGATAGGCGAGAAAGGCTTCGCCGTTCAGGGCACCGGCAATTGCCACCAGCAAAAACACCGCAAAGCCAAGCACCAGACCGAGCCTCAGCAGGATGCCGGGGCGAATAAACGCCATGGGCAGGCCGCCCAGACGCATGAGCACGCCCGTCGCGGCGAGAACGGCACCGGCCTGAAATGCACCGCCGGGGCGGTGCGCGCCCGCCCAGAGCAGATAGGCTGCCAGCAACAGCATAACCGGCACAAACCAGCGCTGCAGGGCATACAGCAGGGAGTCCGCACTGCGCAGTGCCGGATCCTCCAGCGCGTTGGTGCTCGCGAGCGAGATTCCCGCCATGCCGGCTATGACCAACACACCGATCTCAAGCAGGGTATCGTAACTGCGAAAATTCAGCAGAACCGCCGTGACCGGATGTTCCACACCACTGCGCGCCATGCTGGCGCGCAGCTGCTCCGGCAGTTCCGAAGGCACTGCGGCGCCGGCGGCACTCAGCACCGCAGCCGCCAGCGTGACGACGAAGCCCGCCGAGGCCGCCAGAGTCACGACTATCCGCAGTGGCCGCCGCACGGTTATTCCTCCCCCCGGAGCCGCCGTTGCGGCTGCGCGCGCCGGAAATGACTCACCGCATCAAGCAGCAGGACGCCGGTGAGCCCGGCGCCAATGGCCACCTCCGCCAAGGCAATATCCGGTGCCTGCAGGCGCACCCAGACCAGGGCCATCAGCAAGCCAAAGGCCATGAACATCACCACCGCGCGAAACAGGTCACGGGACAACAACACAGCCGCCGCCGTCACCAGCAGAGACACCACGAGAAGGCCATCCAGCCACCAGCTCATGCGCGCTCCTCACGATCACGGCTGGCATGGGTAGCGCGCACGGTCCTCGCCACGAGATGGGCCGCGGTCGCACTCGCCGCCAGTGCGATGAGCCAGATAAGTAAAATTTTTGCAGCGGTGGCTGGCCCGGGCACCGATGGCAACAACCCCAGAACAACAAAGCCGAGGCCAAGATTGTCCGCCTTGGTCAGCGCATGAATGCGGGTCAGGGTATCCGGCAAACGGAACAGGCCGAGTGTACCCACCAGGAAAAACAGGCAGCCGATGACCAGCAGAAGCGCCTGTAAAAGCATGATGAGGCTATCAGACATCGCGCTGTTCTCCTTTGCTGTCCGCCCGGGCAACCTGCATGACACGGGTCACAAATGCGACGGTAGCCAGCACCGCCAGTAACGCCAGCACCAGGGCGACATCGCGCAGCGCCGGTTGCGCCTGCGATTCCGCCAATACCAACAGCAACGCCACGCCGGTGGTAGCAAAGAGTTGTGAGGCCAACATCCGATCTGCCGGCTCGGGCCCCAGCCAGATACGCAGCAGGCCCACGACAAGCAGCAGCAACAGCACGCCGGCCACTGTGTCCATCAGCAGTGTCATCGGGGAAACATCCGGGCGATGCGCATTTCTGCGCGGGCCACCGCGGCAGACACAGCCGCCGTAGTATCCAGACAGTGCAGCTCCAGCTGCGGCCCCCGCAAGGTCACACTGAGCGTTCCGGGCAGCAACGAGAGCGTGTTGGCCAACAACCAGCGCGGGCTACCCGCGGGTAACGACGTAGTGTAGGTCAAATAGCCGGGACTCATTGGCAGGCGCGGTGAGAGCAGGCGCCGTGCCACATCCAGGCCCGCAGCAACGGAGCCACAAAGAAAATAACCGCCAAACGCAAGGCTAGCGAGTAGCCGAGGACCCCGGCGTTCTGGCGGGAACAAACGCCACCACAGCACGACGATCAGGGGCACCACCCACAGCCCGAACGCGACAGCGCCTGCATCCCCCTCCGTGAGCGCCCACCACACTACGAGCAACACGACGGTGCGGACGACCGCGCTCACAAAGCACTGCAGCAGCGGCACCTTACCGGGAACGGGCCCGTTCATACAGAGCTGGCCCAACGCGCCCGTACCGCCTTGCCCGCCTCCATCAGCAACAGCATGACCACGCCCATGGCGAGCACCTGCAGCGCCTGCATGGGCCCCAGCGGCTGCGCCTCGAACCACATTGCCAGCCACGGCAGGTAAGTGAAGGCGAGCTGCAGACCGGTCACCACCAGTAGCGCCACCCAAACGGCCCGAGTGCCCTTGACCCCTTTCAGGCTGAGAGAAGTGCCGTAGGCGTAGCGCACGCTGAACAGGTAGAAAATCTCCATAACCACGAGCGTATTCACGGCCATGGTGCGAGCGGTCTCCAGGGGCAGGTCCTGGGCCAGCGCCAGCCAGAACTGACCGAAAACACCGGCACAGAACAGTAGCGACACCAGCACAATCCGCACCACCAGGCCGCGGGACAAAATGGGGCTGGCAGGATCCCGGGGTGCCCGCTTGAGCGTATCGGGTTCGGTGGGTTCGAACGCCAGGGCCATGGCCAGGACCACCGAGCTGACCATGTTGACCCAAAGGATCTGGGCCGCCGTAATCGGCAGGGTCAGGCCGAACAGGATTGCCAGCAACAGGCTCAGGGATTCGCCCCCGTTGACCGGCAGCAGGAAGGCGATAACCTTCTTCAGGTTGTCATAGACCGTGCGACCGGCGCGGACGGCAGCGACAATGGTGGCAAAATTGTCATCAACCAGCACCAGCTCGGCGGCTTCCTTGGCCGCCTCGCTGCCACCCAGCCCCATGGCAATACCCGCATCGGCGCGCTTCAGGGCCGGGGCGTCATTGACACCGTCACCCGTCATTGCCACAACCTTGCCACTGCTCTGCAGCGCCTTGACCAGACGCAGCTTGTGTTCGGGGCTGGTGCGGGCGAAAACGTCGGTGCTCAGTACCCGCGCCGCCAGCTCAGAATCGTCAAGTTGGTCGAGTTCGACCCCGGTCAGCACCCGGTCAGCATTTTCCAGGCCAATCTGGCGGCCAATGGCGGCGGCGGTGCCAGCATGGTCGCCGGTGATCATTTTCACGCTGATGCCGGCGCCGGCGCAGGCCGCAACGGCAGCAATGGCCTCAGGCCGCGGTGGATCGATAAGTCCTACCAGTCCCTCCAGAACCAGCCCATTTTCCACATCATCAAAATCCAGGACGTTCTTTTCCTCCGCCACAACCACCGTCGCCAGCGCCAGTACACGCTGGCCCTCCTGCGCCAGTGCTTCCGCCCGAGCGTGCCACATATCGTGATCGAAGCTGGCGGTGGAGCCGTCGGGAGCGCGCTGCGCGCTACAGAACCCGAAGATGGTTTCCGGCGCGCCTTTGACGTGCACACAGGCGTGGTGGTCATGGTCGTGGTTGAGGGTCGCCATGAACCGGTGACGGGTATCGAAGGGAATCAAGTCGGTACGTACCCAGGTGGCGTGAGTGTCCTCCTGATTGAGACCCAGCTTGCCGGCGAAGGCGAGGAGGGCCGCCTCCATGGGATCCCCTTCGGCCTCCCATACGCCTTCTCGCCGGTGCAGCGCTGCATCGTTGCAAAGGGCAGCCACCCTGGCCAGTACGTCCAGGCGTTGCGGATATTCACTGTCAGTGTGACCGCAGACCTCGCCGCCGGGCTCGTAGCCGAAACCCTGCACCACAAAGTCGGCGCCAGCAACGCTCGCCGCCGCCACCATCATTTCATTGCGGGTGAGGGTGCCCGTCTTGTCACTGCAGATCACCGAGACCGAGCCCAGGGTCTCGATCGCCGGCAGACGACGCACAATGGCGTGTTCGCGGGCCATCGCCTGCACGCCGATAGCAAGGGTCACCGTCAGTACAGCCGGCAGACCTTCGGGAATGGCAGCGACGGAGAGCCCCACCACTGCCGTGAACAGCTGGCCCAGGTCCTGACCCTGGAAAAAATGGCCAAAAGCCAGAATCAGGCCTGCGAGAGCCAGGATGAACAGCGTGAGCCAGCGGGAAAATAGCGACATCTGCCGCACCAGCGGCGTTGTGAGGGCCTCCACCCCGATGAGCATACTGCCGATACGGCCAATCTCGGTATCCGCACCGGTCGCGACCACCACGCCCTCGCCCTGACCGGCTGCCACCAGGGTACCGCTGAACGCCATGCAGGCCCGATCTCCCACCACCGCAGCGGCGGCAACAGCCTCCACACCTTTTTCCACCGGTACGGATTCTCCGGTGAGGATCGCTTCCTGGACGGCGAGACCGTGCGCTCTGAGCAGGCGCAGGTCGGCCGGCACCTTGTCACCGGACTCAAGGAGAACAATATCGCCAGGCACCAGTGATTCCCCGGCCACTTTCTGACGCTTGTCATCGCGCATGACCGATGCCGTCGGCGCCAGCATGTGGCGTATGGAATCCATGGCTTTTTCGGCCTTGCCCTCCTGCACCAGGCCGATAACCGCATTCAGTACCACCACCGCAAGGATAACAACGGTGTCCACCCAGTGACCCAACAGCGCTGTAACAACTGCCGACCCAAGCAGGACATAGATCAGGACATTGTGGAAGTGCAGCAGAAAGCGTACCAGGAGACCATGCCGCGCTGGTTGCGGGAGAGTATTGGGGCCGTGTTCGTGCAGTCGCTCCGCTGCAGTGTGCCGAGACAAACCCCGGACATCACTGTCAAGATCGACCAGTACCTCGGCGCCTTCACGGCTGTGCCACGACGTGGTCATTACGGGTATCCCTCTGTCGAACCCCGACCGGTTCCTTGTCTTCTACTCACCCCTGTGAAAATATATTCGCACACGATCCGGCCTGACCTCCAGCCATCAGAGAGATAACTTGATGGGACTGTTCCCCGACGTATTCACCGAGATAGCGGTACTGCTACTCTTCGCGGCATTTGTCGGCGCCATTGGCGTTCGCCTGCGCCAACCTTTGATTGTGGCGTTTATTGCCGTCGGCATAATGGTTGGCCCCTCCATGCTTGGCTGGGTGACGGCAGACGACCAGATCGACTTGCTAGCCCAATTCGGTATTGCCCTACTCCTCTTCGTCGTCGGACTGAAGCTGGATCTGCACATTATCAAAACCATGGGTCCCGTTGCGCTGGCAACGGGGCTGGGGCAGGTCGCCTTCACCAGTATAATTGGCTACCTGATTGCCGTGGCGTTTGGCATGCCATCCGTGACCGCGTTGTATGTCGCGGTCGCCCTTACATTCTCCAGCACCATCATCATCGTCAAGCTGCTGTCGGACAAGCGCGAAGTCGATACGCTGCACGGCCGCATTGCGCTGGGCTTCCTGATCGTGCAGGACCTGGTGGTTGTACTGGTCATGATCGGCCTGAACGCGATGCGGGCCGCTGAGGACGTATCGGTGCCAGTGGCGACCCTGACAGTTCTGTTGAAGGGCGCGGTGTTCCTGCTGTTTGTGGCCGCTGCAATGCGCTACGTGCTGCCGAAACTCACGCATATGCTGTCCCAGTCACAAGAGCTGCTTGTCCTTTTCGGCATCGCCTGGGGGCTGGCGCTAGCGGCACTCGGGGTTACCCTCGGCTTCAGCAAAGAGGTGGGAGCCTTCATCGCCGGGGTATCCCTCGCCTCGACGCCGTATCGCGACGCGCTGGGTGCGCGCCTCACCAGCCTGCGCGATTTCCTGTTGCTGTTTTTCTTCATCGACCTCGGTGCACACCTTGATCTGGGTATGCTGGGCGCACAACTGCTCGAATCTGCCGTCTTCTCAATATTTGTACTGGTCGGCAATCCATTGATCGTATTGATCATCATGGGCGCACTGGGGTACCGGAGCCGCACCGGTTTCCTCGCCGGCCTGACGGTGGCGCAAATCAGTGAGTTCTCACTGATCCTGGGCGCTCTCGGACTCAGCCTGGGCCATATCAGCGCAGAAACCATGGGCCTGATCACGCTTGTGGGGCTGATTACCATCAGCGCCTCGACCTACATGATCATCTACTCGCACCAACTCTACGACGTGCTCGCGCCGTGGCTGCGGCTATTTGAACGCAGCAAAACGCACAGAGAAATGTCGATGCAAGAGTTACCCGATGATGCCCTGCCACAAGCGCTGCTGTTCGGTCTTGGACGATACGGTTTTGGCATTGCTCGCTCGCTGCGCGAACGAGGGTGGCGGGTGTTGACGGTCGACATTAATCCGGACCTCACCAGGAATGGAGACCCGGCGGGTTACCCCGTTCTATTCGGTGATGCGGAAGACCCCGAATTCTCCGCTACGTTGCCACTGGAACGTATGCAATGGGTGATCAGCACCGCGCGCGAGAAACGCACCAACCTGTCTCTCCTGCATTCACTGAGACAGCAGGGGTACCGTGGCCGTACCGCTATCACCGCACAATTCGACAATGATGTGGCCGAGCTTGAACAGGCCGGTGCGGATATTGTTCTGTCACCGTTCTCGGATGCAGCCTACGAAGCGGCCGAGAGGATCACCGAAGCGGATTTAACGTAGGTCACACAAGCAAACAGGATCAGGGTGCACTGCCATGAAGCGTTTCAAGCACATTTTATGCGTATTGGAAGCCGATGCCTCCAGTGAATTGGCATGGGAACGCGCCGTGGCGCTGGCAGATAGCAATCAGGCAGCACTCACAGTCGCCACCGTGATTCCACGCTTGCCGTCTATCACGGGCCTGTCGCACGCGGGTCCCGACCCTGTCGACCTGCAAAGCGCGCTGCGCCAGCAACACGAAGCACGGCTGGCCTCACTGACCGCTCACCACCGGACGAGAGCGAGTATTCCGCACACGGTTCTGACCGGGACTTCATTCCTGGAGATTATTCGCGAAGTGCTGCGCGGGAGCCATGATCTGGTCATCAAGTGCCCTGAGTCACCCGACTGGCTGGATCGTTTTTTTGCCGGGGACGACATGCAGCTGTTGCGCCAGTGCCCTTGCCCCGTGTGGTTTGTGAAACCCGACGTAGCCGGGCCCTATAAACGCATCTTGGCGGCGGTCGATGTTGCGCAGTTTCACCCACCCGAGCAACTGGAAAGACACCGCCAGTTGAACCTGCAGGTACTGGAAATGGCTGCCAGCCTCGCATTGGCGGAATCCGCCGAGCTGCATGTTGTTCACGCATGGGAGGCGATGACAGAGCTGGCTCAAAACCTCGCAGTGTCTGCCAGCATACCCAAGGATCGGCTGGCCTCGGGCATTGAACAGGAGCGGCTCCAGCATCGTCAGCAACTCGACAGGCTGTTGCATGACATCGGGGCACAGAATCCAGCGGTTCAGGAGGCCCTGCGCTACCTCGCTCCCCGCACCCACCTCGTCAAGGGGGCCCCTAGACAGGAGGTCCCCTTGCTCGCCCGGCAACTGGAGGTCGATTGCCTCGTAATGGGTACTGTAGCGCGCACGGGCATTCGCGGGTTCTTCATGGGCAACACGGCGGAAACCATTCTGGAGCAGATAGACTGCTCGGTGCTCGCGATCAAACCCGAGGGCTTCGCGACACCTATCACTGCAGACGACTGAACTCCACTCCGCGTCAAAGCCTCAGCCACAGGGGAAAACCCGGCAGGCCCGCACCTGCCCCTTGGTCACTCCACGCTCAAATCGCAGTCTGCCCACCATCAATAACCAGCGCCGAACCGGTCACAAACCTGGCCTCGTCCGATGCGAGGTACGCGACTGAACCTGCGATTTCCTCCGCTTGGGCAAAGTAGCTCGTCAAAGGCGACATGCGGCCATACAGGGCCATGTCGGCACCTTCGGGTATCTGAAGGCCCTTGATCAACGGTGTATCCACCGCGCCGGGGCACACCGCATTGACTCGCACACCCCGGCCGGCATACTCCACCGCCAGTGACTTCGACAACAACAGAACCGCGCCCTTGCTGGCACAGTAAGCGCTGTTATAGGGCAGCCCCTGCAGGCCAGCCGCTGATGAGATATTGACGATATTCCCGCCGGCCTCCAGCAAGTGCGGCATGGCGGCCTGGCAGAGCACAAACACCGAGCGCGTGTTCACCGTCATGACTCGATCCCATTCGGCCACACTGACGTCTGCGAAGTTCTTGGTCAGTACCATGCCGGCAATATTGCACAGCACATCCAGCTTGCCGAACTGTGCCACGCACAGTTCAACTGCGGCGCGGCAGTCAGCTTCATCGGTGACATCCAGCGTGCGGCTGTGGATGTCCACGCCCTCCTCGCTGAGCTTCGCCACTTCCTTCGCCAGTTGCCCGGCATTGATGTCGGCTGCGAAGATTTTTGCACCCTCGCGACCCAGTCGGGTCATGGTTGCCAGGCCAATGCCTGACGCTGCGCCCGTCACGAATGCGACCTTGCCATCAAAACGTTGCATGTTTCACTCCTCTTATTGGTCTACTGTTGATCCGCTTCTTCCCGCAGGCGTATCGGCCCCACGTTGGCAGGGAACTTGCCGGTCATACCCGCATAAAACTCACGAAAATACTGCATATCCGCCACCACACGTCCCGTGGTCGCCAAAGCAGGCCCGAAGCCACCGCGCTTGCGGGAAAAGTCCAGAAACGAGGGGACTATGGGCACACTGGCCTGACGCGCGATGTGATAGAAACCCGATTTCCAGTACTCGGCTCGATCGCGTGTGCCTTCAGTGGGCACCACAAGCACCAGACTCGGGTGCCGCTGAAATGCCTCAACAAGTGATGCCACCAGGTTACCACTGCGATGCCGAACAATGGGCAGGCCCCCCAACTTGCGCATGAACCAGCCCGCTGGCCACACGAACAGGCTGTGCTTGCCCATCCACCGCACCTGAATATCAAACGCCGCGGCGAACAACAGCATCAACGGGAAATCCCAGTTCGAGGTGTGTGGCGCTGCAATGAGCACATAGCGCGCATGCGCTGGCCGAACACCCTCAAGGCTCCAACCCGCCCTGCGCAGCAGCCAGCGGGCGATTTTCTGCTTCATGTCTCTGGCACTCCCGAGTGTATGCGGGTTACGGCCCGACCGATTCGCGCCACATGGCAGCAGGAAAATCTTCCGGCAGCGATTCTAGCAGACTCGCGCCATTTCCAAAGGCACTGGCCAGATAATTGCACTAACTGAGTGGCGCCCCGCGTCTGGGCATCTAGTATTGAAGTACTGCACACCCGGAACAATAAGGAGAAAAGGATGCAGACGTTTGGTTCGGCTACCCGCCGTGGCGGGTCACTTCTTGGCAGGGTATTGGCATTGACCGTCCTGCTCACAGCCTGTAGCGATGGCACCGACCACACTGACACGGGCGGGGAGCCCGACCTGCTGGGCGCGTTCGCCGTGTCAGTGCTTTCCAGTGCGCCCGAGATGGTTAGCGGGGGTGAGGCACGGGTCGGCATTGAGGTGCCCGAGGCACTGCCACTGGCGGACGTGGTGGTCATGCTGGAGGGCGAGGATGTCAGCACGCAGTTTGCTGCCCGCACTGTAGGCCACGGCCTGGAAGGCCGCGTTGGCAACCTCATGGAGGGTGACAACGTCCTTGATGTGACCAGCGCCGAGGGGAACGTGACCGCCGCCAGTGTCACTCTGGTCAATCACCCCGCCAGCGGCCCGATTTTTTCAGGGCCCCAACAGGAACCGTTTTTCTGCGCCACCGATGGCCACCTGGAAGACCTCGAACTGGGCCCGGTCATTGATGAGAACTGCAGCGTGGAAACTGTGGTGAGCTACAAGTACCTGAGCGAAGCCGGCGGCTGGATGGACTACCCTGAAAGCGGAGACCGGCCTGCCGATGTCGCCACGACCACCACGCTGGATGGCGAGGAAGTCGACTTCATCGTGCGCTGGGAACGGGGAACCCTGAACCGCTTCCTCTATTCCATTGCCATGCTGTCGCCGGCACCCAATGAAGAGGGAGACGCCGACTTGAGCGCCTGGAACAAACGCCTGATCTATTACTTCCAGGGCGGCGTGGCCATCGGCCACTACCAGGGTGGCCCCAGCCGTAGCCGCGCACTGTATACCGACGGCCTCGCCGCCGGGTATGCCGTGGCCTATTCCACCGGCACGAAAACGGGCACCCACTACAACCTGGAACTGGGCGGTGAAACCGCCCTCATGGTGAAGGACCGCTTTATCTCGGCCTACGGGGTGCCTGACTACACGGTGGGTGTGGGCGGATCCGGCGGCGGCATTCAGCAGTACGTCTACGCCCAGAACCACCCCGGCCTGATCGATGCCGGCGTCCCGCAGTATTCCTATTCCGATATGGTGACACAGACCATTCACATCGGTGATTGTGAGCTCATCGAGCGCTGGATAGACCTGCAGCTGCGCGATGATCCGGGCGGCAAATGGGCCGACTGGAACAACCGCAGCTGGCTTATCGGCCTGAATGCCAACAACGAGGTGCCCAATGATGTGGTGAGCTTCGGGCTGACACCCTGGGTCCCACAAGGGTCCAGCGAATGCACCGCCTCCTGGCGCGGCCTCTCACCCTTGGCGCTGAACCCTTACTTTGGCGAGGCACCCGGGATCACTCCCGAGCAACAGGCCGAGGTCGAGTGGACGCACTTCGCCGATGTGATCAACATTTACGGGCGTGCCGAAGACGGCTTCGCCGCCACCACCTGGGACAACGTGGGGGTGCAATACGGCTTGCAGGCACTGCTTGATGGCAACATCAGCCCCACCGAGTTCATCGACCTCAACTGGAACGTCGGCAGCTGGAAGAATGAACCGGATATGGTGCAGGAAGGGTGCCCGTTCATTATCGATTTGTGTTTCGCGCTGGACGACAGCGAGCCGCTCTACCCGAACCAGATCGACCCGTGGAGTAGGCGCAACGCCACCACGGCGACAGAGGATGAACCCGCCGCGCGCAAACGTGCCGACCCGGGCGCCATCCAGGCCGCTTTCGATTCCGGCATGGTGCAAAGGGGCGAGGCCGAAATACCGTTCATCGACCTGCGTCATTACCTGGAAGACGAGTTGGATATGCACAACACGATTCAGTCCTTCGTCACGCGCCAGCGCCTGCTCAATCACGACGGCGATGCTTCCAACCAGGTTATCTGGTTTATCGACCGCAACCCGGACGGCAGCGACTACGACAACACCATGCAGGCGTTTGCCGTGCTGGATGAATGGATGGCCAATATCCGGGCCAATCCGGACAGCTCCGTGGCGGCCAACCGCCCCGCGAGCGCCGTGGACAGCTGCTTCGACAGCGCTGGCGAACTGATTGCCAGTGGCGATACCGTGTGGGATGGCATACTCGACGATAAACCCGCGGGGAGCTGCACCGAACGCTTCCCCACCTACAGCACCTCGCGCATTGTTGCGGGCGCGCCGATCACGGGCGATGTCTTCCGCTGCGCCCTGCAGCCGCTGGATGACGCGATCGACGCCGGCCTCTACGGTGACTGGATGCCGTCAGCTGAGCAGTACGCACAGTTGCAGGCCATCTTCCCGGACGGCGTCTGCGACTACAGCGTTCTCATGCTCGACTAACCCCCCACCACGGGAGCCGCTGCACCCACCGGGCGCGGCTCCCACCATTTCCTTCCCGCCGCCTCACACGGTGGCAGCTAACGGCCCCTGAGAACTGTCGCGGCGCGCACCGCGATTTGCGGTATGCTGGCCCCTGCCTTGCACACCACACTGACAGGAGTCTCGCGAGTGGATCAGAATTTGCTGTATATCATCGCCGCCATACTGGTACTGGGCGTTGGCGCCCAATGGCTGTCCTGGCGGCTGAAACAGCCCTCTATTCTGGCGCTGCTGGTCCTGGGCATTATCGCAGGGCCGGTCACCGGGCTGTTACGCCCGGACGAGCAGTTCGGCGACCTGCTGTTCCCCATGGTGTCTCTCGGCGTGGCCCTGGTGCTGTTTGAAGGCGGCATGACGTTGAAGTTTCGCGACCTGAAAGGTCACGGGCGGGTCGTCACCAACCTGGTCAGCTGGGGCGCGCTGTTCAACTGGTTGCTGATGGCCGCGGGCTGCTGGCTACTGGCCGGCTTTTCCCTGCCAATTGCCCTGCTGTTTGCAGCACTCGTGGTTGTGACGGGCCCCACTGTCATCAACCCCCTGCTGCGGACCATGCGCGCCAAGCCGGAAGTCAGCCAGGTACTGCGTTGGGAAGGCATTCTGATTGACCCGGTGGGTGCCCTGCTGGCCGTGCTGGTGTTTCAGTATATTCTCTCGGGTGCCGAGTCCTGGATGGTGTTTGCGAAAAGCATTGGCGTGGGTTTGATAGCGGGACTCGCCGGCGCCGTCAGCCTCGGCTTCGTATTGCGCAAGCACTGGGTGCCTGAATACCTGATCAACGTCGTCACCCTTGCCTGGGTGGTCATGATGTTTGCGGGCAGTGATTATATCGCCCATGAGTCCGGCCTTTTGACCGTCACCGTCATGGGTATCTGGCTGGGCAACATGAAGGAGGTCGGGGTCAGCGAAATTCTCAGCTTCAAAGAGAGCCTCTCCGTTCTGATCATCTCGGTGTTGTTCATCGTGCTGGGCGCACGCGTTGACCCCATGGACATCGTCGCCACCGGCTGGAGCGGCGTAATGGTCCTGCTTGTCGTGCTGCTGGCGCGGCCTGTGGTGGTGTGGGCATCAGCGCTAGGGGGCAACTACAGCTGGCGCCAGAAGGCGCTGTTGAGCTGGGTGGCACCGCGCGGCATTGTAGCCGCCGCGGTCTCCTCACTGTTCGCGCTGCGGCTGGAAGATGTGGGCTATCCCGGCGCATCGGATCTGGTGGCGTACACATTCCTCGTGATCATCGCCACCGTGGTGCTACAGAGCCTCACGGCCGGAGCCGCAACCCGCGCCCTCGGTCTTGCCGAGGCGGAGCCCAATGGCGTGCTGATAGTGGGTGCGAACGGCGTGGCTCGGGCAATAGCGCAAGCTCTGGTGAAGCAGGGATTCCGCGTCAAACTCGCCGATACGTCCTATGAGGAAATTCGCAGCGCCCGCATGGCCGGGCTGGAAACCTACTATGGCGACCCGATTTCCTCGCACGCGGACCAGTATCTGGAACTGGTGGGTATCGGCCGCCTGTTCGCCATGTCGCGGCGCGCACGCTGGAATACCCTCGCCTGCGTGAAATACCGTGGCGAATTCGGTCCCAAGCGGGTCTTCAGCCTGCGCAACGCGGAAGAGCGCGACGTGAGCGACCGCGAGCGCCCGGCTGACGAGTTCCGCGCACCGCGCCTGTTCGGCAACGACATCACCTACCAGAAGTTGGCCAGCCTGTTGGCCCGCGGCGCCGAAATCCGCGCCATCAACCTCAACGAGGAATTCGACCTCGCCGCCTACAAGGAGAAGAACGGCAGCAGCATCCTGCCCATGTTCACCCTCACCGCAGACGGCAAACTGCGCGTCATCAATGACGATGCCCCCGTCGAGGAGATGTCCGAGGGCAAGCTGCTGGCGCTGGTCTGGTCCGTGGAGGGCTGAAGCCACGGAACCGGGCCACTCGCAGAGGGGCTCCGCTGCATGCTGACATTGCAGGGCGTCGCCGGCTCGCCGCGGCACCGAAAGCGGCCTTAGGTACAAATAATAATACGAATAGTTCTCACTTGCATTTACAGGGCATTCGTCTCGCACTACTATGCTGACTCGATTTTGTCTAACTCAAAGGGAGTACTTTTCGTGTCAGCCTCAAAAACAGAACAACCAAGCCGTTCGCGACTACTTGGCTCAAGCGCCCTGATGATGGCCCTGTCGCTGTCCGCACAGGCGCAAACCCAGCCTGGTGAAACCTGCACCGACGCCAGCGGCAAGTCGCAGCCCTGCCCCCTGGCGAGCAGCGTTGCAGAAGCCAGCAAGGAAATCGAAGTGGTAGAGGTTTTTGGTGTATCCGGCACCCGCTACCTCGCAGAGCGCTCCGGTGACCAGCGCCGCGCGGCAGACCTGGCCGGCACACCGGCCACGCTCAACATCCTCACCCAGTCGCAAATCCTCGATTCGGGCAAAACGGACCTGAAGGAAATCCTCAGCAGCCAGGCCGGTGTGACCCTGGGCACCGGGGAGAACGGCAATGCCTTCGGTGACCGCTACATCATTCGCGGCCACGAGGCACGCAGCGATGTGTTTGTTGACGGGCTGCGCGACCCGGGCATGACCACGCGCGAAAGCTTTGCCACCGAACAGGTGGAAATTGCCAAGGGCCCCAGCGCGACGTTCGCCGGACGCGGCACGTCCGGTGGCGCCGTGAACAGCATCACCAAGGGTGCGCTGCTCGGCGATTCATTCAACATTCTCGATGCAGGAGTAGGCACCGATGACCACTACCGCCTAACCTTCGACAGTAACCTGAACCTCACCGCAGACACAGCGCTTCGCCTCAACCTGCTCACCGGCTCGGAAACCGTACCTGATCGCGATGGCGCCGAGCGGGATCGCCAGGGCGCGCTGCTGGCCATCAATCACGCGCCCGGCGAGCGTTGGCGCCTGGCGGCAGATGTGTATTATCTCGATGCAGAAGATGTACCGGACCTGGGCAGCTATTTTGACCGCGACGCCCGCGAACCCGTGGAAGATATTCCGGTGTATGCGCAGGCCGAGGATTTCCTCGACAGTGAGGCACTGTCGTTAACGCTGCGTGGCGAATACACCTTCAATGAAGACACCAGTATGTACGCCGCCGTGCGTGCCGGCGACACCGAGAACGGCTACCTCGCTACCGGCGCGCGCGGCACCACCCGTGACCTGAGTGACCCGGAAGCGCCGGGCGCCGATACCATTTCCCTCAGCACCCACCAGGGCTGGCAGGATGTTGAGTACAGCGCCGCCCAGTTCAACCTGATTCACAACATCGACACCGGCGGCATTGGCCAGCGCTGGGTATTTGGTGTCGACTACATCGATGAGCAGGTCGACAACGGCGTCTACGATATTGATACGCTGGGCAGCCCGAATTGCCGCGTATCCGGCCGGCGTGGCGTCAGCGATGGATACTGTGTGCTCGACGGCAACGGCGCGCTATACAACAACGCCAACACCCTGCTGCAGAGAAGCTACCAACGCGGCGAGAGTGACGCTGCCATGGACATCCAGACCATTTCCGCCTACGCCATGAACACGCTCACCTTCAACGAGCACTGGGAGCTGTTCTTGGGCCTGCGGCAGGACTGGTTCGACTACAGCAACGCCGTGACAAGCCGCGGTGAAGCGTCCACCTACGACTACTCGGATACCCTGACCAACGGCCACGTCGGTCTGGTGTACAACATCACCGAATACGGCAATGTGTATGCCACCTACAGCACCGCGAGCAACATCAACGGTGGCGAGTCCGACCTCGGCGCGAACTGCGGCTACGGCGGGCTGTGCGGTTCTCCTGAGCAGGTCGCGCAATCCGATCCGGAGCACGTGGAGAATATAGAGCTGGGCACCAAGTGGCAGTTCTTTGACGAGAAACTGCTGGCCACGGCAGCCCTGTTCCAGATCACCAAGAGTGACGTACACGAGAGTGTGGGCGATGCCTACTCCAACCTCGGCACGCTGAATACCGGCGAGAACGAAGTTCGTGGCGTCGAATTCTCGCTGTCAGGCTCAATTACCGAAGCACTCAGCGTGCAACTCAGTGCCGCGCTGATGGACTCGGAAGTCACCGGCTCCTTCGATCCGGCCAACGTTGGCCTGGCGCTGTCCAACTTTGCCGACGACAGCCTGTTCCTGCAGCTGCGGTATCAGCCCAACGACTCCGTGGCTTTCGGTGCCAGCTACACCTACAAAAGCGAAATGTACGGCGGCCAACCCGATTCGGCGGCGGGCTACGACGCAGAAAACGGTCAGTACAGCATCGTGGTGCCTTCCTATGGCGTGGTTGACCTCTTTGCCAACTGGTTCGTCACCGACGATCTGAACCTCAGGCTGAATGTGGGCAATGTGACCGACGAAGCCTACTGGACCGCCGCATACCGCTCAGGCTCTTTCATGTATATTGGTGACGCGCGCACAGTGCGCGCTTCAGTGGTGTACGAATTCTGACAGGAGAGCGTTATGCTCATCATCCCCGGACTACTTTCCAGGGAAGAGGTCCTCCATTTCAGGGCACGGTTGCACACCGTGCCCTGGCTGGATGGCCGCAGCACGGCGCTGGGCATGTCAGCAGACGTCAAACGCAACCAACAGGCGGATGCGGCGAACGCCACGGTGCGCACGCTCGCCAACACGCTGCTGGCACGCTACGGCGAGACGCCAACACTGGTTTCCGCAGTCCTGCCCCAGCGTATCTTTCCCCCCTGCTTCAACCGCTATGGCATCGGTGAGACCTACGGTCTGCACGTTGACGGTGCCATCATGCGTATTCCTGACACCAGTGATGTCATGCGCAGCGACGTTTCCATGACGCTCGCCCTGTCTGACACCGAGGAATATGACGGTGGCGAACTCGTCATCGCAACCGACTTCGGCGAGCAGCGTGTGCGCCCCCGCGCCGGTGATGCCGTGGTCTACCCCTCGAGCAGCCTGCACCAGGTGACCCCCGTCACCCGCGGTGAAAGGTTGGCCGCCATATGCTGGATACAGAGCCTGGTGGCCGACACGCAGCTGCGCCAGACCCTGTTTTCCCTCGATCAGTCGATTCAGGGCCTGATTGATGTCGAGGGGGTGCCACGGGAGCGGTTGGATGCCCTGCACCATGTATACCATAACCTGATCAGGCAATTTGCGCTGGTCTGACTTCGCGAGGCAGCAATCATGGACATGCAAGGCAAACACGTCGTCATTACCGGCCCCACAGCCGGCATCGGGCGCAGCGCAGCACTCAAGCTCGCTGGGCAGGGAGCGGTACTCACCTTGCTCTGTCGCAATCCCCAGAAGGCGGAAGCGTTAAAGAAGGAAGTGGTCGCAGCCGGGGGTAAGGATGTGAATGTCATCGCGCTGGATATGGCCAGTCTTGCCAGCGTGCGCCAGGCGGCACACGACTGCCTTGAACTGGGCAGGCCCATCGACGTGCTCCTCAACAACGCAGGGCTGATGAATACCCGCCGGCGCGTATCAGCTGATGGCTACGAGGAGACGTTGGCAGTCAACCATTTCGCGCCCTTCCTGCTCACCGGTCTGCTTTTGCCCGCGCTGCAGCAAGCGCCGCGGGCGCGTATCGTGAATGTGGCCTCCGCCGCACATGCGTTTGTACGCGGCATGAACTTCGATGACATGCAGGCGGAAAAGAACTACAAGGCCTTTCGCGAGTACGGACGCTCCAAGCTGGCAAATATCCTGTTTACGCGCAGCCTGGCACAGCGACTGGCGGGTCAGCCGATCACAGTGAACGCACTACACCCCGGTGCCGTGGCCACGTCTCTGGGGCAGCAGAACGAGGGCATCCTGAAATCTATCGCGCCCGCCATCATGAAGATTTTCTTTCGCTCGCCCGACCAGGGCGCGGAAACGTCTCTCTACCTGTGTACCAGTGACGATGTCGCCGACGTCAGCGGTGATTATTTCGCCAACTGTAAAAAGGTGCGCCCGCGTGCCTGGGCACGTGACGATGCCGCGGCCGCCCGGCTCTGGACTTACACAGAAGAGTGTACGGGTTTCACCTATCCGCTGTGATACGCGAAGAATATTCGACATCGATCGTGCACAACGTACACCGGCAGGAGCAGCAAAGACCATGCGGCCCAGCTGCCCCTGCCGAGAGGGGAGATGAGTGGTGCTAGAGCCGGAAGCGCGCGCCCACTTCGAACGACCGCTCGGGACCGACGTAGATGCCCTGGCGCAGGCCCGTGATATAGCGTTCATCGGTGAGGTTCTTTACGGCACCGAACAGCGTCAGTGAGTTGCTGATTTCGTACTGCGCCATAAAGTCGAGCAATGTATACGAGGGCATCTTGCCGCCCCAGATACCGCCCGCCGCGTCGCTCGGGATCTCCACCTGGTTGCTGGCATCGCCAAACTGCGAGCCGCGGTAGTGGGCCGTCAATGCGGCCTGCAGCTTGTTACCGCTGTAGTTCAGCGCAAGGTTGGCCAGGTGCTCGGGGGCGTACGGCAAGCGGTTGCCGGCAAATTCCCCGGTTTCGAACTCGGATTCAGGCACCCAGGTTGCGTTGGCATCAACACTGAAACCGCCACCGAGCTCGTAGCCGAGCACCAGCTCCATACCCTGGTGGGTGGTTTCACCAGCATTTGACTGGGAAAGATTCGGGTCGCTGTTGCCGGTCACCACCTGGTTGTCGAAATCCATGTAGAAAGCGGCGACTTCATAGCTCAGCTTGCCCTGCAGGCCACGTATGCCGGCCTCGTAGTTGTTGGAACGTTCTCCATCGAGGTTCTGGTCGGCAAGGCCATCCAGGGCCACACCGTTGGCAGCCGGCGAAAACGCGCGATACACGCCACCGTAGAGTTGCGCCGTGGGGGTCAATTCGAAAGTAGCGCCAACACCGGGCAGAACCTCGGTATTGGAGGTTTTGGCCGAGGCGTTATTGTCCGTCAGGACGCGGCGCTTCTGCTCATAGGATTCCACCCGCAACCCCGGCGTTAGTGCCAATCTTTCACTGAGCACCATGCGGTTCTGGGCGTGTACGGCGATACTGTCGGCGCTGTCGACACGATGGCGGTCATTGAGGCCGGTGCGATCGGTGGTGCGGGTGGCGCGAATGCGTGTGTCGTCCGACTCCTCGCGCATGATCCTGAAACCAAATTCCGCCTCGTTCTCCAGGCCGAACAGTTGGTGGTCAAGCTGCAGTCTCGTATCCAGGCCAACGCGCTCAAAACTGCGGTTGTTGCCTGTGAGGGTGTCGGTATATACCCAGCGACCCGCCTCGTTGGAGGCATCGGTGTCGACATCGTAGCGCCAGTAATCACGCGACACCTCGCTCCAGTAGGCGACTGTTTGCAGGTGCGCCTGATCGTTCAGACGCCAGGCGTGGTTCAGGTCGAAAGCAATGCGGTCCGTCAGGAAATAATCGTCGGGCGCCGGATTGTAGGTGCTGCCGGCATCGTAGTCGCCCAGCAGCAAGCCGCGGTAGGAGATATTCGCGTCATTTTCGTACCAGGAGAACTTCACCCCCACTTCCTGAGTATCGCTCAGCGCCATGCCGGACTTGACCAGGATATCGGTCATTTCGTAGTCCTTGTCCATGAAGCCGTCGCTCTCGGCGCGGGTCGCCACCAGTCCTGCAAAGGCGTCACCTGACGCGCTGCGCCCGCCAGCCTCTATCGAAGCCTCGCGGGTATCGAAGGAGCCGAGCCGACCCGAAAGCAGCACGCCGTCATCAGGGGTCTTGGTCTGGTAGTTCACTACACCGCCAATGGTAGACGGGCCGTAGCGCAGAGAAGCCGACCCCTTGAGCACCTCGATGCGCTCAATGCGCTGGATGCGCGGGTTGAAATAGCGTTCGTTACCGATGAACAAACCCGGCGCGACAGGTACGCCGTCCTCCAGGATGAGCGATTTGGACTCACTCGCCGAGAGTCCGCGGATACCCAGGTTGGCCACGATCGCGGTTTCGTCCTCGGTTGCCGTGTTGATGCCGGCGACCCGGCGCAGGGCATCGTCTGTGGAGAGTGGTTGAATCAGTTCCAGCGCCTCACGGTCGATCAGCACCACGGAGCCCGTTTGCCGCGACACGGCATCCTCGCTCTTGCCAATAACCTCGATAACCGGCATGGGGAACTCTCCTCCCTCCTGTGCAGACAGGGCGGAGGGCAGGAAAACAGCGGCGACAGCCAGGGGCAGCACACGTTTTGACGGGCGCAGAGAAGCGGATTTCATGGTGTATTACTCCAGGTCAGGCCCAGGCGGCGTCTGCGGCGGGCTTGAGTTCGAAAAACAGTGACTCGGCAATGCTTTCGGCGATGACTTCTTCGGCACTCTCTTTGCAGGTACCGCAGCACATGCCCACGTCCAGCCGCGCCTGAATGTCCTCATAACGGACTGCACCCTGGCGCACCTCGGCGCGAATTTCGGAGTCGGTCACTCCCCGGCAAAGACAAATGAACATGTAATCACCTCCTGATTACGACCCAGTTTAATAGAATGCGAATCATTGTCAATTGCGTGTGGTATTAATTGTCAGTCTCGTATCGGAAATTCACTCGTCCGGCGCAACCTCGCTTGTGCTGCGCAATCCATGGCCTCAGCGCAGCAAGTTGACTACACTGCAGGAGAACACCACCACACAAGGAGCAGATCGTGAAAGGTGACAAACAGGTCATCGCCTACCTCAATCAGGCGCTGAAGAACGAGCTCACGGCCATCAACCAATACTTCCTGCACGCCAGAATGTTCGAGAACTGGGGTCTCAACAAGCTCAACGAGAAGGAGTACGAAGAGTCCATCGACGAGATGAAACATGCCGATATGCTGATCCGTCGCATCCTGTTCCTGGAGGGGCTGCCCAACCTGCAAGACCTGGGCAAGCTGTTTATCGGTGAAAACGTGGCGGAAATCCTGCAATGCGACATGAAGCAGGAAGAACTGGCCATCCCCATGCTGCGCGAAGCGATTGTGCACTGCGAGTCGGTATCCGATTTCGGCACGCGCGACCTGTTCTCGGAAATACTCAGAAGTGAAGAAGAGCATGTTGACTGGCTGGAAACCCAGCTCGAACTGATCGAGCGCATCGGCAACCAGAATTACCAGCAATCCATGATGTAGAAGCGACAAGGCCCGCCCTGCAAAACAGGGCGGGCCTTGGTATTACGCGGCCGCGCCGCGGTCAGTCACACCCACCGCTCAAGCTGTTCAACCAATTACGCACCAGCTCCACCGCTTCGTCGTGAATGATGCTGCGGCCGATTTCCGGCATGCGCACATTAGGTTCATTGGAGTTCATGCGGAATACAGCGATGGAGGCGTCTGCGTTCCCCGGCACCAGGCCGTACTGCAAGCCACCCGAACCCGCGCCCGCCGCGACCGGAGGTTTGCACACACCGTAGGTAGCATTCACTTCACGCCAGAACTCGGTGAACATGCCGGAGTTGCTGGCGAAGCCACCTGGGCTGTGGCAGTGCGCACAGTTGATATCCAGGTAAGCCTTCACCCGTGATTCCAGCGGCTTGGACACATCCTCCCAATCAGGCGCCGTGTCGATTGCCGCGAGATCCGCGGGGAGGCCCACTAGAATGCCTTCGTCCGCCATGTGCGCCAGCTGGTTCTTTGTAGCGTCGCCATACTGCCGGTCGCGATTGAGGAAACGCGCCTTGGGGCCAATGGGCAGATTCACGGTTTCCGTGTTGACACCGCTGCCGGTTTCGGCCCGTGTCACACCGTGGCAGGTTTTACAGCTGTTGGCATCGGGGATCACATACTCCGTGCTGCGCGTACTGCCGTCGCTGTGTATCCACTCCAGCGAGCGGCGGCCACCGGCGACCGTCAGGTCCGCGCCGCTGCCATCTTCACGCCAGATGTAAGGCAGTGTGGCCCAGCCATCCCGACGGTGAATCATCAGGCGGGTTTCGATAATCACCTCGCCCGAGGCCGCATTGAGGAAGTCATTGGGCATGGTAAAGGTCTTGGCGATGATGGTGCCCACCGGGAAATCGAACACATTCCGCTCGTTGTAGGCCGCCTGCAGGCCCTCGGGTACAAAGATGAAGCGGTATTTGCTGGCGTAATCGGTGAACAGCGCACTGGTCAATTCATAGCCCACCCCGGCATTCGCCGCGGCACGTGGCTCCAGGGCATCCGCAAAAAGATTGTAACCAGCGAGCTCCCGGCAGCTCACCTCGGTTGCATCGAAGTTGGGGCCGGCACCCTCGGGCGTGCACAAAGCGGCTATTTCGTCGTCCGTGAGGGGGCGTTCACCCTGGGCAATTTCTTCTGGTGTGTCCAATTCAACCGCGGTCAACGAGGCATGCGCACAATCGAAGAAGGCCGGGTCTATGCTCGCACCACCACCACCGGGCTGGAACACAACGCCCAGACGCACGGAATCCTTTTCCGCCACACAGATGCGATCCGCATCCGCGAACGCACCCTCGGCTTCGCCCAAACCGTCGTACACCACCTCGGGCAGGCCATCAAGCCCGGCAAACAGGCCGGCGACATCCAGCGCCAGGTCTGCAGGTGCATACGCGTTGTTGCTATAAAGGTTGTCGTGTACGTGAATGCGCCTGGGGTCGGGGTCATAAGTGACGTCATTGGTCGTGAGGCCACTGATGTCGTAGCTGACGATGGCGACCGCCATGGACTGGTTATTCTCGATGCGGTTGCCGAAAATCTCCACGTCATCAAACGCCATGGCCAGAATGCCGGTACCCGCCGGTACCACCCCGACAATGTTACCGGCCGGGGCAAAGTTGGGCGTGTTGTTGTCGCGAATGGTGTTGTCGAAAATGCGTGCGCGCGCTCCATCCACCGACAGGTTGGGCAAATCAAACACAAGTATGCCGCCCGTGTTGTTCTCGGCGATGTTGTCGTACACGTCGGAGTCAGTGGAGTTTTCGATTTCGATACCGGCCACGTTCAGCGACACCCTGTTCCGGCGCACAATGATCTTGTCCGACTGCCCCACGTAGATACCGGCGTCACTGGCACCGATAACCTCACAGTCCTCGATCAGCACATTCTTGGTCTGCACGGGATACAGCCCGTAGGCCCCGTTCTCCTCGCAGGCACCGCAGGTCCACTCCACCCTCATCGAACGCAAGGTCACGCCGTTGGAAAACTTGAACTTGATGCCATCCGACGGAGCGTCAATGACGGCAAAATCCTCCAGCACCACATTGTTGCTGGTTACGAGGATGCTTTCGCCGCCAGACACCTGGGTACCGAAGTCGAGCAGGGTTTCACCCTGGCCCTGGCCGCGCACGGTGACGTTATCGACATCCAGAGAGAGCTGCGCGTCCAGTGCGTATTCACCCGCGGGCAGCTCGATGGTCTGCCCGGGTTCAACATTGATAAAGGCTTCTATCAGGCGACGCTGAAAGTCTTCTCCGGGCTCAACAATCACCAGGTTCGGGTCCGGCACTTCCTCTGGCGTGACCTCCGGCGGCGCTACCGGGGCGGGGTCACTGCCGTCGGAGCAACCGACAAGTGCAGCGAGGCCCAGGACGAGAACAGCGGAGAGAGCAGGTAATTTGGCAAGTATCTTCATCGTGCTTCCGTTTTATTATCTTTTATAGGGAACCCTGCCTGTTTACCACAGGCAGGGCAAAACACAAAGCGGCTTTAACCGATCGCAACCAGCTCGATATCGAAGGTGAGATCCTTGCCCGCCAGCGGGTGGTTGGCATCCAGTACCACCACGTCGTCGCCGACTTCGGCGACACGTACCGGAATCGCCTGGCCATCGGGGGTTTGCATTTGCAGCTGCAGACCCGGCTCCAGCGGAATGTTTTCCGGTATCTGGGAGCGGGCGACCTCCTGCCGCGCTTCGTCGGCAGGCTGGCCGTAAGCGTCGTCGGCAGCCACGTTCACCTGCTTCTTGTCGCCCACCGTCATGCCCTCAATGGCACGATCGAGGCCGGGGATGATTTGCCCGGACCCCACCTCGAACTGCAGGGGGTCGCGGCCATCGCTGCTGTCGAATACGGTGCCGTCGTCGAGGGTGCCGGTGTAATGAATGCTGACGCTATCGCCTGCTTTAGCTGCGCTCATAGTGTGCTCCTGATGCGTAGGGAAAGGGGAAACTACGCAGTGCAGCGCGCAGTAACTCGCGAGCACCCCAGTGTAACGGCTGGGCTGGCGATGTAAACCGGAGAGGCGGAAAACCTGCGGCCGCGCCGCACTGGAACCCGAAACGGTAATATTGATGCGGTGCCGCGCTGGCTACAGCATCCGATGGTCAGTATCTTGCGGGCAACCGCCGGGTGTTACCCGGCACAAACCCGTGTCAGGAGCAGAGTCATGATTGCGTTGGCGGCCGTTCTCATCGGCCTCGTTGTACTGGTCTGGAGTGCAGACCGCTTTGTCTCAGGGGCGGCGGCAACCGCCTGGCACTTCAACGTTCCCCCCCTCCTCATCGGCATGGTGATCATTGGTTTCGGCACCTCCGCACCGGAGATGGTGGTCTCGGCCATCGCCTCCAGCCAGGGCAACCCCGGCCTGGCGCTGGGCAACGCCTACGGATCCAACATCACCAACATTGCGCTGATTCTCGGTGTGACCGCCCTGCTCAGCCCACTTGCCGTGCATTCACAGATCCTGCGCAAGGAACTGCCTGTTCTGCTGGCGGTAACGGCACTGGCGGCGTGGCAGGTGGCCGATGGGGTCATTACCCACGTTGAGGCTTTTGTCCTGCTGGGGGTGTTTGTCCTGCTCATGAGCTGGACCATCTATCAGGGACTGCGCGGCCCCGCCGACACCCTCGCCACAGAGGTCCGCGCTGAACACGAGAGCGCGGAGAACATGGCTCTCGGGCGCGCGCTGTTCTGGCTGTTCTTTGGCCTGGTGTTGCTGGTTGCGGCCTCGAGGCTGCTGGTGTGGGGCGCTGTACTGATTGCGCAGAGCCTGGGTGTCAGCGATCTCGTCATCGGCCTCACCATCGTCGCCGTCGGCACCTCCCTGCCCGAGCTGGCATCGTCGGTGATTGCCGCGCGCAAAGGCGAGAGCGATATAGCGCTGGGCAACGTGATCGGGTCCAACCTGTTCAACACACTCGCCGTGGTGGGCATTGCCGGTGGTATTGCCGAAATCACCGTGCCACCCGAAGTGCTGGGACGCGACGTGCTCAGCATGGGCGCGCTGGCTCTCCTGCTCTGCGTGATGGGTTATCGACGGCGCGGCCAGGGGCGCATCAACCGCGTGGAGGGCGCCCTGCTGATTCTGTGCTTCGTGGCTTACACGTGCTGGGTACTGTTAACCAGCGCTGCCTGAGGTGACTTGACGCAGCAGTGCCTCGAACTCGCTGGCGGGGAGCGGCTTGCTGAAGTAGTAGCCCTGGAACTCGTCGCAGCCGTGGTCCTTGAGGAACTGCCACTGCTCCCGGGTTTCCACACCCTCGGCGATCGTGCGAAAGCCCAGCCCCCGTGCCACACCGATAATGGCCAGCGCGATCGCCTGATCCTCGGCATCTTCCGCCACACCGTCGACAAAACTCTTGTCGATCTTCAGTTTCTGTACCGGATACCGCTTCAGGTAGCTCAGGGACGAGTAGCCGGTGCCGAAATCGTCAATCGAGAGCACGACGCCCCGGCGGTGCAGATCGGCGAGTGTTGCCAGGGTCTTGCCGGAACTTTCCATGGCGATACGCTCAGTCAGCTCCAGATCGAGAAGTGCCGCAGGGACCCCCGCGTCGGCCAGCATCTGGCTCACCATGTCGGCAAAGTCGTCGCGGTAGATCTGCACCGCGGAAAGGTTCACGGCCACAGGCCCCACGGGCAGCCCCGCCGCCTGCCACAGCGCTTGCTGCGCAATAGCAGTACGCAGTACCCAGCTACCGATGTCGAGTATAAGCCCGCTCTCTTCCGCAATCGGGATAAACCGCGAGGGCGGCACGAAGCCCAGCGTTGGGTGCTGCCAGCGAATAAGCGCCTCTACCCCGGTAATCTCGCCGGTGGTCAGGCTTACCTGCGGCTGGTAGTGCAGGCTGAGGTCACCGTCGGCCAGGGCTTCCCTGAGCTGGTTCTCGATCTGCAGGGTTTCATTCGCGTGCACGCGCATCTCGTCCTCAAAAACACAGAACGCGTTGCGCCCCGCGAGCTTGGCCCGGGAAAGGGCGGCGTCGGCTGACTGCGTGAGCTGATCCAGGTCCCTGCCATGTTCAGGGAAACAGGCGATGCCGATACTGGCCGTCACGCTGAGACGGTGCGAATCGAGTTCGAGCGGCTCGGCAATCAGCCGCAGCA
>TARA_R110001599_G_scaffold64147_1_pt1 | contig 30346 bp, 29 predicted proteins | sample TARA_R110001599 | Tara Oceans TARA_R110001599 (sample SAMEA4398360) | marine metagenome | biome: Polar Biome; feature: [MES] marine water layer (ENVO:01000295) within the mesopelagic zone...; material: water (ENVO:00002006), including particulate matter (ENVO:01000060) such as......
TACGCAGTTTGCGGGGCGCGAACAGATGGGTTTACCGGACGGTTACGTCGAAATCACCGTTTACCTCAAAACACACGGTGCCGCAAAGACACGAACCGAAATAATCAGTCATCAGACTACCTTCCACGGTCTGTTGGGGGGAATTCACATAACGCAGCCAATACAGGCGGCGCACAGGTAGTGTAGGCCGCCCGGTGCAATGCGGACTATGCCCAAAGAGAGAAGGATAACGCAGATCGCCATGGCGAGTTTTCGTTTCATACGGCAAGTGCACCTTAAAGATCAGTATACGCGCACTGATAACCTCCAAGCCTGCGCGATAACTCTCGCAGGCACATAATGCCTGCAACAGGCGCGGGAAGCGAAGCGCCTCGTCGAGCGACCGAAGGCCGCAGCCGGGTTGCCCTTGTTATACGGCTGACCCTATGCGCCAGGTAGCGACCTGTTAGCGCCGCAAGGTTGTTCTCCAACCGGACAATCTCAGCAGACGAGCATCAACGTTTATCAACAGGCTCCTCAATCCCATTCAATGTCAGATTGGCGCCGCCGCCCTGGCCTTCATAGAGCCCACTGGCATCAAACATGTCGTGGGTTGCCGATTCATGGTCGTACCTTACTTTGATTGCATCACTCGTAATCGTAGCTATCACCTGTATTCCACTCGAAAAGTAGATCGGTTCGGATTCGGTCTCAGCACCCCGAGGATAGCGGACACGGAACTTCATCGCGGCTTCGTCGTTTATGCTGAATTCGTAGGAGGACATTGGGGCAATGTTGCCAAGCTCCTTCTCTTCATTTCGCCATTCTGCGACAACGAAAACTGGCTGCGTCGTTGTATTCACCACCTCGAACGCTGGATCGAAGAACGACGGGACCGCCAATATAACCAAGACCGCGAAAAAGACTGCGACTGCTACGGTCAGAATGTTGAAGATGCGCCGAATCATTTAGATATATTATATTGTGCCATGCGTCATTAAATCGCTAAGTCGGCTCAAAATAGATAGTTGAACGCTTAGACAAATTGCTCATGGCGTCCCCCACAAGAACACTATTGTATTATATCGTTATCGCAGTGCGATGCTGAAGAGAGCAATTGACGTTGACTGTTCTGCTACCGCTCTGCGAGCGCGCGACGCACCATCAAGCCTTCGGCTTCGCCACTACGATGCTGAGCAGCGAAGGCGTCGGGACGATCTGCTCAAGGGCAAAGCCAGCCCGATCTAGCAAATCACAAAACTCGGCGGCAGTACGCTCTTTCCCGGTAGCCATCATCATCATATTCAGGTCCATCCACTTGCCCATCTAGCGGGTAAAGTTCAAACGTCCGCTGCAACGATTTTTTATGTTTCAACACGACCGAACTCCCGAACACCCTTACGCCAATAATAAAGACCAAAACCGGTTGCCACTATTGGCAAGGTCACGCCGAATTCATCTGCAAACCACACCGTGGATTCATTCGCCTCAGTCAAGGGTGTAAAGAACTTCTGAAGAAATACGTTGTGGCTCATGTGAAACGTTACTGCCGGCCACAGACTGTTTGTTTTGTAGCGAAAGTACGCCATTACAACGGACATTGATGTAAGGCAGACCGTAAATACTACGAGTTGGAACAGCAGGGGGGTTCCAGAATTACCATAGAACCCCAAAAACATGAGTGGCCAATGAAACATTGACCAGAGTATCCCGCTAAGAATTGCCACTTGAGAGAAGCTGAGATTCTTGGATAGCGCAGGCACCAAGAGCCCGCGCCAACCCACCTCTTCACCCAGGACACCTGGCAAAAGTAGTATGAAGCTCACAGTCGCGGTAAGAACAAACCGCAATGCAATGATGGATTCGTCTGACCAGGAATCCAGCATGTACCCACTTCGTATCTGCTCGACAGCGCCGCTGTCATACCAACCACCGAGCGAAAAGCCCCAAATGCCAACGTAGGCAATCGCCGCATAAGCAAGAGGAATCAGGTAGCTTTGATACTGATACTTCCAATCGCCCCAACCCCAACCAAGGGAGCTGAGTTGACGACCGCAAACGAGACAGGCTCCAACAGCTGCCAACCCAACGGTAAGCATCAATGGACTTGCGCTCTGAAACCTCAGCAGTAACCACACGCCCAACGGATACAGGCAGACCACAAACAGGATAAAGGTGACAGTAATTCGCCAGGAACTATTCAATGCTTTTGCCCCACGCTGATGTTGGATGTTGAAGCATAACGCTGCCAACACAGGCGGCCGGAACGCAGTGCAGGCCGTCCAGTGCAATGCGTTTTTTTGCATTGCACGAATGTGCATGGGATTGTTATGTGTCGTTAATATAGATCCCGCGCTCCTAAATGTTTATCACTGGATCTTGGAGTCACTCGATTCTGCATTCTTCTTTTTTGATGCAATACCGATAACCATAAACACTATTCCTATGGGAATCAGCTCGGTTCTATCGTTACCAAGCATGCTCGGTAACATGAGCAAAACACCGCCTAGTATCCAGAGCGCTGGTGCATACTTATTCAAAATGGTGGTTCCTTCTAGTCAGCTCTGAGCGTTTAGCACTACTTTCCCTATCGCCGGTATATCTTAGCGTAATTGAGACCCATAACGCCGCGGTTTAGGGCGCTGGAGCGCCTGCGGAGGCGTCCCAGCAGCGCGCCTTTTTTCACTGCGACAACACCGCCTTGTTAAGTTTTGAGCATAAATATAATGGAATCATCTGACTGCTCAGTTTGCTCCTTAAATCCCAAACTCTCATACAGTCTAAGCGCATGAGAGTTTTCCCTGTAGACATTTAGACTTACCTTACCGCCACCAAGGCCAAAGGCATAGTCTACAAGGTGATTACAAATTCTCCGACCCATTCTCTGGCCCCGACAAGTAGGGTTAGTGATGATTCTAGCGAGATGGGATCGTCCACCATCTTTCTGGATGATTTGCCCAAACGCTAACAATCCCACCTCTGACCTGCAGGAAAAGGAGTTCTCTGAGCAGAAAGATATTTCATCCAATAGACGGCCCTTGCTAATCGGGAACGTGACGGTAGGTCCCGCCCATATGCGACATTCCTCTTCAGTGGCAATCCATGAAATGACTTCCTCTACGTCATTTATTGAAGCTGGCAGAATGTTCATATGAAAAACTTAACGCCCGCAACAGCAGCTGGCTGTAAGCCTGCCTGCTTGCGCTTGTTAGCTTTCTTCACTTCGCCTCACCTCTGGCAACGCTATCTGCGCTGAATCTACAAGAGTGAAAAATCCTTGTGACTTAGACAACTGTAGTTCAATCGAAACTGTCACTGATGTAGCGCTTTCTGGTCGCGATGCCAGCTTCGGGACCACTCTTATGCTCATGTCGTCGACAGTGGCTTTGTTAACAAAAAGTTGCAATTCATTGAACTTAGCTCGTGATGAAGGACTAAGTCTCAATAGGTACGAGGTAGCTTGATCCGGCTCAGAGAAAAGCCCTTTAGAAACCTTTATCGACTGTACTGAATCTTCGCGAAGTTCAAAAACTGTCTGGTGCTGACCAGACGAAGAAATCATATCGATGCCCATCCAACTCGCACCGGTGTTCAGACGGAATCCCGCTGGAAGAAAAACCTTCACTCGCAGTTCATCAGGATTCAGGGCGGCAAAATCCTGAGCATCGAAGGTGCTCATTCGCGCCATAGTCGATAGTGGTACTGAAGAGCAGCTACTGATGGCGAGAATTAGGATTAGTAAGAACAGTCTGTTCATGTTGCAGAAAACTCTGGACGCTAACGCTCACAGCTGGGGCGGCGAAACCGCGCAGCGGTTTTAGCGTCCCACCAGCCTGTGCTTGTTATGCGGTTCATCACATATCCTTGATGTGGTTTATTTCAAATCTCAAAAACTCTCCGGTTTCGTGATCATAAATTATACCTAGTAGGACTGGACCCATATCATCAGGCCTGGCTACGATAATACAGTAGTCACCATATCTCATGAACGTATGCATTTCGGTATCCATAGGTAGTGTGAAGGACCAGCCTTCTAAGCGCGAATCTCCAATTAGATGGTTTTCCACCTCAGTTAGAACTCTGATCTTACGTTGTTCGGACCAATCGCAAAGGCCGTCCATTGCAAAAGATACCTGCGATAGACAAGCCGCGCCAAGGGCGATAACTCTAAAACCGAGACGCATAACGCTGCAAACAGCGGCGAGCGTTAGCGAGTCCGGCGGCGTCAGCCGCCCACTGCTCTGCCTTGTTATGCATCATGACCTATCACCGATAAGAATTCTCTGAATGCTTTGTGAATCTTGAAATGTCAGCACAAGCAGATAGATGCTAAGAAATAGTGCGCCGCCAAAAAATGCCAGGATACCCAGGACTATTCCTAGTGGGGAAAACTCATTGCGCCACATCACCCAAGTCGCTGACAGTAGTAAGAAGCACATGAAGTCAAAATTGAACTGACCAGGCCATGCCATCTTGGCCATATCTCCAAAAAAGACGGGAAGTAAATTCAGCCCATGGCTAGCGACCACAACAGCGGTATAGCCGGAAAGAGATATCAGGATCACAATAAGAAGCAGCCTAAAAGTTTTCATGTATATCTCTCAGTCTATTTGGCTAATCGATATTGCGTGACGCAAACGTTGAAATAAGCGGCGGCCCGACAGGGCCGGCCGGTGGAGGCCGCAGGCCGGAACGAACTTAATTGACTTGTTAACTGGCGCTGCCACCGTAGAAAGACCTTAGCACTTGATGACGATGATTGAAGATGAACCGGTAAGCAGGCCCCAGAATGTATGCCAGCACGGGCAACCTACACTGAAACTCGACGGTATCGGTGACCAAGCATGATTCTCCGTTTCTAGCGATCTCCCGCCGATGGTGCCACAGCTTATTGGTTAAAGAACTCGAAGCCTCCGCAAAACCCCGCTGGCGATCAATGGATTGAAAGAAGAACGTATGCCGATCAATGGGAAGGATACCAAAAATGAGTATCCAGCTAGAAAAGATTACCTTACCCGTAGGCCATTCAAAGATTGGTTTGCTTGACCATTCTGAGGGAGCGGTCATGCGAATGAGAGGGCTCAATTCCGTATTCACACCCTTCATGGTGAGAAGCCCATCGATTTGTTCGGGACTGATTTTAAGACTGCTCGATACTTCAAATTTCACTGATGTCTTCCGAGACAGTTAACGCTTCAAGCAGGGGCCGCTGTCAAGTGGTCCCGGTGCGAAGCGCCCTTGCTGCCTTGACTTGTTATGGGGATTTGGCGCCATAGCTACGAGCCATTCTAGTACTCAGAATAGTCTGGCACGACAATTTTTTCTTTCGTAGGTTTGTGGAAGATAGCGAACTCCAGCTCTACAAACCTGCCACCCTCAGAGTAACCGCAATACAGATCGACAATGAAACTATCAGACTCGAATTGAGGAGATTCACCTTTCAGACCAGGAATTCGAGATCGAACAGTATCGACGGCCAAGTTCATGTCAGTGTTACAGGAATCCAAGTCTGCATACGCACGAGACGTTCGTATCGAGTAAGCCAAGCCCGTTTGTGCCAACAAGACTATCTCGTAGTCAAAGAACATCGGAAGCGCGGCTTCCTTAGGCATTGGTGCGGTGAAGCCTTCAAGGGCAAGCGGTAGAGGAAAATTACTCTCATTTATTGGTGGGGCGGGATACTTCTCACCATAGCCAATAGTGAAGGGACTCACGACACTAGCTTTTTCCAACGTAGCGGTATTAGTTGGTAGCGGCGTCGGCAAACTGGATTCGTTGCCTGGAGAGCATCCGAGCACCGCCAGCGCGACAACGCTGGTAACCCAAAGTTGCGAAACGCTTCGAAAATCAAATCTCACGACTTGGCACTCGCCTCGAATCCCTATAACGCCAAAGGAACCGGCGGCGCAGCCGCCCGGTTGCCTTACTTGTTATGCGCTGATAGAATTCGTACATATTTCCGTACATGTACAGGTTAAAATCATGGAAAGCATAAGTTATACCGCTGCCCGCAGCAACCTTGCCAAAAAAATGGAGCAAGTCTGCAACGATCATGCGCCCATTGCGATAACACGCAAAGGGGAAGGTGCCGTTGTAATGATGTCTATGGAAGACTACCAAGCGCTTGAAGAAACTGCCTACCTTCTCAGAAGCCCCAAGAACACACGAAGGCTCATTGAGTCGATGGCAGAGCTGGAAGCAGGCGAGGGATTTGAGAAGGAACTTATCGAGTGAGGTTAATCTTTGCTGAGAAAGCATGGGAGGACTACCTATATTGGCAGAGGACCGACAAGAAACTTCTTAAGCGGATCAACGCACTCATCAAAGATATTACCCGGGAACCCTTCGAAGGAATTGGAAAGCCTGAACCATTGAAGCATGCACTCTCCGGCTACTGGTCCAGGCGGATCAACGATGAGCATCGAATCGTGTATAAGGTCCAAGACAATTCCCTTCTTATCGCACAACTTCGATATCACTACTGAGCGGGCGCATAACGCCCGCAGCAGGCGCGCGCTTTTTGCGTCGCTCTGCCTGCGTTTGTTATGACCATTGTTCTAACCCTAGATACACCACTGCGGCGACTGCGCTAACAGTTAACGTTGGGTATAGAAAAAACCCTGCCATGTCGGTCGTGACTTCACGCATGACCACGAATCCTACAATATTCGCCAGTCCAGCTAGAACCGCAGCTACAGCCACCGCAGCAGAGAGCACCGCAACATAGTGATTGAATGTTACTTTCGCTTTAATGTAGGCAAACATTCTAAATCCGACGGCTACCACTCCCAAAGCAACCGGAATTGAGAATAGTACTACTAACATGACGAATAGCGCTGCCTCATGAGGCTTGCTGCCCTGAAGCAGTAAGCTTAAAGGAAGCAAGATGAACACTAATAACCCATAAGCTATCAATGCGCTCCAGAGAAACCTAGCTTTGTCGCTCATCCCAATTGGCACCGTTGTCATAACGCTTGCAGCTGCGGAAAATTGCGAGCGAAGCGAGTAATTTGTCCACCAGCCTGCACTTGTTAGAGCAGCACCCAGCCACGCTCATTTTTTAACCTTTTGATACCCAGCATCAAGTGCACCCGAAGGATACTGCAACTTGACCCGATAATATTCGCCAACTGATTCTATTTCTAAAGTAGTGGCGCCACCGCCAGCCTTACCCCATGAACCCAGAAAATGCATGAGATCTTCGACCACCAAGAACTCTACTATGGTTGATTCAGATGTGTCGTGGCGGCTCATCAAGAAATATTGCGTTCCCCTATCACCCCGAGGCCGAAGCTGGAGACGAAACCTCCTAATTTGAGCGGGCAGTGAAAGTAACCCACCGATCAAGGCAAGCAAGGTGACGAACACCCCCAAAGCAACACCCATCTCCTTAAGTAACTCGACCATCTTTTCGCTCTAACAGCTTATTAGAAAGACTGGACCGTATAACACCCCGCCTGCTAACTCCAGCACGCCTTGCGGCGCCGATAGTGACGTCGCCCACAAATTCAACAGCTTGGCATACTCGGCCCACTGACCTCGCCTGTTAGGCGGACCATTTGGAAGTTAGCAAGACATCATATCCGCCCGAGCACACTAAGAAATATTCATTAATATTCAGAGTGTTACGGAAAATCACCTCACCCACCTCACGCCCTTCCGGTGAAAAGCCCCTTGCAATCCACCCCCATCCAACTACTGTATATACATACAGCTTTAGGCCGCAATACCCATAGATGACATCAGACCAGCCATCTCTGCCAACCCCCCCAGGCTACTCGACCAGGTCCGCCGTCACATGCGGGATGCGGGTTATGCATGGAAGACCGAGAAGACCTACATCCACTGGATCAGGCGCTACATCCTGTTCCACGGCAAGCAGCACCCTGCCAGTTTGTCAGACGCTCATATCAGTCAATTCCTCAGCGTGCTGGCCAACGAAAGGTCGTGCTCACCTTCAACACAACATATCGCGCTGAATATACTGGATGGCCCGTAACCCATGCCCTACGCCGAGCTCCACACCCTCACCTGCTACAGCTTCCTGCGCGGCGCATCGCACCCGCAGGAACTGGTTGAGCGCGCGGCAGAGCTGGGGTACCAGGCGATAGCCATCACTGATGAATGCTCGCTCGCCGGCGTAGTGAAGGCTCACGTCGCCGCCAGGCAGGCCGGCATTCAGCTCATTATCGGCAGCGAACTGAACCTGGTGGAGGGGGTGCAGTTGGTAGCACTGGCGCCTTCCCGTGCGGCTTATAGCGAGCTGTCCGGCCTGATCAGCCTGGCGCGACGGCGCAGCCCGAAGGGTGAGTACCGGGTGGCACTGCGGGATGTTATTTTCCATCTCAAGCGCTGCCTGATCATCTGGAAGCCTGCAGGTGCTGAGCCTTCCGGCGACGCAAGTATCAACCCCACTACCGCCGAGCTCGGTTACGGGCAGCAGCTGGCGCGGCTGTGCCGGGGTCGCATCTGGCTCGGGGTAACCCACTTGCTGGGCAACGATGAGGTCGCCCGCTATGGCCGCCTGCATACTCTGGCACAAACACTGAACCTGCCCATGGTGGCCTGTGGCGCGGTGCAAATGCACGTGGCGTCACGCAAGCCGCTACACGATGTATTCACGGCGCTGCACCACAACACCAGCGTGGCACAACTGGGGCGCCGGCGGCTGGCCAACAGCCAGCAGCACCTGCGGCGCCCGCAGCAGCTGGCGCAACTGTACCCGCCTGCCCTGCTTGCCGCCGCGCTGGATATCGCCGCCCGCTGCCAGTTCAGCCTGGACGAGCTGCGCTATGAATACCCGGAGGAGGTGGTGCCGCCCGGGCAGAGCGCAGGCAGCTATCTGCGCCAGCTGGTGGACGAAGGTTGTGCCGTGCGCTGGCCCGCCGGTGTGCCCGCCGACATACAGCACCGCATTGAACATGAACTGCAGCTCATTGATGAACTCTCCTACGAATACTACTTCCTCACGGTGTACGATATTGTGCGTTTTGCCCGCGAGCGAAACATTCTGTGCCAGGGGCGCGGTTCGGCGGCCAACTCGGTGGTGTGTTACTGCCTGTTCATTACCGAGGTGTCACCGGAGGCGGTATCGCTGCTCTTTGAGCGCTTCATTTCCCGCGAACGGGATGAACCGCCGGATATTGATGTGGACTTCGAGCACGAGCGCCGCGAGGAGGTGATCCAGTACATCTACAGCAAGTACGGCCGCCGCCGCGCGGCACTCGCCGCTACCGTCATCACCTACCGCGCGCGCAGTGCCGTGCGCGATGTCGGCAAGGCACTGGGCCTGGACGCGGTATTTGTGGAAGACCTGGCGAAGTCCCTCGCCTGGTGGGACCGCAGTGCCGACCTGCACAAGCGATTCGAGGAGCAGGGCGTCACCGGGCACGGCGAGGTGGCGGAGCTGTTCCAGTCGCTGGTGCAGCAGATCCTCGGCTTTCCGCGCCACCTTTCACAACACGTCGGGGGCTTTGTGATCAGCCGGGGGCCCATCTCCCAGCTGGTACCGGTGGAGAACGCCAGCATGGCGGAGCGCACGGTCATCCAGTGGGACAAGGAAGACATCGAATCGCTCGGGCTATTGAAAGTGGACATTCTCGCCCTGGGCATGCTTTCGGCGATTCGCAAAAGCCTGGCGCTGGTCGCGCGCGATCACCCCCAGCTGCGCGGGCTCGCCGATGTACCCCGCGATGACGCGGCCACCTGGCGTATGTTGCAGCAGGCGGACTCCATCGGCGTATTCCAGATTGAATCCCGCGCCCAGATGACCATGCTGCCGCGGCTCAAACCGGCGAGCTTTTACGACCTGGTCATCCAGATCGCCATCGTGCGCCCCGGGCCAATTCAGGGCGACATGGTTCACCCGTACCTGCGCAGGCGGCAGGGTTTGGAAGCGGTCACTTACCCCAGCGAGGCCATTCGCTCTGTGCTGGACCGCACACTGGGGGTACCCATCTTCCAGGAACAGGTGATTCGGCTGGCGATGGTGGCGGCCGGCTTCTCTGGCGGCGAAGCCGACCAGCTGCGCCGTGCTATCACCAACTGGGGCAAGAACAGCCAGTTGCTCACCTTTGAAGGCAAACTGGTGCAGGGCATGATTGAGCGCGGCTACGAGAAGGATTTCGCGCACCGTCTGTTTGAGCAGATCAAGGGCTTTGGCGGCTACGGCTTTCCGGAATCCCATTCCGCCAGCTTCGCCCTGCTGGCCTGGGTATCGGCCTGGCTCAAATGCCACCACCCCGCGGCATTCTATGTAGGCCTGCTGAACAGCCAGCCAATGGGCTTCTATTCCCCTTCCCAGCTGGTGCAGGACGCGCGCCGCCACGGAGTGACGGTGATGCCGGCCGATGTGAATCACAGCAACTGGGACCACCGCCTGCTGGACAGCGACGGCAGCAGCCAGCCACCGGTGCGCCTGGGACTGCGGCTGGTGAAAGGCCTGAGCCGTGAGGGGGCGCAGCGCGTGATGGAAGCGCGCCGGCAGGCGCCTTTTCAGCAGGTCAGCCAGCTGCGGCAGCGCGCCGGGCTGGAGCGCCGTGACATGGAGGCACTGGCGGATGCCGACGCGCTGGCCTCGCTCAGTGGCAACCGCCACCAGTCGCAGTGGCAGATCATGGCGCTGGAACAGCCGCGCCCGCTGTTACAGGATGAGCAGCGGCAGCCGGGCAGCCATTTCAATGACGGTGTGCAGCTGCCGGCGCCGGGGGTGGCGGAAGAGGTGCTGGCGGATTACCGCGCCACCGGCCTGACCCTGCGCGCCCACCCACTGGCACTGCTGCGACACCTGCCGCCCTTTAACCGCTGCAGCCGCTATGCGGACCTCGGCCACATCAGCCACCGGGGCTTTGTGCGCATAGCCGGTGTAGTCACCTGCCGCCAACGCCCGGGCACCGCCTCTGGCGTGCTGTTCCTGACCCTGGAAGATGAAACCGGCAACAGCAATGTGGTGGTGTGGCCGCGCACCCAGGAGCACTTTCGAGCGGCACTGATGAACGGCCGGTTGCTGGTGGTGAAGGGCACACTGGAGCACAAGGAGGGCGTTACCCACATCATTGCCGGTGCGCTGGAAGACCACAGCAGTGCGCTGGCATCACTGCCCGTGCAATCGCGGGACTTTCATTGATCCATCACCCGCCGCGTTGCCGCAGCTGCCTGTGCCCTGTTGCGGATTAGCTGCCGGGCGCGCTAGAAGCTGGAACCGGGCTGCGTGAGAAACTCGCGTTCCTCAGCCGTCGATTCGCGACCGAGAATCGCGTTGCGGTGGGGATAGCGGCCAAAGCGGTCGATGATTTCCTTGTGCCGCAGCTCAAAGCGGTGATTGTTGGCCGGGGCCCACTCCTTGAACAAGGGCTCTGCGGCCTGATGGACCACGCGCGACTCGCTGTGCATGTACGGCATCAGCAGGAAGCTGCGCTGGGAAGGCTCCAGCGCCTGCAGCGCACCGCCAGCCACCGCTTCCTGTGCCAGACCAAGGGCCAGGGGGTCCTGCGCGAAGGCCCCCGGCGTGTCACGAAAGATGTTGCGGGAAAACTGGTCCAGCACAATCACCTCCGCCAGGCGTCCGCGCTCACTGCTGCGCCAGGGTGCCAGCTCGCACCGCGCTGCCTGTTCCAGTGTGGGGAGGAATCGATCGCGCAGCCCGGCATCCAGAGCTGCGTCCACGGCCCACCACTGGGCCGGCTCCAATTCGTCAAACCAGAACGCGAGAATGTCTTCCGGTTCTACCATTTCCACGTCCCCGCGTTGCCCGTATTACTCCGCCACCCTACCACGCAAAACAGCTGCCCTGCATACCCATGCTGCCGAACCGCCACACCCGTGTCGCCGGGCCCGGCGCAACACCTGCGCACACCAGCAATGGCAACAGGTGCTCTTCCCGCGGGTGGCAGAAACGCGCATGGGGCGCCTGCGCCCAGTGCAGCAGTCGGGCCTCGCGTTCCGCGTCGTCCAGCGGAGCTTCGGCGAGTGTGTCGACCAGCCAGTCTTCAAACGCACGGTTACGGGTGTACAACGCAGGCTCGCGCTGACCAAAAAACGCCTGCACGTTATGAAACGAGGAACCGGAACCAATCAGCAACACGCCCTCGCCATCCAATGCCGCCAGTGCACGCCCCATGCGCAAATGTGCCTTGGGGTCCATCGATGCCAGCAGGGAGAGCTGGATGCAGGGGATGTCGGCCTCCGGGTAGAGAATTTTGAGTGGTACGAACAGGCCGTGGTCGAAACCGCGGCCGGCGTCGCCCGCGGCCTCAAGCCCGGCCCCCTCCAGCGCCGCCAACACGTCCGCTGCCAGCTCGGGGTGCCCGGGTGCCGGATAGGCAATGGCGTAGGACTCCGGGGGAAAACCGTAATAGTCGTAGAACAGTTCGGGCGCAGCGCCGGTGGTGACCGTGGGCTGAACTGCCTCCCAATGTGCGCTGGCCACAATAATGGCGCGGGGACGCGGCAATTCCGTGGCTATGCGCTGCAGCGCCGCCACCAGTTCAGCGTGTCCGGGGTCACCCAGCAAAGGCAGCGGACCACCGCCGTGCGAAATGAACAGGCGAGTCAGCATGGGCCCCACACCCCGTTCCGCCGCAACACACTGACCTTTTGACTGTACGGCGCGGCCATCCGCCGGTGTGCTGCTGCCATTGCCTGCCACCTCAATCACTGGCTGCTTTACCCCTGGCATTGTGGCAAGCGCGCCCGTTGCTGTCATGCAGGGCAGCGTGAACGGCGCATTTGGCCGACAAAGCGTATTGTGGCCAAAAATGACCCTTTCGAAGCTGTCGGGTTTTGGCATACTGCGGCACGTTGGAAAATCAATGCCCCCACAGGAGAAACCGCATGCGTTGCCTGCTGCAGAACCTTACTCGAATGCTCACACTGTCTGCGGTGCTCGGTGGCGCCGCCGCGGCCCACGCCGCCACCACCGTCATACATGCGGGCACCCTGCTCGCCGTGCCGGGAGAAAAAACCCTGCAGGAGCAGACTGTGGTGATTCGCGATGGCAAGGTAAGCGAAGTGCTCGCCGGCTACCGCGAACCGGGCAGCATTGATGCCGCCGCCAGTCTCGTCGACCTCAAGCAGGCTTTCGTCATGCCCGGGCTGATGGACATGCACGTTCACCTGCAGGGTGAACTGGGGCCCGACGAGGACCGCCAGACACTCAAGGAATCGAGCCAGCTCATGCAGATGCGCTCGCTGATGTACGCCCAACGCACACTGCAGGCGGGCTTCACCACACTGCGGGACGCCGGCTCCAGCCCCCAGGAAATGTACGCCCTGCGCGATGCCATCAACCAGGGCTGGATTGACGGGCCGCGCATCATTGCCGCCGGCGGTGTGGGTGTCACCGGAGGGCACAACGATGTCAGCGGCATGAAGCCGGAGCTCATGGAATTCTACACCCGGCCCACGGTCTGTGACGGTCCCTACGACTGTCGCCGCGCCACCCGCAACGCCATCAAGTACGGCGCCGACCTGATCAAGATCACATCTACCGGCGGCGTGCTCACGGACCGCGCCACCGGGACCGGTCAGCAGATGGAAATGGACGAGCTGCGCGAGGTTGTGCAGGCGGCCCAGCGCATGGGGCGCAAGGTGATCAGCCACGCCCACCAGGAGGATGGCATCATCGCCGCACTGGAGGCCGGTGTGGCGAGCATTGAGCACGGCACCTATGTGGGCCCGAAGTCCATCAAGCTGTTCAAGTCCACCGGTGCCTACCTGGTGCCCACGTTGCTGGCCGGCCACACTGTAAAGATCATGGCCACCGAGTCCGACTTCATGAGCCCGGCCATCCGCGAGAAAGCCATTCGCGTTGGTAACGACATGCAGTCCAACTTTGCGAAGGCCCACAAGGCCGGTGTAAAGGTTGCCTTCGGCACAGATACGGGCGTATCACGCCACGGCGACAACGCCCAGGAAGCCGTGCTCATGCAGGAGGCCGGCATGACGCCGATGGAAATCCTGGTCAGCGCTACAGTCAGCGCCGCCGACCTCATCGACATGTCCGGCACGCTGGGCACACTGGAGCCGGGCAAGCACGCCGATATCATCGCGCTCGGAACCTCACCGCTGGATGACATCGCGAGCCTGCTGGACGTGGGCTTTGTGATGAAAGGCGGCAATGTCTACAAAAACCAATTGCGCTAACAACAGGAGCCTGCCGTGACCGGTGCCAGCCAGCAGCAAATGCCCCCCTTCAAGCCCGCCGACGTGCTCAACGCCCACATTATGGGTGACGAGCGCAGTATGTACGCGCTGTTCGACTACCTGCGGGCCAACGACCCGGTGGCCCTCGTCGAGCACCCGGACTACCGTCCCTTCTGGTCGCTATCGCGCTATGACGATATCAAGCGCATTGGTAGCGAGAACGACCGCTTCCTCAGCGCGCCGCGCACCGTGCTCATTCCCACAGCATTCGAGGAAGCACTGCTGGAACGCTTCGGCACCCGCAACGGGCTGGAGACGCTGATTCACATGGACCGGCCCAAGCACCTGAAACTGCGCAAGGTGACCCGGGAGTGGTTTCTGCCCCGTAGCATCGAGTCATTGCGCGCCGAGGTGGAAGCGCTGTCGAAAGAGTTTGTGGACAAAATGCAGGAGATGGGCAGTGAGTGCGACTTCGTGCGCGACATCGCTCTGCTCTTCCCGCTGCGCATTATTCTCTCCATCCTCGGCCTGCCGCGGGAAGCCGAAGGCACCATGCTCAAGCTGACCCAGGAGATGTTCGGCAGCCAGGACCCGGCGCTGCAGCGCGCCGACAGCGAAACCGCCGGACTCGAGGTGCTGAACGATTTTGGCGCCTATTTCAGTGAAGTGATTGAAGACCGTAAGAAGAACCCGAAGGACGACCTGGCCACGGTACTGGCCAATGCCGAGGTGGATGGCGAGCCAATGAATGTGCTCGACCAGGCCAGCTACTTCATCATTACCGCCAGCGCGGGTCACGACACCACATCCGCAGCCATTGGTGGCGGCATGAAGGCGCTGCTGGAACATCCCGACCAGTTGGCCCTGTGGCGTGAACGCCCGGACCTCGATGTGGGCGCTGCGAAGGAAGTGATTCGCTGGGTATCTCCCGTGCGACACATGGTGCGCACGGCAACCGAGTCGCTGGAATTACACGGCAAGCAGATTCAGGCAGGTGACAACATTGCGCTCTGGTATCCGGCCGCCAACCGCGACCCGGAAGCCTTCGACCACCCGAACCGGCTCAACCTGTTGCGCGACCCGAAGCAGCAACTGGCCTTTGGTTATGGCTCGCACATGTGCCTGGGGCAGCACCTTGCAGCACTGGAGGTGGGCTGCTTTTTCCGCGAACTGCTGCCGCGCTTGAAGGATATGCAGTTCAACGGCGACCCGGAGTGGATCAAGGCCATTTTCGTTGGCGGCCTCAAATCCATGCCGGTGCGTTACACCCTGGGATAATCATTGCGGCGCCTTCGCCGGCGCCGGATACCAGCCCTCCGGGGGTACCACCTTCGGCACCTCCGGGTCGTGCTCGTAATGTGGCGACATGATCTGCACGCCATGTTCGTTGAACACGTCCTGAATGTGTCCGTGCAGCTCGCTGTAGGTTTGCAGCATGCGCGTGGCGTCGCGACAGTGCGCGTTGAGCTGGTAGATTACCGTGAAATCACCCATCAGGGTTTGCAGCACAAATGGCCGGGGCTCAGCCTCCAGCCCCCCCGTGCGCTCCGCCGCCATCAGCAACAGTGCCTCCACCTGACGCCAGGGTGTGTCGTAGCCAATCCCCACGTCGGTGTGCAGGATGACCCCCTGCTCGCGGGCAAAGCTGCTGTAGTTGACCACGGTGGAACCGAGCACCTCCGAATTGGGAATGTTGACGTCCTCATTCTTGGGCGAGCGCAACTGTGTACTCAGGGCACGCACGTTAACCACCTCGCCCATGTGATCACCAATACGCACGCGGTCACCTTCGCGAAACGCGCCGCGGTAGGTGAGGCTGTAGCCGGCGATCATGTTGGCAATGAATGAAGACGAACCGATGGAGAACACCACACCGAGAAAAATACTCACCCCCTTGAAGGCCTCGGAATCCGAACCCGGGATATAGGGATACGCCACCACCAGCGCGAAGGCGATGATCAGGATGCGCACAATGCGGTAGGTGGGCATGGCCCAGTCGCGGTCGAAGTTGTTGAGACGAATACGCCCCCGGTCGACGCGCTCGAAAAACACCTTGGTGGCACGCAACAGGGCGCGCACCACCAGAATGAGTAACGCGAGAAATATGAGGTCGGGCAGGGACTCCAGTGCGCCCGTGCCCATCCTCTGCAACGGGCTGAGAATAAGGTGGAACACATTGCTGGCGAAAGGCCGCGTCCAGGGGTAGAGCCCCAGTGCCGCGTTGAGCCAGGCGAGCACAATCGCCACCAGCGCAATGGTGCGTGTAACGCGCACCACGGCCCCCAACCAGCTCCAGAGTTGCGCCGCATCAATAATACGATGGGAGGCGCGCTCGATTTCCCGGATACGCGTCTTGCCAGCTTTCTCAATGAGACGATTGAACCATCCGAACAGTGCGCTCACGGCGTAAAGCAGCAAGCCAGCCAGCACACTGATTCCCAACAGGAGACCGGTACTTGTGAGCAACCTTGTGTGGCTGCGTTCCTCACGATAGCGGTCCACCGCGTTGGCGATGCGCTCCATACTGGCTTCTACCAGTACCTCCAGGGGTATCTGCTCAAGGGCCGCATCGGCCGGAAACAGGGTGGCAATGCTCTGGCCGGCAATGCGTATCTCTGAGCGATCTGCAGCCGCAATCACCTCACCCGCGTGTGCATCGAGCGCGGGTTGTTTAGCCAGACGGACAATAGCCTGGCGAATTCTCTCCGCCCGCTTCGCCGCCGGCGCTGCGGAGATGCCACGCACGCGGAACAGGGTCTCACCATCCAGCACCACGGAGGCGGCCATGACGCCATCGTCCTGTACCGTTGCGTGGAGGAAAGGATCCAGCGACTGGCCACCGGCATCCGCCAGCGCCGTTGCCAGAGGGAACAGCCCAATAAACAAAAGTAGCAACCAACGCATACCGACATCCGCCAGACTAAAGCGCCCGCAGAGGCGCGCGCACCGTAGCTTTATAACCCGGCGCAGCGTTCAGGGCCAGTGCCATCCGCGCGAGCACCAACCAGCGGTGGATAGGCCGACGAGTGCGGCGACCCTACAAGGCAAGGTTTTCAAGGCGGGCAGGTTGCCGGGGTGGCGCCGAAGCGGCCCCGGCTGCTTGCTCATGCAGGGTTGCGCCCCTTGTTCGCGGCAATGCGCATACGCAGAGCATTCAGCTTGATAAAGCCTTCCGCATCCTTCTGGTCGTAGGCACCTGCATCGTCTTCAAAGGTCGCGATACTGGCGTCGAACAGGCTGTCGGCGGACTGACGCCCGGCGAGAATCACATTGCCTTTGTAGAGCTTCAGACGCACCTTGCCGTTCACCACGGTCTGGGTCTGGTCGATTGCCGCCTGCAGCATGCGCCGCTCAGGCGACCACCAGTAACCGTTGTAGATCATCTCGGCGTAGCGCGGCATCAGGTCGTCCTTCAGGTGCGCCACCTCGCGGTCCAGCGTGAGGGATTCAATGGCACGGTGCGCCTTGAGGATGATGGTGCCACCGGGCGTTTCGTAGCAACCGCGGGACTTCATGCCCACGTAGCGGTTTTCCACCAGGTCCAGACGCCCAATTCCGTTCGCGCCGCCGACGACATTCAGACGCTCCAGCACCGTTGCCGGGCTAAGGCGCTCGCCATCGATCGCGACGATGTCGCCGCCTTCAAAATCCAGCTCGATGTAGGTGGGGGTATCCGGCGCAGCCTCGGGGCTTACACTCCAGCGCCACATGTCCTCTTCCGCTTCGGACCACGGGTCTTCCAGAATGCCACCCTCATAGGAGATGTGCAGTAGGTTGGCATCCATCGAGTAAGGTGATTTCTTCTTGCTCTTGCTGTAGTCGACCGGAATGTTGCGCTCTTCGCAGTACGCCATCAGCGTTTCACGTGATGTCAGGTCCCATTCCCGCCACGGCGCAATAACCTTGATACCCGGCTTCAGCGCATAGGCGCCGAGTTCGAAACGCACCTGGTCGTTACCCTTGCCGGTAGCGCCATGGGAAATGGCATCCGCGCCGGTCTCATTGGCAATCTCGATCAGCCGTTTGGCGATCAGCGGGCGGGCAATGGAAGTACCGAGCAGGTACTCACCTTCGTAAACCGTATTGGCACGGAACATAGGGAACACGAAGTCGCGCACAAACTCCTCGCGCAGGTCATCGATGTAGATTTCCTTCACGCCCAGCGCCTCAGCTTTGGCGCGCGCTGGCGCCACCTCTTCACCCTGACCGATGTCGGCCGTGAAAGTGACCACCTCACATCCGTAATGATCCTGTAGCCAGCGCACGATGACCGAAGTATCGAGACCGCCTGAATAGGCCAGGACCACTTTTTTCACATCTGACATAACTTGCTCCATAGGGAAGGCGGCAAAGCCCGTATTTTACGCGCCCACCGGCGGGATTCCCAGCCCGTATTCCCGTGGGCGGCCCTTTACGTTACCATCCTCGCTGACATTTCCTGCCGTGGTTTGCTGTGACTGAACTCTCCCTCCTTCGCCCCGATGACTGGCACGTTCACCTGCGTGACGACGCCGCGCTAACGCAGACCTGTGCCGATATGGCACGTTATTTTGGCCGCGCGATTGTCATGCCCAACCTGACACCGCCGGTGACCACCGTGGCGGCCGCGGCGGCCTACCGCGAGCGCATCCTGGCCGCAATGGACGGGCTGGAGCGACGCTTCGAACCGCTGATGACCCTGTACCTGACCGACACCACGAGCGCCGATGAAATCCGCCGCGCTGCCGACAGCGACTTTGTGCATGCAGTGAAGCTGTATCCCGCCGGGGCAACCACCAACTCGGATGCAGGCGTGGCGGAACTCGAGGAGCTCTACCCTACGCTGGAGGCCATGCAGGACGTCGATCTGCCGCTGCTTGTTCACGGCGAAGTCACCGACCACGCGGTGGATATCTTCGACCGGGAAAAGGTCTTCATTGACCATCACCTGGCACCGATCGTGGAGCGCTTTCCCGGGCTGCGGGTGGTGTTGGAGCACATTACCACCGCCGACGCCGTCGACTTTGTCAGCACTGCGCCAGGCAATGTGGCCGCGACCATCACCGCCCATCACTTGCTGCTCAACCGCAACGACATGCTGGTGGGCGGCATTCGCCCGCACTACTACTGCCTGCCGGTGCTGAAGCGCAATACGCACCAGGCAGCCCTGCTGCGCGCGGCAACCTCTGGCAGCCCGCGCTTCTTCCTCGGTACCGATTCCGCACCTCACGCCACCGGGCGCAAAGAAACCGCCTGCGGCTGTGCCGGTTGCTACACCGCACACGCAGCGCTGGAACTGTATGCCGAAGCCTTCGAAGCCGCCGGCGCGCTGGACAGGTTGGAAGCGTTTGCCAGCCATTTCGGCGCCGACTTTTACCGCCTGCCGCGCAACCGCGACCGCATCACCCTGCGTAAAACCAGTTGGACAGTGCCGACGCAACTGCCGCTCGCCGACACCCACCTGACCCCGCTGCGCGCTGGCGAGACGGTAGGCTGGCAGGTTTGCGAGGCCACGGGCAGTTGACGGAGGGCGGCGAACAGCGCATCTGCGACCGTTTCCGCGGCTTCCTGCCGGTTGTCATTGACGTCGAGACCGGGGGCTTCGTCGCTGCGACCGACGCAGTGCTGGAGATTGCCGCGACCATTGTGCGCATGGATGAAGACGGCAACCTGGGGGTGCACCGCACCTGGAGCTTCAACGTCAAGCCGTTTGAAGGCGCGAATATCGAGCAGGCGGCGCTGGATTTCACCGGTATCGATCCCTGGCACCCGTTTCGTGAGGCCATGAGCGAGGAAGACGCATTCAGCGAACTGTTCCGCATTGTGCGCAAGGAAATTCGGGACCAGGGCTGCAACCGGGCAATACTGGTTGGCCACAACGCGCACTTTGATGCCGGGTTCGTCAACGCGGCAGTCGAGCGCTGCAGCATCAAGCGCAACCCCTTCCACCCGTTCTCGTTTTTCGACACCGCTACGCTGGCCGGGCTCGCCTACGGCCAGACGGTGCTGGCCAAGGCCTGCAAGGAAGCGGGAATCGCTTTCGACAATGCCGAGGCACACTCTGCGGCCTATGACGCAGAACGCACCGCCGACCTGTTCTGCGACATCGTCAACCGCTGGAAAGAATCCGGTGGCTGGATGCCCAGCTACGACTGACCGGGCTTTGGCGCGCTAGGGTGGCAGCGTAACCCCGCGCTCGGCAAACCAGCGTTCGTCGAGTACCCAACGTACCGCGTTGACCTCAGGGTGGGCCTGCACCAGCGCCGCGGCATGCGACTGCACCGCCACCAGCCTATCCTGTGCTGCCATCATCTCGGGATGCTGTACATCCTTGTCCCGCAACGCAGGGAACGCCGTGTGCAGAAACTGCATCACCGGCACCTGCGCCGAGCGCGGGCTGGTCACGAAGGCGACACCGTTGTTGATCTCCCTGACGCTGAACTGAAAAGGGTAGGCTGCCAGCTCGTCGTCAGCGGCCAGCAGGCCGTTGAGCTCAGCCACCCGCCCGTCACGATTGGCCAGCCAGGCGATCAACGCCACGGCCAGCAGGACAACCAGCAACATCACATAACGGCGGGTAAAACTGTCCATCGGCAGCCCTCCAGGCCTGAGCACCCGCTAGCGACCCGCGGAGGTGTCGACGCCTTTGATTCGCAAGCGGCGAGCACCGCCGGTAGGCAGAGGCCACTCGATTTCGCCGCCGATGGCCAGTCCGATCAAGGCGCTACCCACCGGCGTCAGTACGGATATTTTCATTTCTGTCACGTTGGCCTCCTGAGGATATACCAGGGTCACCGTTGTGTCGCTACTGGTATCAATGTCCTGGAAAGTCACTCGCGAATGCATGCTGACGGTGCCTGACGGCAGCTGGTCGTCGGGCACGGTTTCAGCACGCGCCAACTCTTCGTCAAGCGCATCCGCCATCACGCCATCATTATGCTCTATGGCAGCCAACAGACGGCGGTAGTCACTGTCTTTCACGGTAATCGGAGAAGCATTCAACATCATTTACATCCTGCATGAATTAACGCGACCCGGCAGCAAACGAATGCTGCACAAGCCAGTAGCGAGTTTGGTTGTAGGGCTGCCCGGAAAGGCGAAGCGGCGATCAGGCTGGCAGGGGGTCCCGATCGCCGGACAGGAGGATTGGCCCGGCCACCGGCTCTCGTCGCGCTACAGCGAGTTTGACAGGAATAACAAAATTGGGCGTCGGGCACATGGCCCTGACTCTAGCACACCCCAGCACGCGGGTGAACGCAGCCGCGGCAACAGCTGCACTCTCCTACTTATTCTGCGTCAGGTGGGATCCGATAATGGCTGATTTGCACCTCCTCACCGTAATCACCGAAATCCCCGAGCGCCCGCAGCCCGCGAAACTCCTTCCAGGGCAGGGCGCGATAACGCGCTGGCTGGGCAGCAGAGAGCAGGCCCTGGAGCGGCTCGATCACCGCCTGGTAACCCGGATTCAGAAAGTAGGCGATGCTCAGCCGCGCCTGGCCGTCGCTGGCGCGCACGCGATGCAGCGGAGCCGTGTAGCGATCATTGGCAGCCAGCTGCAGCATATCGCCAATGTTGATGGTCAGCGCTTGTGGGATTGGCGCCACATCCACCCAAGCGTCACCCTGCTGCATCTGCAGCCCGGCCACGGCATCCTGCAACAGCACTGTCAGCACCCCTGCATCAGTGTGTGGGCTGATGCCAAGTGGCCCGGGCGCCGGTGCCTGCCCCTCCAGCAGATCGTGTACCGGGTAGTGATTAAGCCGTAAAAAGCTGCTGTGTTCAGGTGCCAGCTGTGCCAGCAGGCTACCCGGAGCCTGACCAAGCCCCTCACAGAGTAATGCTGTGAGGCGCAGGGCGAGCGCGTGGCAACTCGCTGCAAAAGATTCCAGTGCGGGGCGCAAAGCTGGCATCGCCGCAGGCCAGGGGGTGTCCTCACCGGGCGCAAAATCGAAGATCTCCTTGCGGTCACGCAGGTTTTTGGTCAACTCCCGGTCGTAGTAGCCAAACGGGTTCTCCCGTGTGCGCGTCACCGCGCGCTTGGCTTCGGTATCGCAAGCAAAAAACGCACGCGCTGTGGCCAGGATGTCCCCCGCCATCGTTGCGTCAATGCCACTGTTGACCACCTGAAAGAACCCGGGAGCAGCGGCGGCTTCCGCGAGTTGGTGCACCACACTGGCCTGCGGTGCCGCAAGGTCAATCAGGGGGATGCGAGGCGAGGGCATAACTCAACAGTCTCTCTGGCAAATGCATAACAATGGCCCATTATGCATGATTGCGGCCAACGGGAGCTCTTCTTGCACGTCAATGCAATGCCCGGTGAAACTGCTGATGCCGCTCGAAATGGCCCAGCAGATCGTGAATGATCTGCTCACGTGACCAGCCCATGACATCGTAGCCCTGCCCTCCCTGATACAAGTGCACCTCGGCCCGATGAAAGACGGTGTCCGTTACCGGTGCGGTTTCCTCTGCGCCGGTCGCCGTTGCAACATGCCGCCGGCAGATGACTTCGTAGCGGAACTCGGGCTCACCCTCCACCGCAACAGTCAACCCCACCCGGCTTGCCTCATGGTCCACAAGATCTATCGACGCACTGACGCCCCGCTCCTGCAAGGCATCGGCAAACTGCTTGAGCGCCGGGGCCACTATCTCGCGTTGAAAGCGGTTGACTTCGGCGCCGCCGGGCTGGGCCAGCAGCGCGTTCAGACGCTCGCGCCAGCCGTCCGGGCTCTGCACCACCGGCACGACACTTTGCATATCGCGCTGCGCCACATCCAGCCGCAACGCCCGGGCCAGGCCCCAAATGGCACCCAACAGGGCCAGTGAAAACGGCAGCGCACTCGCAATCGCTGCGGTTTGCAACGCCGCCAAGCCGCCAGCAAGCAGCAACACAATGGCAATGGTGCCAATCACCACAGCCCAGATCAGCCGCTGTAGAACCGGCGTATCATCGCGGCCGTGCGCACTGAGCATATTCAGGACCAGGGCGCCACTGTCTGCCGACGTCACGAAGAATACCACCACCATCAACAGGGATGTGATCGACAACAGCGTGGAGCCGGGGAGGTATTCGAGGAACTGGAACAGCGCCTGAGCCTGGCTCGCAAGCACACTCTCACCCAGCGCTACCTGCCCCTCATGCAGAATCAGTTCGATGGCGCTGTTGCCGAACACCCCCATCCACAACAGCGTAAAACCGCATGGCACAATCATGGCACCGAGCACGAACTCGCGAATCGTGCGGCCGCGGGAAATGCGCGCGATGAACAGCCCCACGAAGGGTGACCAACTCAACCACCAGCCCCAATAGAAAATAGTCCACCCGCCCAGCCAGTCGGTGGGTTCGTACGCATAGAGATTGAACGTCTTGGCAACAAGATCACCGGCATACACACCGAGACTCTGGATTGTCGACTGCAACAGGGTGACCGTTGGCCCCGCGAACAGCACGCCTCCGAGCAACAGCAGCGCCAACAGCAAATTGAGCTCAGACAGCCTGCGAATACCCGCATCCAGCCCCAGCGCGACGGAAATACCGGCCAGCACCATAATGCCGCAAATCAGCCCCACCTGAACACCGCTGCTGACTTCAATACCAATGAGGTAGGCAAGACCACCGTTTATCTGCAACACCCCATAGCCGAGGCTGGTGGCGATACCGCAGCTGGTGCAGATGATTGCAAACACATCAACCGCCGCACCGAAAGGCCCGTGTATCCGCTCACCCACCAGGGGATAGAACGCCGAGCGAAGCGTCAACGGTAGGGAATGGCGAAAAGCAAAGTAGGCCAGCACCAAAGCCACAATGGCATAGATGCCCCAGGCATGCAGGCCCCAGTGGAAAAACGTGAGCTGCATGGCCTGCCGCGCCGCCTCCACCGTACCCCCCTCACCCAGCGGCGGTTGCAGGAAGTGCATCACGGGTTCGGCAACACCGAAGAACATGAGCCCGATACCCATGCCTGCCGCGAACAGCATGGCGAACCAGGAGACCAGCGTGTAATCGGGCACCGAGTGATCCGGGCCCAGCTTGATGTCGCCGAGACGGGTCACGCTCAGCACCACGATGCTGATCAGGATGACCGCCACCACCACCACGTAGTACCAGCTCGCGTAGCGGATAATGCCGTCCTGCAGGTGCTGGAAGAGTGCACTGCTCGCCTTTGGCAGAAAAGCCGCAACGCCCACCAGAGCGGCAAGCAGGCACAGGGACGGCCAGAACACCGCACCATCCACGTCAAGAGACCAGCCGGGTCGCGTCTTTTTACTTTGCATTGTAACTAACTATCACCTTTGCGGCGGGGCGTAGGGAAAGGGCCAGATAAAACCAAAACTCATTTAATGGGGAGTTATCGATGCAGAACGCCGCAATTCTATCGATTTTGGCTGTGAATGTGAACAATGCCCACTTCAAAGCCAGCTGCCAAACCGGGTATTATGTTTCGTTATCTAAACGAAATTATTGACACCATTCTCAGGGGGAAATCACTCGCAATGAAGAACAGCATGCCTCAACAGCCAAACGCCAAGACCTCACCCGGCACGCCTGTGCGCCTACTGGCGCGCGCCGTCATGACGGCGGTGGCCGGTGGCGCTTTCGCAGCCAGTGCGGTACAGGCGCAACAACTCGAGGAGGTCGTGGTCACGGCCACGAAGCGCACCGCCAGCATGCAGGACGTGCCCGTTGCGGTGTCTGCGATCACCGAACAATCCATGACCGAGCAGGGGATTACCGACTTTACCGATTACATCGCTTCCCTGCCCAACGTCACCGCCGGCGGTCGCGGTCCGGGCCAGAACGAAATCTATATTCGCGGCGCCGCCATCCAAGCCATGAACACCACCATCCAAGAGGCCAATGGCAGCGCACCTAACGTGGCCTTGTACCTCGACGAGCAACCGGTTACCGCCGGCGGTCGGAACCTGGATGTGTATATCGCCGACATGGAGCGCATTGAGGTATTGCCGGGGCCGCAGGGCACCGTCTTCGGCTCCAGCTCACAGGCCGGCACCGTGCGCCTGATCACCAACAAGCCAGTCATCGACGAGTTTTCAGCCTCGTTCAAGGCTGGCACTTCGTTCATGCCGGAGGGCGACCCCAGCGCGAATGCCAGCGCCGTCTTCAACTTTCCGCTGATCGAAAACCGTCTGGCGGCCCGCGTACTGATCTTCAATGATCGTCAGGGCGGTTACATCGACAATGTACGAGGCACGTTCACACCCGACCCCTCGCGCAACCCCGCCCTGCCCTCGGCTGATGGCGTGGTGTTCACCCCCAGCGGCGGCGACCCGACCGGACACCAGTTCGCCGATGGCAGCTACGCCGAACCCGGGCGCGCCTACGGCGTGCAATATGAGTCGCGTAACAACGATGCGCTGGCAGAGGAAGACTTCAACGACGCCACGTATCAGGGCTTCCGCGCCGGCGTCAAATACCTGATCAACGACGACTGGGACCTGCTGCTTACTCACCACCAGCAGCAGCTGGATGCAGACGGCGTGTTCGACTACGATCCCGAAGTGGGCGACCTTGAGGTGGAGCGCTACCATCCTGACCGCCTCACCGAAGACTTCTCGCAAACCGCCTGGACCCTGCAGGGTCGCCTGGGCGAACTGGAGCTGCTCTATACCGGCGCCTACCTGAAGCGCGAAACAGACCAGATCATCGACTACTCCAACTACGCGAACACCGGCTTCTACATCGCCGGCTACATGTGTGAGTACAACACACCGGGCTACCACGGCGGTGGCGGCGTGGGCTACACCTTCGACCCCACGCTTTCCGGCGATCCAGACGTGATCGAGTGCTCCAACAGTGGCGCGGGCTTTGCCGCCATCAGCAACGAAATGGAGCGCACCACCCACGAATTGCGCTTCAACACCGACCCCGCGCGCTGGGTTCGCTTCCAGGGCGGTGTTTTCTATGAGGACGTCGAGCTGCAACACGTCGGTGACTTCAACTACGGCGACCCGGACTGGAACGCACCAGACCCCGGCCAGCTGAACGGCGGCAGTGGGCCACTGGTCGCCAATGACCCGAACGAGCGCGGCGCAACCACCCAGTTTTCCAACGACATCACGCGCCCGGAAGAGCAGATTGCGGTGTTCGGTGAGCTGGCCTTCGACTTCCTGCAGGATTTCACCTTTGCTTACGGCTTCCGCTACTACGACCTGAAAGCGGGCTTTGAGGGCTTTTCCATTCTCAAATACGGCAACCGTCCGGTGCCGAACCTCGCCAATGGCAATGCGGCCAACAACCCGGATGTGGTAACACAGCCCGATGTGACCGGCGGGCGCGACTACGTAGTCAATATCGGCGACTTCCAGCCGACATCGGTGGACGATACGATTCACCGCCTGACCCTGAGCTGGCGCCAGTCGGACGACCTGATGTTCTATGCCACATGGTCCGAGGGTTTCCGTCCACAGGGCTTCAACCGCGCCGTGGCCGGCAGTGAGGTCACCGCCCAGCCGGATGGCAGCGCACCCTGCAAGGTCTCGCGCACACCCGAATACTGCATTCCCCTCATCTACGAGTCGGATGAACTGGTGAACTACGAGCTCGGCTGGAAGGGCGAATTCATGGACCGTCGCCTGCGCTTCAATGGCGCCGCTTACTACATCGAGTGGGACGGCATGCAGGTGGGCCATATCGACTCGCAGAATATCGACTTCCTCACCATCGTCGATAACGCCGGCGATGCGGAGATCCGCGGTATCGAGGGTGATTTCTCCTGGCTCGCCACCGCCAACCTCAGCCTGTTCGGCGCGTTCTCCTGGAACGACACGGAAATCGTCGACCTGAACCCGGCCTTCGCCTTTGCGGTCACCGATGTGGGCTCCCAGCTGCCGCTGGCGCCAGAATTCCAGTTCAGCCTGCGCGGCCGCTATGAGTGGGATGTGTTCGACGGCACCGCGCATGCGCAGCTGGCATCACGCTATTCGGACGAGGCCTACAGCTCAATCATTGATGTACCGCAGCGCCGCGAGCTGCAAGATTCCTACGTCATAACCGATGCCACCCTGGGCTACCGCCAGGACACCTGGACGGCCGAGCTGTTCGTTAACAACCTGACCGATGAGCGCGCGCAACTGCACATCAACACCCAGGACGGGTCGCGCAAGATCCTGACCAACCGTCCGCTGGAGTTTGGCATGCGCTTCACCTACGACCTGTTCTGAGCGTGAGCATCGAGGCGGCAAAAGCCTGCCTGCAGCGCGGCGACTTCGAAGCCGCAGAGCAGGCTGCCGCCGCGGCACTGGCCACCGGCACCACGAGTGAGGCGCTGTACCTGCTGGCTACCGCGCGTCGCTACCTCGGCAAACATGCGCAGGCACTGGCAACGCTCGAGGAACTGGAGCGCCTTGATGCCGGCCATGCTCGTCTGTATCAGGAGCGCGGCCACAATTTGCTCGCCCTGCAACAACCCGCGCCGGCCCTGTCGGCCTATCGCAATGCGGTAGCGCGCAACCCCGCCCTGCTGGCCAGCTGGAAGGCCATCGCGCAGCTGACAGCTGACAACCCGACCTGGCGGGAGCTGGCGCGCGAGGCGGTGATTCAGGTGCAGGCACTGGCCCAGCTGCCGGCAGAGATCCTCAGCGGCCAGAGCATGTTGCACGAGGGTCGACTGGAGCGCGCGGAGGCACTCTGCAGGCACTACCTGCGCGGCAACCCGCAACACATCGAGGGCATGCGCCTGCTCGCCGCTATCGCCGCACAACACGGCCAGCTGGAAGAGGCCGGCTTTCTACTGGAAAGCGCGGCGGAATTCAGCCCCGACAATCTGCTCGTGCGGCTGGACCACGTGAATGTGCTGTACCGGCAGCAACGGTTCACCGAGGCCCTCGCCACGGCAGAGGCACTGCAGCAGAAGCTTCCGGGAAACCTGTCGATAGAAGCCACTCTGGCCAACCAATACATTGCTGTGGGCCGTTTCGAGGAGGGCATCACGCTGTTGCGGGGCCTGCTGGAGGCAAATCCTGAGCAACCGTCACTACAACTGACCCTGGGCCATGCGCTGAAGACTATTGGCGATACAGGGCAGGCGGTGACAGCCTACCGTGCGGCAAACCGTGCGAGGCTCGATTTCGGAGACGCCTGGTGGAGCCTCGCAAACCTGAAGACCTTCCGTTTCGATGCGGCGGATATCGCCACCATGGTGACGCAGGAAGCGGCGGAGAACACGGCACTGGAGGACCGCATTCACCTTTGCTTTGCCCTCGGCAAAGCCTGCGAGGATAACAGCGACTACAGCGCCTCCTGGGACTATTACGAGCGCGGCAATCGCCTTCGGCACAGGACTCTCGGCTACCAGCCGCAACGGATGAGCCGGCGCCTGCAACGTCAGCAATCATTTTTCACTCCCGGGTTCCTCGGCAGCCACGCAACCAGCGGCCACCCCGCCGCCGACCCCATCTTCATTGTCGGCATGCCGCGCGCTGGCTCCACGTTATTGGAGCAGATACTGTCATCGCACTCGGCGATTGACGGCACCATGGAGCTGAACCATATCCCGGCACTGGCCCAACGCCTCGACGGGCACGGCACACGAGGGGAAGGGGAAGGCTACCCGGAGCGCCTTGCCACACTGGATGCGGACACTTTGCGCGCCTACGGTGAACAATTCCTCGAAGCCACCCGTGTTCACCGGCAGGGCGCACCATTTTTCATCGACAAGATGCCGAACAATTTCCGCCACATCGGCCTCATTCACCTGATCCTGCCCAACGCACGCATCATCGACGCCCGGCGCGACGCCATGGACTGCTGTTTCGGCAACTACCGTCAGCTCTTCGCCTCAGGCCAGGAGTTCACCTACGAACTCGCCGATCTGGGCCGTTACTATCGGGATTATGTTGCACTCATGGACCACTGGGACACCGTGTTACCGGGGAAAGTGCTGCGTGTGCAGCACGAAGACGTGCTCGATGACCTCGAAGGCCAGGTGCGGCGCATGCTCGACTTTCTGGGCCTGCCGTTCGAGGCAGGCTGCCTGCACTACTATGACACCGAACGCGCGGTGCGCACACCCAGTTCGGAACAGGTGCGGCAACCCCTGTTTCGCACGGCACAGGCGCGCTGGAAGCACTATGCGCAGTGGCTGGAGCCGCTGCGCCTGGCACTCGCGAGCGACCCGTCATTGTCCAAAGACTAACCGTCGAACCGTTAGAAGCGATAGCCCGCCGTCAGGCGCACGGTACGTGGCTCAAGTACGTGATAGTGCAGGTCCTCGACACCGGCCGTCGCTTCACCGGGAAGGCGCGAGGCATAGAAGTAATCGATGTCGTGGTCATCGCTATCGAGCAGATTCAGGATATCTGCGCGCAGCGTCCAGGGGCCCAGTCGGCGACCCAGGCCCAGATTGACCGAGAACGTGGCATCTGATTTCACGCTGGCATCCTCGACCAGCGGACGCTCGCCGAAGTAGCGCAGGCGCAGGCTGCCAAACCAGTCCTGCCCGTCATCCAGGCTGATGCCCGCCTGTACCACATGCTCAACGGCTCCGGGAATCTCGCGTTCCCCGGCAGGCGCGTCACTGAAGCGGGCGTCAGTCCATGCGTATTCCAGGTCCAGCGTCCACGCCTCCGTGAGCGCGTAATAGGCGGTCAGTTCGACGCCTTCGCGTTCAGAGCGGCCGCTCGCTTCGGTGTTGCCGGCGTCACCCACAAACAGCAGTTCGCTATCCAGCTCCAGGTACCAGACCGCGAGCGAAGTGTTCAGGCGTTCCCGCCAGAAACCGCGCACGCCAGCCTCGTAACCCAGCGAGCGCACCAGTGGATCTACCGCCTCGATGGCTGTGCCATCGGCAGGGTCGACGCGGGTGGTTGTGCCGCGGGCATCGTTGGAATGATACCCCTGCCCTGCGGATGCATAGGCTTCCCAGTCGCTGCCCAGGGTGTAAACCAGGCTGCCCTTGAGGGACCACAAGTCATCATCAGCCGTGCCACCATTGGGCACGAGGTCGATGCCGTTGACATTCCGCTCAATGGCACTGTCGACATCGAAGTCGAAATAGTCGTATCGCACGCCCAACACCGAGCGCAACCGTGGCGACCACTGCAGCTTCTGCTCCCAGAACAGGCCAATACTGGACTCATCCACCGCATCGCTGCGTACCGGACCAGTGCGTTGACGCGCACGGCTGCGATACAGGCCCACTTCCTCGATATCATCGACTCGCAGTTCGGCGCCGAAGGCCTGCGTCACCGGCAGGCCGGCGAGGGTGCCGGCATGGGTGTAGCGCAATCG
>TARA_R110001599_G_scaffold161053_17_pt1 | contig 30207 bp, 23 predicted proteins | sample TARA_R110001599 | Tara Oceans TARA_R110001599 (sample SAMEA4398360) | marine metagenome | biome: Polar Biome; feature: [MES] marine water layer (ENVO:01000295) within the mesopelagic zone...; material: water (ENVO:00002006), including particulate matter (ENVO:01000060) such...
GAAAAACTTAATTCTATGGTCATTCCATAAATAGACAAGAATAGGTCCAACTACTCAGAAATTGATTTCGTGTTTTGAGTTAAATTAAATGGCTTCCTTAAAAAGAACATCAAACAAACCTGATACCTTGTCGTCAAGCAGGCCATTTTTTAGTAATAAGTTCGATTGAATACCATCAAATAATAGGCCAATTGTAATTATTACTTGGATTAGGATAAGAGTTATAATATAATAGAAAAAATAGACGGGAAAAATTCCAATGCATAGGGTAAAAAAAAGGAGACAGATTCAAATCTGTCTCCTTTAAGTTTATTTCTTTGTTTTCTTTTTTGCCGGGGCTTTCTTCGCCGGAGCAGCCTTTTTTGGTTTAGGCTTTTTAGTATCCCCTTGCGCTTCAATAAGCTTCATGACTTCCTCAAAGGTCAGTGATTCAGCTTCTTTGTCTTTCGGTATTTTAAAATTGCTTTTTCCCATTTTAATGTAGGGTCCCCATCTTCCGTTAAGGACTTGTATTTCAGGGTTTTCATCAAATGATTTGATGTGCTTTTTGGCATCAGCTTCACGCTTGTCATTGATTAGCTGAATAGCTTCTTCTAGAGTAACTGAAAGGGGATCGTATTCTTTTCCTAAAGAAACAAACTTACTGTCATGTCTTATATACGGACCGAAACGTCCTATGGCGGCAACAACCTTTTTATCTTCAAACATACCCACATCTCTAGGTAATTTGAAGAGTTCCATTGCATCTTCCAAAGTGATACTTTCTATAAATTGCCCTTTGCGCAAACTGGCAAATTGCTTTTCTTCATCTTCTGCGTCTCCTATTTGGACTAGCGGTCCAAATTTGCCAAGTCTGGCTATTACTACTTTTCCGGTTTTGGGATCCTTGCCCAGTTCCTTGCTGGAATTAACATCTGTTCTCTTGATATTTTCTGTCAATTCAACCTTGGAATGGAAATTACCATAGAAATTTTGAATCATTTCTTCCCAAGGTTGCTCGCCTTGAGCAATGTGGTCAAATTCTTTTTCCACTTTGGCGGTAAAAGAGAAATCAATCACATTTGGAAAATGCTCTACTAGAAAATCATTTACTACCATTGCGATATTGGTAGGGAATAGCTTATTTTTCTCTGTACCTGTAGTTTCTGTTTTTTCTGCCTCTTTAAATGTACCATTTTGGATGGTCATTTCTATGTATTTTCGCTGGATTCCATCCCTAGACTCTTTCACCACATAATTTCTTTTTTGTACTGTGGAGATAGTAGGGGCGTAGGTAGAAGGTCTTCCTATTCCCATTTCCTCTAGTTTTTTCACCAGGGAGGCTTCTGTATACCTTGCTGATGGTCGGGTGAAAGATTGGCGTCCTTTCATCTCAATCAATTGCAAGAGCTGTCCTACTTTCAAAGGAGGTAACAAACCTTTTCCGGTAGTTTCTTCTTCATCCTCATCATCAGTACTTTCCAAGTAAACCTTCAAGAATCCCTGAAATTTGATAACTTCACCACTTGCACTTAAGGTTTGATCTGCATTGGAAATAGCAATGGATACATTGGTTTTCTCTAGTTGGGCATCTGCCATTTGGGAGGCAATAGACCTTTTCCAAATCAATTCATACAAGCGTTGTTCATTCCTGTCTTTACCGGCATTTGACTCGGCAAAGGAAGTTGGCCTGATTGCTTCGTGAGCTTCTTGTGCGCCTTCTGATTTAGATTTGAATTTACGTTTCTTATGGTACTCATCCCCATAAGCTGTTTTAATTTCCCTTTCAGCATCTTTCAATGCATCCTCTGACAAGTTAAGGCTGTCAGTTCTCATATAGGTGATCTTACCCGATTCATAAAGTTTCTGGGCAATATTCATTGTTTGAGCAACAGAGAAATACAACTTTCTACTTGCTTCTTGCTGTAGAGTAGAAGTAGTAAAAGGTGGAGCTGGACTTTTCTTCGCTGGTTTGGTTTCCAGAGATTTAATAGAAAAGTCTGCATTAAGGCATTTTTTTAAAAATTCTTCTGCCTCTTCTTTTGTTTCAAATTTCTTTGGTAATTCAGCTTGAAGTGATTTACCTTCTACATCAAATAGTGCTGTTATTTTAAAGGAAACGGTTGGTTTAAATTTTTCTATCTCCCTTTCTCTATCGACGATAAAACGAACAGCTACTGATTGAACCCTACCCGCAGAAAGACCTGCTTTGATCTTTTTCCATAACACAGGGGAAAGCTCAAATCCTACCAATCGATCCAGGATTCTTCTGGCTTGCTGTGCATTTACCAAATCGTAATCGATGGTTCTCGGAGATTCTAAAGCTTTCGTGATGGCAGACTTTGTGATTTCTCTAAAAACTATTCTTTTGGTATTTTCATCTTTTAGGTTTAGTACTTCTTTTAAGTGCCAAGATATTGCCTCTCCTTCGCGGTCATCATCACTAGCTAGATAAACTGTCTCTGCACCCTTTACCAGCTTTTTTAGTTCTTTAATTACCTCCTTTTTATCGGCGGTAACTTCATAAGTCGGTTTGAACTTATTCTTTATATCAATGGCATTTTCGCCCTTAGGGAGATCTCGTACATGCCCGTAGCTAGAGGTGACCTTAAAGTCTTTCCCTAGGTAACCCTCTATTGTCTTGGCCTTTGCAGGAGACTCGACTATAACTAAATTCTTTGGCATGGTAAGTTTCTTTAAAAATAAAAATAAATGGGATCAGGTAAAATTCCACAATTCAAGTCCTAAAAATAGATGTCATATTATTCTCTTCCAAATAATCATTCAAAGCAATTTTTATTGCCCATAAAAATTACACATATTTATTTTTCATTTTGTAGATTAAAACAAGCATATGGCTAAGGAATTATTATTGGTTCGGCATGGCCTTACCGAGGCCCCAAGTTTTGATACCAAGGATCATAAAAGGAACCTTACAAAACCTGGAATTGACCAATTGGAAAGATTGGCGAATATATTGAAAATCAATGGGCAGATTTGTAATCACTTGGTTTATAGCCCTGCAAATAGATGTCAGCAATCTTCCAAAATACTAGCGGATAAATTGGACATAGATAAATCAACTGTAGTCAATGAGATTTATCAAGCGGATAAGGATGTTTTACTTCAGGTACTAGAAGGCTTTGGACTAGAGGACAATCATGTGATGATGGTGGGGCATAATCCAGGAGTAAGTCATTTAGCCGCTTATCTTACAGGGGAGGATCATTTGCTCTTTTCTCCTGGAATGATGGTAAGAATTGTTTTTCATGTAGATGAATGGCAGCATATTTCAAAAAATAGTGGGATCCTCGAAGAAATTCTCCAATAAATTCATTCTTAATTTTTAATTTTGAATTCTATAAAACCAAAGGCATGGCAACAACAGATAAATCTACTGTTATATCAAATTTTGACCCAAATGGGGTAGGGGTAAGTGGTCAGCTTTTTGGCTTACCGTTTTCAAGCGAAGAGGCTGAAATGATAATTATCCCCGTTCCCTGGGAAGTAACTGTTTCCTATAGCGAGGGTACGGCAAATGGCCCTCAAGCGATTCTTCAGGCCTCTGCTCAAGTAGATCTTTTTCAGGAGGATATTCCGGAAGCCTGGAAGATGGGGATTTCTATGTTGCCCGAAGATGAAGAATTGAGGTCAGCAAGCGAAAAGCAAAGGTTGTTAGCAGAAGTTTATATCCAATGGTTAGAGGCTGGTGAACCGGAAGAGGTGAGGGAGCAATTTGAGAAATATCCTGAAGGTATCAATGCTGCCTGTGAATCAATGGTTGATTGGGTTTACAAGCAATCAAAAATACATTTGGAGAAAGGTAAGCTTGTCGGCTTATTGGGAGGAGACCACAGTACTCCTTTAGGTTTGATTAAAGCCATGGCTGATACCCACAATTCTTTTGGAATCCTTCAGATTGATGCCCATGCAGATTTGCGGCCCGCTTATGAAGGTTTTGAATATTCTCATGCGTCTATAGCTTACAACTTTATGAAGTTACCGCAGGTTAAGCAACTTGTTCAGGTTGGAATCAGGGATTTTTGTGAGCAGGAATGGGATTATATTCAATCTGAAAGTAGGGTGTCTTTGTTTTCAGACAACCAACTTAAGGAAGAAATGTATCAAGGTGTTAACTGGAGTGATTTATGCAAAAGAATTATTGCCGATCTGCCAGAGAAAGTATACCTCACCATAGATATTGATGGCTTATTGCCAAATTTGTGTCCAAGTACAGGAACTCCTGTACCAGGAGGATTGGATTTTCAGCAATTAATGTATTTAATCAAAACCCTGGTAAAGTCAGGAAGAGAAATAATAGGTTTCGACCTTGTAGAAGTAGCACCTGGTAGTGGGGATGACGAATGGGATGCCAATGTTGGGGCTAGAGTTTTGTATAGGGTAGCAAATTTAGTTGGATTGTCACAAGGAAAACTTCAATGGGCTTAACCTGAACCATAGCAAAATTTGGTTATTTTTTGGTTTAAATCACCTCCTTAGAGGAATTAGGCGATCTGTCGACCAGTTTGCCTGATTCTTATTTCTACTTGGTATTGCACAGTAGTTTGAAAAACTTAACTGCCTGAGGGGATTATATTAATTAAATTTTCGGTTATTTAGGTAATTGTTTTCCCTCATGAAAAAGCTAATTTCTACATATGATTTGATCTTACTCGCCATAAGTGGTAGCGAGCAGGATTTTACCAAACTACCGATTAAGCGGGGGATATTTCTTTTGGCAATTCCTATGATTTTGGAAATGATCATGGAGTCCCTCTTTGCTGTAGTAGATATTTTTTTTGTAGGCAGGCTTGGCGAACATGCTGTAGCAACTGTAGGCTTGACAGAAGCTGTATTGACTATAATTTATTCACTTGGAGTAGGTATTAGCATGGCTGGCACTGCTCTGGTAGCCAGAAGGTTTGGAGAGAAAAAGTACAAACAAGCAGGTACCCTAGCTTTCCAATTGCTTTTGGTAGGGGTTTTGGTTTCTGTGGCATTGGGTATTGCAGGCTTTATTTATGCAGAAGATGTTTTGCGATTGATGGGCGCAGAATCAACTGTATTGGTAACAGGAACTGCTTACACTAGGATTATTTTTGCAGGAAATACCGCAGTGATGCTTTTGTTTTTGATCAATGGGATTTTTAGAGGGGCAGGATCGGCTCATTTGGCAATGCGGGCATTGTGGATTTCTAACGGCCTGAATATTATTCTTGACCCATTATTGATATTTGGCCTTGGGTCCATCGAAGGGCTTGGCTTAGTAGGTGCTGCTTGGGCAACCACAATAGGTAGAAGTATAGGTGTTGTTTACCAGATGTATCACCTTCTAAATGGAAAGCATCGCTTGGTTATCAAATCTTACAATCTTCTGGTTCGGTGGGAAACACTTAAAAAAATCATCAATATCTCTATTGGAGGCATGGGACAGTTTTTGGTAGATTCCGCTGCCTGGATAGTACTCACAAGAATCGCGTCTGAATTTGGCAGTGTGGCAGTTGCTGGATACACCATTGCTTTTAGAATATTACTTTTCAGTCTGATGCCTGCTTGGGGTTTGTCTGCAGCAGCGGCCACACTAGTAGGGCAAAACTTAGGAGCTGGAAAGGCTTTTCGTGCAGAAATTGCCACTTATCTTACGGCTAGGTATAACTTTATCTTTTTGGCCACAGTGACGCTTATATATTTGTTTTTTGCCGATTTTCTGGCTGGTATTTTTACTCAGGATGAGGGAGTAAGAGCCATCGCCGCAACAGGCTTAAAGGTTACCGTTTTAGGTTATGTCTTTTATGCTGTAGGAATGGTGATGGTGCAGGCATTCAATGGTGCGGGTGATACCAAAACTCCTGCATACATTAATATAAGTATTTTCTGGTTATTGGAAATTCCTTTGGCGTATTACCTGGCAATAATTTACGGACTCAATACTTTCGGTATTTTTATTACCATCGCCTTGTGTCATTCACTTCACGCACTTGTGGCATTGTATTTTTTTAGAAAAGGAAAATGGAAATTTGTAAAGACTTAATGTCAGGAAATTAAAATCCCATTAAGTATCTCTTTAACCCGCATTATGTAATAGAATGTCTATTGCATATTTCGGGTTTAATATCGGTAGCTTTTTTGAATTATATTAAATTCAAAGTGGCTAATCTTATCCTGGATTGAATTGAATTTTCTTTATCCTTTAAATTAATCAGGTGAAGTGTTTCAATTACCTAATAGAAGGTATGCTGCCTGTTTTTACATTTAATAAACAGTGGTAAGAATGACTAGGCTATCAATTTCGGAGAGATTTATTGATTCGTCTTTTGATGGGTTTAATACCAACCTTTTTCCCTTTTCTCCTTGCATAAACACCCCTAAAGCAGTTTCGCCATAGGACGAAGCCTGTGATTCTAATTCTGAAAATGTAGCCATAGGTACCTTGATACCGTACTCTTCAATGCTCCGAAAGATAATTTCAGGACCTCCAACAGTAAAAAGCTCATTGTATATGCTATATAACTCCCGCTGCATGGCAATGCTTGCCAAAAGATGACTCAAAATCATTGGGCTGATGATCACTTCGCTTTGGAAAGGTTTTAACAAAGATTCGTTACTCGGATCCGCCAATTCCAACAAGATGGAGGGGCTTTTTACGGATTTCTCCAATACTTCTTCCAATAAAACAAAACCTACCATGGTCCTGGCATCAGCCTCTTCTTCTTCTTCCATTCTATCACTACTTACCATCAGAATATGTTCAAAGGTCTCCGCTTCAATTCTTTTTATGACGGATTCCCTTATATAATCCGCCACAACATGGTCTATAACTATTCTTTCGTGTTCTTCGTTTACCATGCCAAAATCCTTCTTCCTTTCTTGAAGTGGTTTTAAGGAGACGATCCTAATGTAGTAGGATTCATCCTCATAGGTAGTCAACTCTTCAATTAAAGAGGGTACATGTTCATTCCACCCCAATATTAAAATTCTAATTACTCCCGTTTGTTCTTCTACAGTTAAGGCCTTTTTCTTAGGAAGATGCACCCTGTCTTTTTCTATTAAGTCCATATCCAATTCCAGGTCTGAAAAATTCCTGGCTATCAGGATCAACTGATCTTTCTCCTTTAAGACTTCATTTTCATCCGTATTCAAGTAAGGAATAAAGGTGTCGTTTTCCTCTCTAACTATTCCCAAAACAATGGCTTTGGTAAAGGCTTTTTTGACAGCCCATATCGGGTGATTAATAGTTTCAGGAAATTCCTGAGTGAAAATATTGTTTTTAACCAACTGAGACAGTAGCTCGTTATACACTTGCGAAAGTCCTGGATGCCGTATGTTCTGCGCCATCAAACGGCTAATAATTGCATTACTACCAATAATTTCTAAGGGTCCGCTATAAGACCTGTAAGCGGCGTTGATCTTATGATCGTCCTGGATTTCAGCGATGACATAAGGCAGGGTTGTGAAGTTAAATTGCCTGGCTTCCGCATTTAAAGAAAGCAGACATTTAATGGTTTCCACATCTGGATTGATCAGTTCTTTTCGGTCATAGGCCAAACTTGGAATAATAATGACGGCGGCATTTAGCGCATCCACTCTTCGTAAATGTTCCCTGTCTATAGCCACTCCTGTGCGCAAAATAATTTCGTGTGCACGGCGACCAATCATCGGGTTGTCCTTCAATTCCTGCATTTGAAAGGGACCTACCTCCTCGGAAAGGACAATCAGTTTTAGTTTTTTAATGTTGAATTTTTCAAACATTCTTTTCAATCTCCCAGAGGATTGAAAAATTTCCGCGGCTATATGAATGGTTCTATTGGACCAACCCAGAATGACCAAATGGTTATTGGCTGTTACTGGGGTCAGGCCCTGTTCTAAGTGGCGAATCTTTCTGTTCATCCAAGTGGTAATGATGGCTACCAGTGAACCTAGGAATATCACATAACCCGCTATTGTGAGCAGGGTGGAAATAAAACGACGCCAATTGCCTTCATCATCTCCCAGGTAACCGGGATCTGTGAGCCTTAGGAATGCCCACCATACAGCCTCGCCCAAAGATTGTGAAGGGGTATCGGTAGGAATCACCAATAGACCACCTATAATTGAAATCATACCTATCAAGGCGGCCACAACTAAAAGCTGGTATTGTGCCCCTTTTACCAACTGCCTTTCCAGTGTAAACAAGATTTTCCGCCGAATTCTAGGTCTTTTTAATCGCATATAATTTTAAGCAGGTGTTCTTTCCGTCCCTCAATATAAATATTAAGTTACAATAATCGATATTGTTATTCAGAGTGGCTGTCTGGAAATATAAATTTCAAATTCAGTATGGATCTGCCTTTTCAGATGGAAGTAGAAACTGAATTGGCTTGGAGTTGTAGGGCGGTGGTTAATGGAATGGGAGGGGTAAATATTTAAAAAGTCCGTAAAAATGAAAATAGAAAAGGGTAGGGGTAAAGGAAAAAGAAAAGTGACCGGGCAATGTAAATACCTAGTAATTACATTGCCCGGGTAAAATGATTATGGACTATAGCCCTTAGTTTCCTTCGATCAAGCGAAAATTCTGAACCGTTTTCCCTTCTAGGTGTTTGCTCCATTTTTCAAGCAATGGTTTTTCTAGATCTACTTCTCTGTACTCATCCGGATTCATTATGGGTAAGCCTTTTACTATTGGGTAAATTCTTTTGCATTCCTTGCAGTGTAACCAGCCTTCTAGAATTCTTTTCTCTGTATCTTCTGTAATACTTGTCAATTCTAGATCGGCTTTATCAAAAGGGCAACACAATTTATTAATGGTTGATAATCTCATCGTTATTTTGATTGTAGTGATTAAAATAATTTTGCAATGCGGCCACAGGGTTTTCCATTTGCATCACCCCCGAAATCAAAGCAATTCCCGAGTGGGGAAGAGATTGAAGCTCGGTAAGATGTCCTGTTTTGATTCCTCCAGCCAAAAATAGGGGCATGTCTGTGATTTTACCTGCTTCTCTGATAGAATCGAAGCTTACCAAATCACAATGTTGGGTGGTCTTGGTAGGGTAAACTGAGCAAAAGGATACATAATCCATCCCAAGCTTGTCGGCCTGTCGGATCAATTCCAGGTCATTGTTTACGGTCAGTCCTACCAGGTGATTTTTAGCCGAAAATTCACTGATGGAAGATAAATCCGATGGAAGACTGTCCAAATGGATGCCGTCCACATTTTCCACTTTGAGTAAATCCCATCTGTTGTTTACCAAAATCGGGAAGTTATAAGCCGAAGCCAATTCCACGACTTTACTTGTAAATGCGACTTCATCCTGACCTTCTCCAAAATGATCCCAAATTTGCACAGCAGCAAGTGGGAAAGTAAACAACTGTTCCAAAATAGGAAAAAGCACAGCCTCAGGCTTGTCAGAAGGATCAATGACCAAGTAAATACTTTTATCTGCTTTTAAGTTTAGTTTTTTCATTGCCATCCGTTTTTATATGCACTAAAAAAAGCCTCCCAGTAAGGGTCTACAGATTGATAAATCATTGGCGTTTTTTCTCCTTGTTTGAAGATTGAAATGCCTTCCTCGGCAGCAGTTAACTGTCCAACTTCAGTACAGGCAATATTTTCATTCGCCAAGCGACTTTTTATTTTCTCTACCTGATTTTTTTTGCAAGTAATCAGCATGGAACCTGCTCCTATGCAATGCAAAGGATCAAGGGAGAAAAGGCGACAAACGGCTTCCTGCACTTCCCCGACGGGTATCAAATCCTCTTCAATGACAGCCCCACAATTGGCAGCACTGGCCAACTCATAGATTGCACCCATTACGCCACCTTCGGTGACATCATGCATGGCTGAGACATTGTTTTCGGCTGCATTTCCTCTGGCTGTCAGTGCATCTTTGATAGAACTTGTTTGGTAAAATGAATCCGAAGCTCCTTGATATACCTCTTTGCCGAGTTTGTTGCTTACTGTTTTCGGGAAACTCATGGCCAAAATAGCAGCAGACGAGATGGCGGCCCCTTTTGTTACCAAAATACAGTCCCCAGCCTGGGCTTTAGGAGTCGCCAGCATCTGATCTTTTGGGGCGATGCATATAAATGTGCCTCCTCCTGCGATAGTAGAATTTTGACCTTCTACAAAACCCGTATGGCCTCCAGTAATGGCAACCCCTAACTTGGAACAATACTCGTGCACATATTGCCAATAAATTTTGAAATCAGCCTGGCTCAAAGTAGCAGGAAGGTTCAATACAAATTGGCCAAATTGTGGTGCGAAACCAGTAGTGGCCATGTCGTTGGCCATCAGGTGCACAGAAAGCCAAGCGGATTCTTGTAAGCCCAAGCTTGGGATTAGAGAAAGCGGATCACTGGTGAGCGCCATGGCTTGTCCTTCAGTCAACTCTACAATGGATACGTCAATACCGAAACCCGGCCCAACAAGTACCTTTTTATTGGGTGTCCCACAATTGGAGGTTATAAAGTCACCCAATAATCTTTCATCAATCTTTCCGGCTTTTTCGCTCATCTATTCAACGTCGTTAAATTGCACATACAGACCAAAGAAATCTCCATAAGGCATATTCCATTGCTGAACAGGAAACCATTTAGGTAAGCCGGTACAAGACCAGGTAATGGTGTAATCTCTTCCTTCCAAGGCCTCCTCTATAACCCTGATAAGGTGTTTTGGGGTGTAAAATGTTGCGGTAACATAAAAAGGGTTCTTTCCAAAAACTTGTTGCACCCTGCGGCGAAGTACTTTGGGGGAGTTCTTGTTCATCATACCCATGGCAATCCCATACTTTCCAACCCTGGCTGCTTCACGGATGACCTTAACAGGATCTTTGTAATATTCGAAAGTGGTGATAAAGGCAAGGGAATCAAAAGTATTGTCTTTGAAGGGCATGTGGTGAGAATCAGCCATTACCAGATCCCCATCAAACAAATGGATGGCCTGAGATAGCATTAAAGGAGAGATGTCTCCTCCGGTAGATTCTATGCCTATTTCTTTCCACCACCTGGTAAATCTGGTGGTGCCACAACCAAATTCCAATAAGGTTTTCACCCTTTTGTCCTTGGTTACCAGTTGTTCCATTACTTTTTTCTGCCAAACCTCAGCCCTTTTGTAGCGGCCTTCATACCAAAGTTCATAGGTGTCTGTATGGTCTCTGTTGAAAAACCACTCGGGTCTGTTTTGCCAGTTTCTTTGTTGCTGAGGGATCAGCCCCATTTTTTGCTTTTCTATTTCCATTTTGTAATTCGTTTATAAAAAAAAACATCCGACCGGACAAAACCAGTAGAATGTAGCTTCAAATTACAAATGGAAATCTGGCTTGCATCCCTACGTTGGCATTATCCAAATCAGGTTCCGGGTATTTTCTCAGCCTGACTTTTGTCAAGCACCCCGTGCATATTTTACAGCCACAAAGATATCGAATAACCCATGTAAAGCAAGCAGTATTTCCAATGGCAATACTAAGACTGTTTTTAAATTGAAATTAATAAAGCATAAATCATGTGGGTTTTTAATATTTTCGATAAATTAGGTAGTTGTTTAATGGTTTTTAAAATAGAAGATTAGATACATGTCCGCATTAACGAAATTTATTACCTGGAAGAAAGGTAATACAGTAGTGTCTTGGGTACTTTTTGGCTTATTGGTTCAGGTGATTTTTAACCGAAAGAACGTACCGGCACATATTGAAGTATTGGACGATACCCTCACTCATCATTGCTCCAGAACAAAAAGAAATCGCTGGGTAAGTGTCATTAATTTTATTGTTACCCCCAGGTATATTAGAAGGTTGATTGAATCCCAGTTGAATAAAAAAATGGCCGATCATGAAAAGGTGATATTGTCTCTTGATAAGGAGTTGACCAAAGATGAATTGTTTGAAAAAGACAAACTACATAGGCAAAAATGGGGCAATTGGTATGGCAACCATTTTTCGGAGCCACTGAAGTTTTTTGTACCTGGAAATGGAGAATTTGATAATTTTTCACCTAAACATGAATCCTGCAAAAGTTACGATTATAAAGGCTTGTTTGAAGTAAGTGAGTTGGTGAAAAATGCAGAAAAAGAAAACAGAAAAATACGTGCAGTAGGTTCCGGACATGCCCTTACGGCGGTGGCCCAGTGTGAAGATTTTTTGGTTTGTACCCAAAACATGAACATGACCCAGCGGATTGCCAAGGAATGGATCAAAAAGGAATACAAGGATGGTTTTGATGTAGAAGTGAATTTTTGCAATAAGAAATCAGTGGAAAAACATTTCCTTTTTGAAACTGGAGGAGGAACCAAGATCAGGCACCTAATAGAAGCTTTGACCTATCATGGCTTTGCTTTGATCAACCAAGGGGGCTCAAGCATTCAGTCTATCAGTGGAGCGATTGCCACCTCTACCCATGGATCAGGAATTGGAATCGGCCCTGTTTCAGTTTTTGCGAGATCCATGACCATCGTGGGAAAGGGAGGTAAGATTTTTAGAGTAGAACCAAGCGATGGGATAACAGATCCTGCCGAATTCAATAAGGACGATCAGGTTAAAAAGTATGGAATTGAACTGATTCAGGACGATGAGAAATTCAATGCCGTAATGGTGGGGATTGGTTCCATGGGGATTGTGTTCTCCATGATTTTGGAGGCCCAACCCAATTACAGGCTTTTTGAGGAGAGAATCAGCTACAATTGGGAAGAGCTCAAAGCTGAAATGCAAAAAGTGGATGTGTATAAATTTATCAATGCCCACAGACATTTTGAGGTTCTGATCAACCCTTATCGAGACCTGACCGCTGAAACAGAAGATGGAAAACAAAGAAAATGTTTGGTGACTACCCGAGATTATAGTGAAAAAGGGATTAGAGAGCAGGCGGGAAGAGAGAGGAATTATATTTCCTCATTTATCTCTGGAATAGCCATATCAGGAAGGCTTTCACCTTGGGTGTTCAATAAAAACCATCAGGCCATTCCTGCAATGACCAATAATTCTATACATAGACTGGTGGATCATCGTGGGGACGAAGGAGGAGGATTTGAGGATGATTCGCGATTTGTGTTGGATCAGGGATTGGGAGAGTTAAAGTTTTATGGTTATGCTGTAGAATTTGGTTTTCCTTTGGAAAAGGTATTTGATGCCGTAGACTTGATAATCAAAGTTTGTGAAGAAGCCCAACCTTACCACCACCTTTTGGCAGCGCCTTTTTCTTTGCGATTTGTCAAACAGTGTGATGCCCATTTATCCATGATGAACCAGCACGATACCTGTATGATTGAACTGGTAAGTGTAAAAGGTGTGACCGGTAGCTTGCCTTTGTTCAAGCGTTTAGAGAGAGAGTTGCTGGATTTTGGAGCCATTCCTCATTGGGGGCTTTCTGTTGAGCCATGGTATAGGGAACGGGTGGAGAAAGCCTTTCCCCGCTTTAAGGATTGGGAACTGCAGCAGGCATTTTTTGGAGGGAAAACCTTTAAAAATGCCTTTTTGTCTCGTATACAGGACTCTTAATTTGGATTGCAAATAAGTGTTTAATTTTGATGAATTTGCGGGTTGTAGCGACTTCGATCTAGATTTAATATAACTACCCAGATCTATAATTGAATAACTCTCGTGTTGAGAAGTTCTGTTCAACCCAATATCGGGGTTGAGGAATTGACGTGGAATTGGCCGTCCACGGGTTTTTACCCATGATTATTGTTGTTGAAGCCCTTCAGGCTTCTTTCGATTATCCTCAGTTCGATATTAAAATTGTCCTAAAAAAACGACTCCATCGTCACTGCGAACCTTTTTTGAAGGTTTTTGAGGTGGAAAAGGGTGTGCCAATCTCGTCTTTATGGGGATTCCCAAGGCTTTCTTCACCCAAAGCCTTCCCTAAGCCTACCGATGACAGATTTTAAAAAGCTCGGGAAAGGGGCCGCAGGCATTAGCGAAAAGCCTGTTTCACGGTTGAGCTTATTGGAGGCTAATGTCTTACAAATTCCAATTCATTTAGACCCTGGGTCGCACCTCTTGCGTCGGCTTACCCAGGGCTACAAAGGTTGCACTCCGCTGGAGTGCGGCATTGGATATTGTCTAGGTCTCGGAATGACGATTTTTTCATCATCCTAGATCATACTCAGTTTATTACATTTTTATGTAAACTGTCCCTGACATTTCTGATAAGTGTTTGCAAATTTCGTGGCACTTTTAAAGTAGCTATAACACCTAATAGCTGAGATTTATGATTGGAAACCTTTTTTGATGAGAAGGATTGTTCAACCCGCTATCGGGGTTGAGGAATAGATGTGGAGTTGGCCGTCCACGGGTTTCATCCGTGGTTATTATTATTGAAGCCCTACAGGCTTCTTTCGATTACATTTTTAAATAAAATTGTTCCGGACATTTCTGATAATTGTTTGTTATGAAAGGTGAGTATTCCTATTCCAAGTCTGAAGGACTTGAACAATATTAACCGTGAGTTTTACTCACGGAAAAGCCATTACATCCTTCACCCGCAACCCTGTAAGGGGTTGAACCGCGATGCAGAAAATTAATTTACGCTTACAGACTCCCTATAGGTTGTAACTACGCTTTCCGGCTCTTTGTGATTTGTAATTCACATCAGGGAATTTATCAATTGTAAATGTCTGGTCAATCCAATATTTTGGAAGTAGCGTCTGGGCGAGGATTTGATGGTATTAGGTTTTTGGGAATTTCCTTCGTGATTTTTTTTAGTTGATTTAGCTCAAATCCAATTTTAAATTGAAACCTGGAAGTAGAAAGGCTACGACTTTCTTTAAATAAGGGATCCCAAGTCAGCAATACTACCGATTGAAGCTTTTTTCCCATGGGAATGGTTCTTCCGGCCCCTAAACCTGATAACCAGATGGCTCCATCAAAATTTCTGTGTTCATAACCTGGGGCATAGGCCAAGCTTATGCTACTTCTTGCCAACTCTCCCTGAAGGAACCAATTCCCTAGGGTAAAGCGCAATCCTCCTTTAATTCCCTCACCTGTACTTACAGGTCCTATTTGACTTTTAAATTGACGTTTGGCGATTATTCCGGCATAGGAATGCCACTGACTGCTCATACTGTATTTTATGCCCAGGTCTATAAATATTCCCTCGCCAAATGAGGTCAATGGATCATACCAAAGGTATAAACCTGTCCTGTCTAAAAATGGCGTCTTTTTTAAGCTGTTCGGTTCCTTAAGGTTTAATTTTTCAAGGGTTTTCTTTGGAGCAATCACTTTAATGTCCCCAAGGGAATCCATGCTTATTTTGCTGTAGTTATTGCCAATGTTTTGTAAGTATTCGTTGGAAATAGCTTTTGTTTTTTCTGCAGTCATTGACTTGGCTTTAGCCATGGATAGATAGCCTTCCACGTTCTCTCGGCTAAGTTCTTTCATTGCACCCTTACCATAATAATCCATCAGATTTGTACTTTGTGGATCAATTTTGCTGCTCAGGTTTCCGCTTAATTTTTGTTCAAGTTCAGGCATAAGCCGTTCATTACTGAATGCTTTCAGGTTTTCCTCGTTTTGCTGGATAATCTCTTCTACAGCAGATAGGTCACTGGCTTGTTGCAATGCTCCTTTGGATATTTCCACCTGCTTTAAAAGGTAATTCGAAGAGTTTTTTAATTTTGCACTTGAAGGATTTGCGTCAGCCACCAAGTTTTGTAGCATCTCCTTTTCCTGGTCGAGTACTTTTTGCCCACGGATTTTGAGAGCATTAACCAGGCTGTCCTTTCTGGAGCTGTCTATTTTTGTGGCCTTTAATTCCTTGATCTCTTGGTTTAAAGAATCATAAGCTTGTTTAAGCGAGTGGATTTCCTGTAGATTATTTTTAAAGGGGATTTGATCCATTGTAGCTAAGGAGCCGGCAGGGGAACTTTTGAGCAGACTGGCAGGAGGACCTAAAGTTGGGGCCGTAATTGGCACTTGCGCCGCGGTGGAAAAAGCAAGCAGAAAAGCAAAAATAAAGGAAATGCAAGTCTCTTTCATAGCCAGGCTTTTTCTCAATAGGTTTCAATTCCCAAATCAGGTTAACTGTTTTTAGCTTGGAAGAATTCGAACAATAAATCCCCCGAATTAGGCCTATATACTAAAATACCAAAAGTAATTTGTAATTACAAGTGCTTGGAAATGAGAAAGATTGGTATATTAATCAATTCCTTTACTTTTCCGGTAAGCTGCCAATTCTTTATACACCCTTCTTCTTGCCCTGTTAATTCCTCCAACTGGAGCATGTTCTACCAAACCCATCCAAGGAGAAAATTCCAACTCTTCCCCCATTTTTATACGTTCAGGAATGTCAAAGGATTGTTTAGGTATGTTTAGCGTTGCTACAGGTATTAACGCTCCTTCCCAGGCAATGGAAGTGTTTTCCAATGGTTGAAGCGCATCGCTTTTATGAATTTGTACATTTAAGGTAAAGGCATGGTCTTTCGTTTCACAGTCTTTGATCAATTGTGATTTTAGAAAGTTGTCGTCTTTGGCTTGGTCCAGGGTATAGCCTAGATTGGGATCATTTGGGGTCAGTACAAATTTCACAAATAAGGCTGGACCAAACTTAAAGGCTCCTCCTGAGAAATAGGTTTGTGAAAGCAGGTTGTCATGTTTCTTGCTGTACTTAAAAGTCAGGAATATACTTCTCCAATGGGAAGGGTTAACCGCAAATTTGATTTGCTCCCAAAGCCCGAATAATACCGCTTTAATGGCTTTTGCGTACAGAGAAATATTCCAGGCGGACAGAATAGGGCTGGTGGTTAGTAAAAAGTTTTGGGTAGGCACGCCTATAGGATCTGGCTCAATTACTTCCCCGGGAATGTCCAGCACCTTGATGGCCAATCCTCTTCCGGAGGCAGGCTTGTCTGATTTTACTTTTGGAGGTGCATTGGAGAGCCTTATCCATGTTTGATATACCTCAGGGTTTTTAAAGAGCCCTTGCTTTAATTCTTCAGGTAAATCTGGGAGTATGCTTAGACTGCCTTTTAATAGGCCATGCATTTTGGGATGAAAATTCCTGAGTTTTTTACCAGCCAGGTATTCCTTGTCCAGGTAATCCTTCATGGTTTGGATCAAGTCCTGAATTTCCTTTTCCTCTGTGTTTTGTTCTTCAGTCATGGCTTGAAATATATTGTAAAGCTTTTATACCGGGGAAAAAGAAATAAGCTCCTCCTTTAATCAAGGTGAAATTGGGTAGGTTTGTATACTTTTTTCTTATGGGGTAATTGGGCTCGCTAAACTCATTGGTGCGGTAATGCTCGGTTTGGTAATGGTTGCCGATGATTGGATCAGCATCATTTTCCAGGCCTCCAAATTTATGGAAGCTAACCCAGTTGTTTTGAACAAATTCAAACTGTCTCCTAATGTCTGTAACCATGGCAATAAAATGGAGCCCTCTTTCTTGTTCATCCTCACTTGAATCCATTATGTCATTCGGGTCAAGCTCCGGCGTCACGGGAGGACCATAGGGTCTACCTTTTCTCAGCATTTGGTGCTTGGCGGCCATTTCTGAGGAGTCTATTTTGCTTTTTTCTGTGACCAGATGATCTCTGGGGTTTGTTCTTCGGATATGGGCACCCATAGGGCACTTGAGTCCAGCCTGATCATCGTCCCAAAAACCAAAATTATTGGATTCGGATAGGGTGGGATCGGGCTGCATGGGGCACAGGGCCAAAGGAGAACCATCCGGCCATCTGCCAACCATTTTGCTAGCCAGTTTGATGGCAGCGGCTTTTTCATCCGTTTGTTCCTTCATGTAATTCCAAAAACTGTGGACGTTTTGTTGCATTTGCCTAAATATCAGATAAGTACCATTTTTACCTAAGTCCTTTCTTTCAGGATAATCTGGGTGAAAGGGTAATAATCCATTTTTGTCCAACTCATGAGGTACATAGGGAGCAGGCGCATATTCATCGTAAAGGTTCTTATAGCCCATGATAAATTCTCCCGCAGGAAAAGTAGTGGAGTCCTTAGGTGGAGCTTCTTTTAATAGTTCCCGAATGACTGGTCTTGAAATATCATCTCTAAATCCAAAATGTTCCTTTTGATGCTGTAAAAGCCCCGTAGGGAGGGTGTGAATAAGTTGAATGCCACAACGGTCCGTTTGTTCTTTGATCCTGAGCATGCTTTTATCCAGTTGGACCTGATCCTTTGCATATACCATCAATAAAAAATGGATGCTGTCATGGCCCCAGATCCAGTTTTCAGGATCATTTTCGCCTATATCTCCCAATACACTTCTCCTTTGTTCTGCAGACATTCCCTCTTTAAATTCCCTACAAAAACTGTTTAAAACAGGTTCTGGAAGGTTTAGGAAGGCAAGTCCATCATAGGTAAAGGCAATATGGATGGCTTCATCTTCAGGTTTTTCTTCTGCATGTGTAATTAAAGGGGTGATTTCTTTCAAAAAATCGCAGGTGGCATCAGGTTTCGTACAATTGTACAATAAGAACCTAGCGCTTGTCAGGTTACCATGACCACGAACCATTAGCCCTTGAATGTCTTCTTTTTCCAATTCCATAGCTTCAAATCGTTAATAGCCATTTTTTTATTGCTTCATCGTCCATTTCTTTAAACAGACCCTCTCGGAAAGCCCTGTTCCTCTTTAGGTTTTCCACGCTTTCATATTGATTATGGGAGTACCAGAATTGGGTGATTTTCTGGTGGGCCCTGACCCCTTTCATGTATTCGCTTCGGTGATTGTATTGCTTGTGGATCAACCAGCGAGTGGCAGGAAATCCAAAGGCATGGCTAAAGATTACGGCCATGTTTTTGGTCCTTTTCTCACTGTCTACAAAGTCATGTGCGTAGGCCTCAGATAAATTGTCAAAGTTGGCAATGAAAACCAGTCTTTTTCCCTTGTCTAACTGTAACCACCTTGCGGTATGAACGGTAGGGATATAGGTGAAATAAGTCAATAGACCCACTAATTTTAAGCTGACGTATAGAAAAGCCCTTCTTACCCATCCTTTTTTTAAGGGGGCAATGACGGTCATTTCATTGAGTACAGGATGGGTTTCCAGGGCTACTATTTTCCTGATTTCATCATCAGACAATTCCTCATTGGGAATATGGGGATTTTTTTCATTTTGCCGAAGTAGCAATAACAAGCCCCCCATTATTAATACAAATAAGGGGAAAACCCAGGCCATAATTTTCACGAAAAGGGCGTCCATAAAAAAGCAGAGGACAATACAGATTATGGAAGTTGCCATAATTAGCCCAAAAACCACCAGAGGTAGTAACATTTGAACCTTGTTTTTTCTGGCAAAAGGAATTTCTTCAACGGCCCAATGTAGGGCTGGGTTATTGGCTACAAAGTCTTCAATTTGCTGCTTTATATATGAAGGGCTGAGCTGGGAAGCGTCCTTGCTCGCATTCAATTGCTGCGCATATTCCCATACCGCCGATTTGAGTGCTTTTTCCTTTGCCACATCAGAAGTGGTCAAGAACTTAAACCCACTATAAAAAGTGTTGGCTACACTTTTACTACTTAGAAATTGAAGCATATCCGATTTCCCAGCATAATTTTCAGGGAATTCATGACTTTCTCCAAAAACCTGCTTGAGCTGGGGTTCTAGAAAATTCACCAATTCATTTAAATGCTTTTGCTTGTCCCCTACATAACTTGTCATTAAAATAATTCTTGCAGGGAGTTGCTCCGTCTCATTGTAGATTTGAGAAGGTAGAGTCAGCCAACTGATAAAGAAGGTGCTGGGCAATGATTTGTCGAATTGATCCCTGTTGGTTTTGAGATCGTTTCGGAATTGAAATAAAAGGGCATTGACATTACTCAGCTTGTCCTCATCTATAGTGACAGTAACAGTAAGTCCTCTATGTATTGTAGACATAAACTATAAAAATATTTGATACAATATAGAGAATTTTATTTCTTTTTAGTAAAGAAATGCCATAAAAAAGTTAGGTCTTGGATGTTTTAATAGCTTAAAGGGGGATTTTCCTGAAACGCTTTTTTTGTCTATTAAAAAGGAGGGTACTGCTTGATCCTTTAAACGACATCTTACTTGTAAATGTATAAATCCAAATCAGGTTATACGTAAATATTTGAAGGGCTTTTTAGTTTCAAATATGCGATGAGGAAACTTGTAAATTATTGGTTTTTCATCAGTAGCCACTAAAAAACCAAAAAAAATGATTTTATTTATAGTTTCGCATTAATAATTATCAAATCCCAAAATGAAACCGACCTTATATTCCCTTTTACTTGTATTGTTTTTTGGATGTGCCAAGCCTGCAGAAGAATTACCTCTCCCTAATATTTTATGGATCACTAGTGAGGACAACAGTCCAATCGCCGGATGCTATGGAGATGAATTTGCCACCACACCTAATATGGATGCCCTGGCAGCAGAGGGATTTCTTTATACCCATGCCTATGCAAACGTACCGGTCTGTGCCCCGGCCAGAAATACTATTTTGACAGGTATTTACGCGATCTCGGGTGGAAACCAGCACATGAGGAGTTATTATGACAAATCGGATGAAGTGAAGTTCTATCCACAAATGTTACGAGAGGCCGGTTATTATACCACTAATAATTCCAAGGAAGACTACAATATAAACCCAGCGCAAAATGTAAATATTTGGGACGATTCAAGTAAAGAAGCGCACTATAAAAACAGACCTGAAGGGAAGCCTTTTTTTGCTGTTTTTAATAGTACCATCTCCCATGAAAGTTCAATCCACAAATCCATTCCCAATGAGGACCTGAGGCACAGTTCTGAGGAAGTTACATTACCTCCTTATCATCCGGATACTCCGGAAATGCGCCATGATTGGGCCCAATATTATGACAAGGTGGAAGACATGGATAAAAAAATCGGTGAGATTCTTCAAGAATTGGAAGAAAGTGGAGAAGCGGAAAACACCATTGTTTTTTATTATGGCGATCATGGTGGGGTATTGGCCAGGAGCAAGCGCTATGTGTATGAAACCGGTACCCGCGTGCCATTTATTGTGCGAATCCCTGAAAAATACAAGCACTTGTTTCCTTCCGAAAAACCGGGTGATAAAGTAGATCGAATGATCAGTTTCGTGGATTTATTTCCTACACTGCTAAGCATTATCGGCACCGATATTCCTGACTACCTGCAAGGAAAAGCCTTTTTGGGAGAGAAGAAAACGCCGGATCCAGAATATGTATTTATGTTTAAGGGGAGAATGGATGAGCGCTATGACATGAGCAGGGCAGTACGTGACCAAAAATTCAGGTATATCCGTAACTATATCCCTTACAGGGTTTATGGGCAATATTTAGAATACTTATTCAGGGCACCATCGATTAGGTCTTGGCAAACTGCTTTTAAAGCCGGAGAGTTGAACCCCATTCAATCGGCCTTTTGGAATACCAAGCCTGCGGAAGAATTGTATGATACGGAAAATGATCCATGGGAAGTAAATAATCTGGCCAATGATCCCGAATACCGTGAGGTATTGGAGCGGATGCGTGGAGCGGCCAAAGAGTGGATGTTGGAAATTCACGATACCGGATTTATCCCCGAAGCGGAGTTGATAGACAGAACGGAAGGCACTACTGCCTATGATTATATGCGCAACTCCGACATTGATTTGGAGCAATTGATAGAAGCCGCCAATTTGGCCTCAACAGCCAAAGAAGAAGACCTTTCCCAATTGATGGATTTACTGAACTCGGAGGAAGCCGCTAAACGGTACTGGGGAGCTACCGGATTATTGATTTTGGGAGAAAAAGCAAGGCCGGCTTTGGGTGCACTGGAGAAAACCTTAAATGATTCCTCTCCCAATGTTAAATCTGTAGCCGCTGAGGCATTGTATGGCTTGGGTGCCAAAGAAAAAGCCTTGCAAGCGCTGGCCGAGGTATTGATGACACCCAATTCTTTTGCCAGGACCCATGCGCTAAATGTAATTGACAGCATAGAAGATGAGTCAAAAACCAGCGTAGATGCGGTCATTGCAATGGTTGAAAATGCCGGAGAATTGGACCGCAGTCAGTATGACCTACGTGCCGCCAGGGGTTTGCTGGAGAAGTGGAACATCAACCCTTCAGATTATGGTTTTGATATGGATTGGTAAAAAGTGAAAAGAAGGGCCTTCATATCCAAACTTAGCACAAGTTCTTCCTTGGTTTTTATGGGGAAAGGCTTGTCTGGGGAACATACAAATCCTATTCCACCATTTGCTTATCCCGAAGCCAACCTATTTTCAGAAGTATTAAATAAGGCTGGTGAATTTATGCTTAGGCTTGAATTCCTGGCTTTTGGAATAAAGTTACCTCAAAAGGTAACATTAAATTTTTATAAAAATAAAGCCTTACTGTATAAAATAAAAGACTATCCCTTTGCCAACCATAGAGCGAAAGTAGGGGATGAGGGTAGGCAGTTTCAATTTCAGGTAGGGGCTGCTTTTCCTTATATTTTTGCTATATGGATTAAAAACCCGCAGCCCGACACAGTGATGAACTTCACCCTCAATGGTAAAGATTTTCATTTGAGCTTGGGTGAATTGGTTGACAAAAAGGAGCTATCATTTAAAGTAGATAAGCTACAGGTTTCAAGTAATTACCTGCTGGACTTGGAAATGGGACAATTGGATCCAGCGATTTTGGGGATTTCCCCAGAGGGTAAAAACTTTGATATCGCCATCCTTGCAGATCCCCAGGGTGGAGATCCTAAGGTACCCAAAGCTCACCCCACCCGAGTAAAAATCCACAATGCTTTTGCCGAAGATACCATTAAAAGGGTAAATGAATTGCCCAATAAACCAGTGCTTACCTTGGTTTTAGGAGACTTGGTGGACAACCAGGGAGAAATGGCTCATTTTGCAGCAATGCGGGCATATTTGAAAGCATTAGAATCACCTATTTTGTTAGCCATAGGAAACCATGAAACCAGGTATCAATCAACATTTACTCCTGGATATAAAATGGATGAATTTAACCATTACTTTAGTGCCCAAAAAGCAATGAATGGAATGGAGTGGTTGCTTTATAGCTTTGACTTGGGCGACTGGCATTTTATAGTTTGGCCAGATCCTTTAAGGGAAAATTTTTTTGAGACCCATCCTCATTATTTCGAATGGTTGGCCACAGACCTTGAGAAAAATAAAGACAAACCAACGGTATTCTTCCAGCACGTTCCTTCGCATCCCATAGGTATTGATCCTTTGATTAATTATGCGGAATCCATTGCCGTTAAAAGGATGTTGCTAAACTTATTGACCAAACGTGGCAATGTGCGGTTTGTTTTTAGTGGGCATGTACATATACCTATCATAGCCTCCCAAAAAACAGCGGTAACCTATAAAGGAATTAAAATGATTAATATTCCTGCGGCAGGTTACCGACCAAGGGCCTTTGGGGAAGAAGAAATTCACGGTGGGCCTTCTCAGGGCCTTTTGGTTTTCAGCGCCAGAGGTAAAGTAGGTAAGGCTTTTTTTAAAACAGTTACGGAAGAAATTTATACTTATCCTGAAGAGATACCTGAATTTTCAAAAAGCAAATTTCCACTTTGGCTCAATTACAAGTGGGAATTGCCAAGCGAGAAAGATTTCCAAAATGGCGATTTTTCTGCAGGCTTGGATAAATGGCACCGACGCTATGTTTACAAAGAAAATCAGACTCCTTCTAACCTTATGGAAGTTAGGGAATTTGGTACCTACAAAGCCCTTTATTTGTTTTCCGCAAAAAGGGCGTACTCAGTTCCCGGCCAAGACCGGTTGCCACAAACCATAAACCATTTGTGTCAAGCAATTAGTCTGGGTAAGGAGCCAAAGGCGATTGGCTTGGAATATTGTTTGGATAAGGAATCTGTTAAACAAAATGAGGCTTGGGCAGGTGGCTATGTTTGGCTTGAGGGTTTTATAGGAAGCACAAAACTCTTGAACATGGCATACTGGCTGGGTAAAGGGACGCCTCTTTTAAAAGACCGCTTTTCAGATCACAAGGCTATTCCTTTTTTACATTTTGAATTGGATAGCAAAGAGGAGACCTGGAAAAAGGCCCAACTTAACTGGCAAAAAGATTATGAAAATCAAGGTGTTGATGTTTCCAAGCTGGACAGGCTGGTAATTAATTTAGGGACCTGGCATATCAATGATGGAAATAGTGCCGGTTTTGGCCTGTATTTCACCAATATTGGCTTGATGGATGCTTCTGGAGTTTCAATAGTTGGAGAAAAACCGATTAAAGAAATGCCTATTGATAAACTGTGGTGGCTTAACAAGAACATGCCTTTCAGCCATATCGCAGGTGAACACAGGTACATCATGTCCACAAAAGCTAAAATATGAAACGATCTGTACAACTGATTTGGATTTTTTTAATCGGGCTGAATTTTGCTTGTTCTGAGAAAATAGAATATAAAGTCAATGCCCTAAAAGTCAACCACCTTACCACTCCCTTAGGTTTGGAGGACAAACCGGTTTTTAGTTGGCAGATGGTGGAGGGGTTGGGCGATTTCTTCCAACAAAATTACCGCATTTTGGTGGCAACCAAACCTGAGTTTTTGACAAAAGGAAAAGCAGACCTATGGGATTCAGGAGAGGTAGGTTCTGATCATTCTTTGGGGATTTCCTATGAGGGTAAGACCTTGGAAACCGGAACAAAGGTTTACTGGAAGGTTTTGGTTCAGGATAAAAAGGGAGCGGTTTATGAAAGCCAAGCCACCTGGTTTGAGATGGGGCTTAAAGACCTTAATGACTGGAAAGGTTTATGGATAGCATCCACCAATGCTCAGGACAGCATTCCTGGATTAACACCGGCCCCCTATTTCCGTAAGGAGTTTTCCATAGATCAGCCTATACAGTCAGCAAGGCTTTATATTGCCGGTTTGGGATACCATGAAGCCTATATTAATGGGGAGAAGGTGGGAGACCACGTGTTAGATCCTGCCATGACACGCTATGATAAAACGGTGAAATATGTGGTGCACGATGTGACCGCATTGCTCAATAATGGCGAAAATGCGATAGGCGTGGTTTTAGGAAACGGATGGTACAACCAGCATACCAGAGAAGCCTGGGATTTTGATCAGGCCCCCTGGCGTGGCGTACCTGTTTTGAGGGCGCAGTTGAGAATTGTAGATGCTGAAGGCAAAGCCCTTTGGATCCATACAGATGAAAGTTGGAAGTATACTTTGAATGGGCCTATAATATTTGATAGTGTACACAATGGGGAAAGCTATGATGCCGGCAAGGAAATGGATTGGACTTCGTCGGATTTTGATGATTCAAATTGGGAAGCTGCACACCAGGTTAGTGGGCCGAAGGGGGAAATGGTTGCCCAGTTAATGCCTCCAATAAGGGTGATAGATACCCTTTCACCAAAAAAACAATGGGAAATCAATGACAGTACTTTCATGTATGATTTAGGTCAAAACATTACCGGATGGGCCAATATAAAGGTTAAAGGACCTGCCAATGCGAGGGTGAAAATCCGGTATGGGGAAAGGATTTATCCTGACAGTACCCTGGATATTAAAGAGCTTAGTCGATTTATCTGGTCTGGAGATACCCAAACAGATCGGTATTACCTGAAAGGTGATGGGGCCGAATCTTGGCATCCGATTTTTACTTACCAGGGATTTCAATACATGGAGGTCACTTTAAGTGAACCGGAGATAGAACTTCTAGAAATCAATGCAGCTGTGCTGCACACCGATCTTCCTGAAAAAGGATATTTTAGAAGTTCAAATGCCATGTTCAATCGATTGCAGGAAAATATGCGCTGGTCATTTTTGGGCAATTACCATGGCTATCCTACAGACTGTCCACACCGCGAAAAAATGGGATGGACAGGTGATGCTCTTTTGGTAGCGGAGATAGGGAATTATAATTTTGATATGGTGCCTGCTTACAGGAAATGGTTGGACGATTTTGTAGATGAACAGCAAGACAGTGGCGACCTGCCGGGAATCATTCCTACCAGTGGATGGGGATACACGTTCAACCAAGGTCTAGATAAGGAAAGAGGTTATGGGCCGCATTGGGAAGGGGCTTTTCTGGAAGTAGCCTGGCAAATGTACCGGTTTTCAGGAGACAGCTTACTGCTGGCAAGGTATTATCCAAACATGAAAAAGTACGTGGATTATCTGGAAGCGAATGCTGAGGGTTACCTTTTAAAGTTTGGCATTGATGATCACAAACAACTGGAAAACCTCACCCAAGGACCCTTTCTATCCACAGCCTTTTTCCACTACTTCAGTAATCTGCTAGCTAAAATGGCCGGTGTTCTTGGAGAATTAGAAGATCAGGAAGCTTACCTGAAACTTTCGAAAATATAGCCAAGGCTTTTAACCAAGCCTATTTTAATCCTCAAACGGGGCGGTATGACCATGGGGGACAGGCTTCCCAGGCCGTTCCACTTTTTACTGGTTTGGTGCCTAAAGAGAAGGAGAACTTGGTTTTGGCCGGATTGCTAAATGCAATTGACACTAAAGAGGGGCATATCGATGCAGGGGTGGTCGGTACCAAGGCAATTATTCAGGTATTGATGGATTATCAGCAAGTGGATGTCTTGTTTGAAATGGCCAACAAGCGAACGTTCCCAAGCTGGGGTTATTGGGTAGATGAACTGAATGCCAATACCATGTTTCAGAATTGGGATGGAAGCCAATCTCGCAACCATATAATGTTTGGTACCATTGGAGATTACTTTTTCAAGGGACTAGCTGGCATCAGGCCCATTGATGAACCTCCAGGATTTAAACGTTTTATTATTGAGCCTTCACTTGCTTCTGAAATTGAATGGGTGGAGGCAGGTCATAACTCTCCCTATGGGATGATAAAAAGTCATTGGCGAAGGACTTCAGGGCAGGTTGAATTGAGCCTTACCGTTCCTTCCAATACAGTTGCTGAGTTAAGGTTACCGGCTAATAATAAATTATTACCTGTGGTGGAGCAGGGGGCTTCAGTTCTTTTTGAACGGGTATCCGATGAAAAAGGCGGAGAATGGTTTATGGCCGATTTGCCCGGTGGCAATTATCAAATCAAGCAAAAGGTGGAGTAAGGCCAAACCAGAATTAAGCAATAGGAGTTTCCTATTTTTTTTTAAGGGTTCCGGTCAATTGCCACGAAAATATTAGCGCATTGACTACTGGACTTCGTTAGGTTGACCGGAAACTGGCCGGGGGATAGGTTTTTAAAAATTTATTTATTAACGATTTACAGAGGGGCAATACTCAAAATTTGTATCTTGTTACGACATTCTTAGGTCAATATTATATATAAATAAGGAACTGATATAAGCTGTCTTCAGGGGCTTCTTGAGTATTATAGCAATTGAGCCACAGTAATTTATATACAGGTAAGTGACCGGGAAATTAAAGCAGTCGGCTAGTATTATTATACTCACCGTTGGGGGCAAGAATAATAAACTGACAACAAGTTTTTCATCATATAGAGTTTGAAAAAAATGAATTGGAAAAGAATTTCTAGCATAATATTCTTCATTTTCTGCATGTCGATGTTTTTAATATCGATTAAACAACGACCAACATACGCTAGAAACCCAATAGTTTATTCAATCCTTGTCCTAGGGATATCAGCAAATATTATATATGAATATTATAGAAATAAGAAGGAGGAAAAGGATTTGCTACAAATAAAAAATAATAAAATTAAAAAATCAAATAAGAACTACCAACCAATTATTAAAGCTGAAGACACTCCTGAAGATTTATTGCATTTTATTAATATAATTAATGTGTGGGGAACAAATAATAAGATTCTCCGAGAATATCTGTATGAAAAATCTGATAACCAAGACCTTATTTCCCTAAAAAACTTCGTAGATAATAACATTGTCATAATAAACAGCCATATAAATAATAATGAAAATAAAAAAATCTCTAGAGCATTGAAACTTACATTAAAAGCCTATAATGAATTAGGGTTATGGACTTGGGAAAAAAAGGAGATATGAAATTTTATATATGGTAAAAAAAGGACGGAAAACAAAAGAATCCTGCCCCCAACATCACCTTGGATACAGCGGTCGGTTTAGAGTAAATAGAAAGTTCAGTATCTTTAAGAAATTAGGAGGAGGCTGGAAGCAAACGTCTCTGAAAGCCCTCCGTCACCAAGCTGAATCACGTTATAGCCAATGCTGAAAATAGACTAATGGGAAAATTTGTATCTTTATAAAGATGGAAGAGCTGAAAAGACATATTGACCAGATAAAGGCACTCTGTGACACCAACAATGTGATAAGTCTTTTTGCTTTCGGTTCGGTAACAACTGATGGTTTCAATCCTGAAAGTGATATTGATTTGATAGTCGATATTGAAGAAAATGATCCTTTAACCTATTCCGATAATTATTTTAATCTAAAGTTTGCGCTAGAGCAATTACTAAAAAGAGAGATTGACCTCTTGGAACAAAAAGCTATAAAAAACCCTTACCTAAAGCAGCAGATTGAAAAAACAAAAGTCCAAGTGTATGGAAAATCAAATCAGGACTTGGCTGTCTGATATAAAACAGGCAATTGATGAAATCAATCTTTTCATGCCTGAAAAAATAGATTTTTTTGAATTCCGGAATGATTTAAAAACCAGAAGAGCCATTGAAAGGAATGTGGAAATAATTCGAGAGGCCGTATGCAGAATTCTGAAGGTGGATCCCAATATTCAGATCAAAAACTCTAGGAAGATTGTTGACACTAGGAACAGGATTATTCACGGATACGACAGCGTATCCGAAGAAATTATCTGATCAATAGTGATCCGTGACTTAACGAAACTGGAATTTTAAGTCAACGATTTACTTGAAGATACCGAATAGAAAGCACTGGCTATAACATCACGTTGGAATACAGCGGGCGGTTCCGAGTAAATTGAATGTTTAGTATCTTTATGAAGTTAGTAGTAGGTTGGAAGAGAACGTCTCCGGAAGCCCGCCATCTCCAAGCTGAATCACGTTGGTGGTCATTAAAAAAATAAAACACGAACAAATGAAAAACCAAAAGAAAATCAATCGTCGAAATTGGCTTCAGCTTGGGATTGGAGCTATAATCGGAACAATTTCATTGAAAATATTAGGCTGTAAAGAAAGTTCATCGAAGAAAGAAACAATCGTCGAGAATTGCGTTCCGACTCAATATGATACAATGGGACCATTTCACCCCAACAAAGACCAATCAGATAAGGACTTTGATTTGACAAGCTTCAATGGGGCAGCAGAAAAGCCGAAGGGCGAACTAATTTATGTAAGAGGAAAGGTTACAGACGTAAATTGTAATCCTATTTCAGGGGCATTAGTAATGATTTGGCATGCAAATACTCATGGAAAATATACCCACGAATATGATACAAATAAGGTAGAAGATGACCCAAATTTTCAAGGATGGGGTCAAATGAAGACAAATGAAGAAGGAGAATATGGATTTAAGACCATAAAACCAGGGAAATATGCTATTTCCGAAGGTGGTGATGACTGGAGAACTCCCCATATACATTTTAAAGTGGCAAAGCGAGGTTTTCACGAATTGATAACTCAGATGTACTTCGAGGAGGAGAAAGAATTAAATGAAAAGGATGCATTTGCCTCAGGCTTGTCTGATATTGAAAAGTCTCAAGTCATAAGAAAAAGGCAAAAAAGCATTAACGGAATTGAAACTGAAGCAAGTTTAATCAATTTCGATATTACCCTAAAGAATGTGCTGAAAGAGGAAAAGGATAAAAAGATTTTTGCGGATTATATTGGGGATTACGAACTTAATTTAAGCCATTCTGAGTTAAAGGAGGAATTAAATATTTTTTATGGCGGAAAAAGAAACGAAATAACATTAACCATTTCACAAGAAAATGGAGTGCTGTATGCTGAAATGCCAATCCAACCAAAATGTGAAATATTCCCAAAATCTAAAGACAGATACATTTACAGAGCTTTCGAAGCAGATATTGAATTCAAGCGCAATGAAGAGAAGCATGTAACTGGATTAATTTTTCATAGACATTATGATTTCCCAGAAATAACGGCAAAAAAAAATTAAAAAGAAGAAACCTGTTGCTAACCAGTCTTGAGCAATCGTAGTGCTCGATGGTGTTCATTAAAAAATAAAGTACATGGAAAAGTAATATAGAAATATTGGTTTTATCTTTTTGTTATTTATTCCTCTAACCTTCTTAGGATTTTACAAAACCTATTTTGTGTTATCTCCCGAATTTGTTGGGACTGTTAATGTTTACACACATATCCATGCATTTACAGCTTCCTTATGGATTACCCTTCTTATTGTTCAACCAGGATTATGTAATAGGATTTCCTGGCCCTGACGATAGTCAGGGGTGAT
>TARA_R110001599_G_scaffold39444_14_pt1 | contig 30103 bp, 26 predicted proteins | sample TARA_R110001599 | Tara Oceans TARA_R110001599 (sample SAMEA4398360) | marine metagenome | biome: Polar Biome; feature: [MES] marine water layer (ENVO:01000295) within the mesopelagic zone...; material: water (ENVO:00002006), including particulate matter (ENVO:01000060) such...
CCCCTCTTGAATAGCGTACTTCGGCATCACGCCGGGGCATTGCTATGCCTGCAAAAACCTAAAGACAGCCTCATGCACTGCGCACCATGGCTTCTGGCGGCTTCGCGGGATCTATACTAAGGTGCTGGCATGTGCGGCCGCTTCAACATCACTCACCTGCCTGGTCTCCAGGGACTTCTGGATGAGCTGAACATTGGCCTCACGCTCCCAGCGCCGCGCTACAACGTTGCGCCGACCGAAGATGTGTTTCTGCTTCACGAAGGTCATGCCGATTTTGCGCGCTGGTGGCTGGTACCTTCCTGGGCGAAAAAGGTGGACATGAAATACAGCATGTTTAACGCCCGTGCCGAGTCGCTGGCAAGCAGTCCAGCCTTCAGGAAGCCTTTTCAATCACAGCGTGGCATTGTGCCCATGTCGAACTTCATCGAATGGCGGGCGGAGAGCGGCCAGAAGCAGCCGTGGGTTATCACCAACGACGCGCAAACCATCGCCGTAGCCGCACTCTGGGACGTTTGGCACGGCAGTGAGGCACCGTTATTGTCCTGCACGCTGGTTACCACTCAGGCTGCTGAGGCCTTCCGGCCCTGGCACAACAGAATGCCGGTGATGCTAGCGCAGCAGGAGCGTGCTCGCTGGTTGGACAATACCCAGTCTATTGACCCGGACGACCCTATCCTGGCGCCTGTACTCAAATACAACCTGAGGCTGTACCCAGTCAGCAAGGCTGTGGGCAGGTCTACAGAAAAAGATCCTGAGCTGTTCGAGCCCATCAATGACTCGGTTATCTTGAAGGCCTAGGCTGCGCCTCTGTGTTTGTTTTACCAGCGATGAGATCCGCCGCTTTCTCTGCGACCATGATGACCGGCATGTTGGTGTTGCCGCTGACCAGCCGCGGCATGACCGAGGCATCAACCACTCGCAGCCCATCGATGCCGCGCAGGCGCAGTTGCGGGTCTACCACCGCCATTTCGCCAGTGCCCATTCTGCAGGTGCCGCAGGCGTGGTAGTCGGCGTCCGCCTGTTCGCGAATATAGCGGTCGATCTCGGCGTCGCTCTGCACGTCAACACCGGGGTCGAGTTCGTGCCCGCGCCAGCGATCAAAGGCAGGCTGGCTGAAGATCTCCCGCGCCAGACGAATACCCCTGCGCAGGGTGTCGCGGTCACGTTCGCTGGCCAGGTAGTTCTGGTCGATCAGCGGCGGTGCCGCCGGGTCGGCGCTGACCAGTCTCAGGGAGCCGCAGCTATCGGGCTTGACGACATTGATGTGCACACCGAAACCGTGCTGGGGAATCAGCTCGCGGCCGTGGTTGCGGTAGAGCGCAAGCAGCAGCAATAGTTTTATGTCCGGGTCCGCGAGAGAGGGGTCCGATTTCAGGTACGCGACAGCCTCCATGCCGGGGTCCGCCAGCGGGCCTGTACGCAGCAGGGTATAGCGGGCGAGAGCCAGCGCGCCGCGTAACGGACTGAGGTACTTGAACAGCGAAATTTTCGCCGGTGAGGTGAACTTCACGGTGGCTGCGAGGTGGTCCTGCAGATTCTGGCCTACTCCCTGCAAGTCGAGCACGGGCTCAATGCCATGCTCTCGCAGATGTTCAGCGGGTCCAATGCCCGAGAGCATCAGCAATTGCGGCGAGGCGATCGCGCCGGCACTGATAATAACTTCCCGCCTCGCACTGAACGGGGCTACCTGGCCCCGATGCCGCACCTGCACTCCGCTTGCCCGACCTTGCTCAACCAGGACTTTTTCCACCAGCGCATCCGTGAGGATGGTCAGATTGGCGCGCGCCTTCACCGGTGCGAGGTAGGCGCGACTGGCACTGCAGCGTTTGCCCCTGTCGACGGTGACATCGGTAGGGCCGAAGCCTTCCCGCACGGCACCGTTGGTGTCGTCATTGTAGGGGTAACCAGCCTGCTGGCCGGCTTCGATAAACGCCAGGGCGAAGGGGTGGCGGACACCGGGACGAGTCACCTGTATAGGGCCATCGTGGCCGTGCCACTCATTCTGCGCCGGGTGAAAGTGCTCCGCCCGACGGAAATAGGGCAGAACCTCGGCCCAGGACCAGCCATCACAGCCCTGGGCGGCCCAGTCATCGTAGTCGGCGGGCACGCCGCGATCGTACACCATCCCGTTGATACTGCTGGAGCCGCCAAGAACCTTGCCGCGTGGCGTGTACAGGCTGCGGTTGTCCAGGTGTTCCTGCGGCTGGGACAGGTAGGGCCAGGCCCAGGCGCCGGAAAGCATGATCGGCAGCAGCGCCCCGGGGGCGCGTAGCAGGGGATTGCGGTCCCAGCCGCCGGCCTCCAGCAACAACACGCTGGTATCCGGGGCTTCGCTGAGGCGTGCGGCCAGTACGCAGCCGGCGGAGCCGCCGCCGACAATGATGTAATCGTAGTCCCGCGTTGCCATGTCGGGGGGCTACTTGCCCTGGAACAGTGCGTCGAGCTCAGCCTGGCTCAGGGTCACCCCACAGGCACCGTCGGAGTCCGCCAGCTGTTCTGGCCGGCTGGCGCCGATGATCGGCACGGTGGTGTGGGGCTGGGAGAGCAGATACGCCAGGGCAATCTGGTTGATGCTAACGCCATGTGCCTCAGCCAGTCGCTGCAGCACCGGCAGGCGATTACGGTTGGCATCGTTCAAGTAGAGCGCACGCAGGCCGTCGGGCAGGCTGTCCTCGCCGCCGGTGGCCAGCTTGTAAAAGAAGCCGCGGCTCTGGCTGGAGTAGGGAATCATGGTCAGGCCTTCGCCGTGCAGGGCGTGATAGCCGTCGTCGTAGTAGCCCCCGGGGGAGTACATTTGCATGGCTTTGCGATCGGGCTCCGCCAGGCCCCACATGGGTTGGCAGGCCACGAAACCAGCATGCCCGATACGGCGTGCGTAGTTCTGCGCCTCCTGAATACGCTCAGGGCTCCAGTTGGAGCAGCCAAAATAGCGAATGCGACCGGCCTTCTGCTCGGCGACCAGGGCGTCGACGACAGTGCCGACCGGCTGCGAGGGGTCGTCCCGGTGCAGCCAGTACAGGTCGATGTAGTCGGTCTGCAGGGCTTCCAGGCTGTTGGCCAGGTCTTCCCGCAGGTGCTCCGGGGTGACGCGCAGGGCGAAATCACCGGCGCGGTAGTCAAATTCGCAACCCTTGGTGGCGAGCACCCATTGTTGCCGGTCGCGCTCCTGCAGCAGCCGGCCGAGGCACTGTTCGCTGGCGCCGCGAGGGGCATCGGGAATCCAGTCGCCGTAGGAGCGCGCGGTATCGATGAAATTGCCACCGCAAGCGGCAAAGGCGTCAAGGATCGCGCCCGCCTGCTGATCGTTCAAGGCGGTCCCGAATTGATTGGTGCCCAGGCAAAGCTGACTGACCTGTAGCGGGGTTCCGGGAAGTGTCAATTTTTGCATGCCGCATATCTCCTGCATCGTGTACGACGGTGTTGAACAGTGTAGGCAACTGCACCGCATCTGATAATCCCGCATAATACGAATGACATGTTCGGCGAGGCAAAACAATGAAGGGCGCGGAATACGCACAACTCGAGGCCTTTTTGGCGGTGGCCGAGCGCTGCAATTTCCGGCGCGCGGCTGCGCACCTGGGCCTGGCGCCGTCCACCCTGAGCCAGACCGTCAGCAATCTGGAAGACCGCCTGGGCGTGCGGCTGTTCAACCGTACCACACGCAGCGTGAGCCTGACCGGAGGGGGCGAGCAGCTGCGGGCGCAATTACAGCCCCTGTTGGCGGAACTGGGGCGCGCAGTGGAGGCGGTGGCGGATCTGGGGGTGGGCGATCGTGGGCAGGTAAGGCTTGTGTGCTCGCGGGCGGCGGCTCGACTCGTGCTGGCCAAGCTGGCTGTGGGTTTTCACCGCGAGTACCCCCGTATCGAAGTGGACATCACGGTGGATGATGGCATCAGCAATATTGTCGAGAGCCACTACGATGCGGGGGTGCGGGTTGGACATTTGCTGGAAAAAGACATGATCGCGCTTCCCCTGACAGGCGAATGGCCCCTGCATGTGGTGGCTGCCCCGGCCTATCTTCAGCAATACGGTCGGCCGGAAAGCCCTGAGGACCTTCGCAGTCACAACTGCCTGCGCATGCGTCACACCCAGAGTGGCACGGTATTTCCCTGGCGCTTCCAGCGCGGAAAGCGCCGTTTTGACTTTCAGCCCTCCGGCAACCTGGTGGTGGACGACGAGGCCCTGTCGCTTGAGGCGTTGCTGGCCGGTGAGGGCATTGGTTACCTCCTGGAACCGGATGTCCAGGCGCATCTCAGCTCGGGCGACCTTGTTTCTCTCCTGACGGACTGGACGGTGACCATGCCACCTTTTTATATCTATTACCTGCGCACACGGCACATGCCCCAGGCCCTGCGTCAGCTCCTCGACTTCATCAAGCGCTGGCGCGCGTGAAGTCGAAACTGTTCCCGCAAAAAAAGCCCTTAGTGGGTGACAGGCGATTGTTAGGCTTGGACGATCAGCGTGTTCTGTTGCGGCGTGTTAATTGAATGTCTTCTACAAGCGTATGCTACGCAGGTAAATAAGCGCATCTGGGAGTACAGAGCATGCCAATGATTACGCGCGCGGCGGTGTGCCGCGTTCCCGGTGAGCCGTTGACTCTGGAACGTCTGGTGCTACGGGACCCTCTGCCGGACGAGGTGCTGGTGGAAATTCGCGCTACCGGCCTCTGCCACTCCGACCTGCTGCAGATTGACGGTAGTAACGCGCCATTTCCCTTCCCTGTGGTGCCGGGACACGAAGGTGCCGGCGTGGTGGTGGCCTGCGGCAGTGCCGTCACCAGCGTGGCGCCGGGGGACCACGTGGTGCCACTGTCCATTCCGGAGTGTGGGGAGTGTGCAGCCTGCTGCGGCGGCAAAACCAATCTCTGCGAGCACTTCTACGCCAGCATGGGCCGGGCTGAGTCTCCCTTCTCTCTGGACGGAGAGACGATTGCGGCCTATGCCAGCCTGGGCACTTTCGCCAATCACGTAGTGGTGAAGGAGATGAACGTAGCCCGCATTCCCCGCGAGGTGCCATTCGACCTGGCCTGCACGGTAGGCTGTTGCGTGGCCACTGGCGTGGGCGCCGTGCTGTATACCGCACAAGTGGAAACTGGCAGCGTCGTCGTCGTGCTCGGTCTGGGTGGGGTTGGCCTGAATGTAGTGCAGGGGGCGCGGATGGTGGGCGCCAGCCGGATCATCGGGGTCGACACTAATCCCGAACGGGCGGAAGCGGCGCATCGCTTTGGCGCCACCGACTTTATAGACCCACGGGGCCTCGAAGGTGATCTGGTGTCTGTCATTCGCGAGATGACGGGGGGCGGCGCTGACTACAGCTTCGAGTGTGTCGGTAACACCCGTCTGGGTGGTCAGGCGTTGGAGATGGTTCACCCCGGCGGCGGTGTCGCCGTGATCGTGGGCATGCCACCGCAGGGCGAGAACCTGCCGATACCGCCCGAAAGCCTGTTCCTGGGGCGCTCACTGATGGGCTCCTTCCTCGGCAACGTCAAGACCCGCAGCCAGTTGCCTTTGCTGCTGCAGGACTATCTCGAGGGGCGGCTGGATTTGGCCAGTCTGGTCAGCCACCGTCTGCCACTGCCGCGCATCAACGATGGCTTCGAATTGATGCGCAGGGGTGAGAGCCTGCGCACGGTGGTGACGTTTCCGGCGCCAGACTGAGCGACCTCGGTAGTGCGACTCACTTCTCCCGGCATGCCGCACGGTGTGACGAAAAGCGTGGCGCACACGCAGCATACAAACCGCGGGACTGTCGGTTTTCCTTACACCGCGCATTGAGCGGCGCGGCTGTAAATCCACTATCACTATGATTCTTATATCTTTTTTTTAGCCAGGTACGAACTTTGCCTTACTTTGTAGCAAGTGCGTTACACGTTAATTAGCAGGAGCCCAACATGAAGAGAATTATCTTGGCAAGCGCGTTTTTGAGTTGCGCATCGCTTTCCATCACATCAACCGCTGCTCCCATGGATTTTGATTTCAGTGGAACCTTCACGAATGACAACGATGTGGTCTTACTGGACTTCTCAGTCGCCAGTGACAGTACCGTCACGATATTTTCTTCCTCCTGGCTCTCGCCGGACGAGGGAAACGGTTTTGACCCCATACTGGCGATCTGGGATTCCAGTGGGAACCTGATTGAAGAACAAGACGACGGAGAAGTCGTCGGCAGCACAGAGTCGAATGGCGTGACCTACAACCATGGCACATGGGACTCTTACTTCACTCAGTTTCTTGTGGCAGGCAGTTACCAAGCAAGTATTACGCAGTACGACAATTTCGCAGTCAGCACTTCGCTTGCAGACGGCTTCGAGCGTGACGGCAACCCCAATTTTACATTTGATGAAAATTTCGGTGGCGCGACACAAGCGCTTTTCAATGGTGTGTGGGACGACTCGGACCCCCGAACAGGGGCGTGGGAGTTCCATATTCTGAACGTCGATACGGCCTCCGGGCCTGGGCCTGCCCCGGCTCCCGTTCCTGCGCCAGCCACTCTGGCACTTTTCGGCCTCGGTTTAGCGGGACTGGGCTGGAGGAACCGAAGCAAGAAAGCGTAGATCGGTTGCGCGAACCTCAAGCCCTCTCAATGAGGGCTTTTTAATGACTTGTTGCCTTCTGGCCCGTGTGAAGGCAGGATCGGGGGTATCTCCCGTCACCATTGCCGGCCAATCTTATGAAGCGCTCTTTGCCAGTAACACTCTTTGCGATTATCACCTTACTGCTCGGCTCCCATGGTGTCGTTGCGCAGCAACACGATCCACTGCCGTCCTGGAACGACACGGCCGCCAAACAGGCCATCGTCGCGTTCGTTACGCAGGTCACGCAAGAAGGATCGGAGGACTACGTGCCGCCCGCAGAGCGTATCGCCACCTTCGACAATGACGGCAACCTTTGGGCCGAGCAGCCTGCGTATTTCCAGTTGTTCTTCGCTGCTGACCGCATTCGGGCGCTTGCACCGCAACACCCCGAATGGCAAACCGAGGAGCCGTTTGCCGCCTTGCTGAAAGGAGACCTCGAGGCTGTGCATGCCGGCGGCATGGCGGCAGTCAACGATATCGTTATGGCAACGCACGCCGGCATGACTACCGATGAGTTCGCTGCCATCGTGCGGGAATGGGTCGCCACGGCGCGCCACCCGACAACCGACAGACGGTATATCGACATGGTCTACCAGCCCATGCTGGAGTTGCTCGATTACCTGCGCATGAACGAATTTAAGACCTTTATCGTCTCTGGAGGCGGCATCGAATTCATGCGCCCCTGGGTCGAATCTGTATACGGCATACCGCCCGAACAGGTTGTTGGCAGCAGCATAAAGACCCGCTTTGAACTGCGCGATGGCCAACCGGTTCTGGTGCGCCTGCCGGAGATTGATTTCGTCGATGACAAGGCGGGCAAACCGGTGGGTATCAACTCGCACATTGGCAGGCGCCCCCTATTGGCGTCCGGCAATTCCGATGGCGACCTGCAGATGCTGCAGTACACCGCTGCGGGGGCCGGGCCGCGCCTGATGCTCTACCTGCATCACACGGATGCCGAGCGTGAGTGGGCCTATGATCGCGAGTCGAGCATTGGCCGGCTGGATCAGGGACTTGACGAGGCACGCACCAAGGGTTGGACGGTCATCGATATGAAAGCGGACTGGAAGGTGGTGTTTCCAGAGTAGTCGAGAAGGCACGCGTAGCGCCTAGCTCCCGTGTCTTATAGAATAGTTCAGCTGAACGAATTCCCGGGTGACATAATCCAGAAGCGCGTATATAAAAAAAGCAATCCCCACCATCTCCAAAGACTCCTCAAGCGTGTAGATAATGGTGTAAGTGAGCTCCTCGGCTCCGGGAGAGGAGATGTACTTCCCCCCCAGCATTTCCACTCCCAGCGCTCCCGCCAGATATAGCGTTCCCGAGCCGGCAAAATATAGCCCGCTGCGTCGGGGCAATCGGATCAGGAATCTGGCGAACAGGCCGGCTACCAAGGCGGCAATGATTCCATAGGGAATAACCCATGCGTAATAAAAATAGCCGGATGTGCCTAACGTGGTTCTGACATACACGGTCAGATTTTCGTGCAACGCTGCAGTTTCATCGATAGCCAGAAAGACAAAAATTGTCGCCAGAACGTACCACAGATGAAATGATTCCTGTTGCTTGCGATGGCCATACGCAATTCCGGCGAGCAGAACGGCTGCCAAAAGCAACTGCAGGGAGGAAAACAACGTCGGGATATTCGCTTCAAGGTTTAGGTTGAAAAGATTGATCCACACGGGAATTTCCCGAATCGGCGCATTAACGATAAACCATGCGACGCCCAGGCTACTGGCGACAACCAGCAAGAGAATCGTGACCAGCAGAACCAGCAGTGTCCTGAGGGGAGATATTTCAATATACACGCAACGATGCCTTTCAGTTAAACAGCGAGTGGGAAGTGCGGGTTGGGGTTCGCAGATTGCCGGGGTGATCCCGCGCAACCGCAAAACACCGCAGGTTGCAGCTATACGGTACGTTTCAGGCCGGTTCGTCCGGCAGCTGCCACTGGCTCTCGAGATAAAGCTCAAGCGGCTGGTAAGCTGTTTTATAGGCCATTTTAGTGCAGTTACGAATCCAGTAGCCAAGATACAGATAGTCCAGGCCCAGCGTGCGGGCCTGCTCAATCTGCCAGAGGATGGCATAACTGCCGAGGCTGCGTTTGTCTTCCTCGGGGTCGAAGAAGGTGTAGATAGCAGAGAGGCCATCGGTCAGCACATCCACAACGGCAATACCCAGCAAGCGTTCATCGGCAAAGAAACGGTAGTAGCGCGTGCAATCCCAAGCGTCATTGAGGAAGGATTCGTACTGCTCCCGATCGGGCGGATACATATCGCCGTCGGCGTGGCGCTGCTCTATATAACGGTAGTAGAGGTCGTAGGCCGCCTCATCGCGGATGTGCTCGCTGAGCTCCACGCGGATATCGGCATTGCGGCGCCAGGTACGCCGTTGCGCACGGTTAGGCGCAAACGCATTCACCGGAATGCGTGCCGGAATGCAGGCGTTGCAGCGCCCGCAGTGCGGCCGATAAATATGATTGCCACTGCGGCGGAAGCCCATCTGCGAAAGCCGGCTATACAGCAACTGGTCCATGTCCTGCCGCGGATCGATGAACAGGGTGGTGGCTTCCTGGTCTTTCAGGTAGCTGCAGCTATGGGGGTAGGTGGTATATACCTTGAGATCCCGCAGGGATGAGGTCACGGCAGCAGGTCTCCGCAGTGGGTCGGCAGCACCCAGATGGACGGTTCAATACGCTTGTCTACAGTTTGGGCAAGCTCTGCCTCAAAGTCCAGCCTGCTGATATTGCGTGCCCCCATTCTGTTCATGTGTTCGCTCTCTATCTGGCAATCGACCAGCAGAAAACCGGCGCGGCGCAGCAGATGGACAAGAGCAACCAGCGCTATACGAGAGGCACTCGGTACGCGGGAGAACATCGATTCGCCAAAGAATACGCGCCCTTGTGCCACGCCGTAGAGCCCACCCACGAGGTCGCCGTTGCCATTGAGTACCTCTACCGAGTGGGCGATGCCGCGCCGGTGCAACGCTTGGTAAGCCTGCAACATGTCCTCGCTGATCCAGGTGCCGTCGCTGTCGCGCCGGGGTGCCGCGCAGGCTTCCATTACCGAGGCGAAGCGTCGGTCAACGCTGAGCTGCAAGGGCGCCACGCGCAGTGTTTTGCGTAGAGAACGGGATATATGTAGCTCGTTGAGATACAGCACCGAGCGTGGGTCCGGCGTCCACCAGAGCACTGGCTGCGGCGGTTCATACCAGGGGAAGATACCCCGGCGGTAAGCCGCCACCAGACGTTCAGGGGACAGTCCACCGCCAGCGGCCAGCAGGCCGTTGGGGTAGGAGAGGGCGTACCGGGTAGGCGGAAAATCGTCACCGGGCGCCAGACGGGCGATCCCCGGCATGCTGCTAGCCGAGGTTATCGAGGTATTTCTCGGCGTCGAGCGCCGCCATGCAGCCAAACCCAGCCGAAGTAATTGCCTGGCGGTAAATATGATCGCCTACGTCGCCGGCTGCGAACACGCCGGGAACGGAGGTGGCCGTGGCGTTGCCCTCGGTGCCACTGCGGAGGATGATATAGCCATCCTTCATGTCCAGCTGGCCCTGGAATATATCCGTGTTCGGCTTGTGGCCGATGGCAATGAAGACACCGGCGAGGTCATGGTCGCTGGTTGCGCCGTCTCCGGTCGATCTAACCCGCATACCCGTTACGCCGCTGCTGTCACCCAGCACTTCGTCGAGGGTATGGTTCCAGAGCAGGCGCACTTTGCCTTCCTCGGCGCGCTTGAACAAACGATCCTGCAACACCTTCTCTGCGCGCAGGCTGTCGCGGCGGTGCACCAGCACCACCTCGGAAGCAATGTTGGCCAGGTACAGGGCCTCTTCGACCGCCGTATTGCCGCCGCCGATGACCGCGACTTTCTGGTTGCGATAGAAAAAGCCATCGCAGGTGGCGCAGGCGCTAACGCCCTTGCCCATGAAGGCCGCCTCACTGGGCAGGCCCAGGTACTGTGCCGATGCGCCGGTGGCGATAATCAGGGCGTCACAGCTGTAACGGCTGCTGCCCTCCAGTTGGAAGGGCCGGTTCGACAGGTCGACCTTCTCGATGTGGTCGAACACCACGGCGGTTTCAAAGCGCTCAACGTGGGCCTGCATTTGCTGCATCAACTCGGGGCCCTGCAGCTCGGCGTGTCCACCGGGCCAGTTTTCCACCTCGGTCGTGGTGGTGAGCTGGCCGCCCTGCTGCATACCCGTGATCACGACCGGCTTCAAATTCGCGCGCGCCGCGTAAACCGCTGCCGTGTAGCCTGCGGGGCCGGAACCGAGAATGATCAGAGGGTGATGTTGAACGTCGCTCATGTGGTGATTTCCCGGTTGCTGGTGTTAAATATGGCCCGGCGCGCGCGCAGGCGTGCTGGAGTTGCCCGGCGCTGACCGGGGCAGCGTATGGTAATGTAAAGGCCGCGCCGCGGCAAAGGCGAGACCGTTTCTAATTTGTTCTTATAAGTATTTGAATATAATCATAAAATAAAGCACAATTGCGGAATATTGTCGCCCGTGGAAAGGCACTTTTCCACGCCAGTGAGGGGAAATTCAAGCGTGCCTGAGAAATCCGGTCAGCACAGCGTTCTGGGCCCGCGGTTGCGTGAGGGCGCATTCATTGGCGTCAGTGCGGCCTGCCTCTACGTCTTGCTGGCGCTCGTCACCTACAGTCCCAAGGATCCCGGGTGGTCGGCAACCGGTTCCGGCACCCGAATACTCAACGCAGGTGGGCCGACCGGTGCATGGGTGGCTGATGTCGCCTTCTCGCTTGTGGGGTTTGCCGCCTACCTTCTGCCCCTGCTACTGGCCTATCGAGCGCTTGTGATTCTGCTGCAGCGCCATCGCCAGCAGCCTTTCGACTGGGTGACTTTCGGTATCCGGGCACTCGGCCTGGTGCTGGTCATGGTTGCCGGCACGGCGCTGGCGGCCATGAACGACACCGGCAGCTCGGGCTTGCCGCAGGGTGCCGGTGGCATCCTCGGCCAGGCGATCGGGGATGGTTTTACCGTTGCCTTCAGCGCTATCGGCAGCCGCTTGATCCTGCTCGCAGTGTTCCTTTTTGGCATGACTATTTTCGCCGATGTCAGCTGGCTGCGTTTGATGGAGCGCCTCGGGCGCTGGACACTCAACGGCGCACAGCGTGTGCGGCTCTGGTGTGTCAACGCGATTGATAGACTGCGCGACCGGCGCCAGCGGGAAAAGGCGCTGGAGGCACGCAAGGCGGTGATAGACGAGCACGTGGAACGCAGCAAACAGCGCAAGCCACCGAAGATCAAGCCGTTGAAGCCGCGCCCGGAAAAGAGCGAACGCGCCGAAAAGGAAAAACAGCAGCCGCTGTTTGACGCGCCGGTCACCGGCGAACTGCCGGCCCTGAACCTGCTCGACGCGGAGACGAAGGATCCGACCAAGGGTTTTTCCGAAGAGGCCCTCGCGGCCATGTCGCGCCTGCTTGAGCTCAAGCTCGCGGATTTCGGTATCAGCGCAGAGGTGGTGGCGGTGTATCCGGGCCCGGTAATCACCCGTTTCGAGATACAACCGGCTGCCGGCATCAAGGTCTCGCGCATTTCCAACCTCGCCAAGGACCTCGCACGGTCGCTGGCGGTGATCAGTGTGCGCGTGGTGGAAGTGATTCCCGGCAAGTCGGTGGTGGGCATTGAGATCCCCAACGAAGACCGGGAGATCGTCAACTTCCGCGAGGTGCTGTCATCGCGGGCGTTCGACCAGTCGCGTTCGCCGCTGACCCTGGCCCTGGGGCACGACATTTCCGGCGAACCTGTGGTCGCGGACCTGGGTAAAATGCCGCACCTCCTCGTCGCAGGCACCACCGGTTCCGGCAAGTCGGTGGGCGTCAATGCCATGCTGCTCAGCCTGCTCTACAAGTCTACCCCCGCCGATGTGCGGCTGATCATGGTGGACCCGAAGATGCTTGAGCTTTCGGTCTATGATGGCATTCCCCACCTGCTGACCCCGGTGATCACCGACATGAAGGATGCTGCCAACGGCCTGCGTTGGTGTGTGGCGGAAATGGAGCGCCGTTACAAGCTGATGGCACACCTCGGGGTGCGTAACCTGGCCGGTTATAACCGCAAGCTGGCTGATGCCGAGCGGGAAGGAACGCCGATTGTCGATCCGCTGTGGAAGCCGGACCCCATTCTGGCATTGACTGACGAGGAGCAGGAGGCGCCGGCGCTGGAGCGTCTGCCTTCCATTGTCGTGGTGATCGACGAATTTGCTGACATGATGATGATTGTCGGCAAGAAAGTGGAAGAGCTCATTGCGAGAATCGCGCAAAAGGCGAGGGCAGCGGGCATTCACCTCATTCTCGCCACACAGCGACCTTCGGTCGATGTCATTACAGGCCTGATCAAGGCCAACATTCCCACCCGTATCGCCTTTCAGGTGTCCTCCAAGATCGACTCACGGACCATTCTGGACCAGGGTGGCGCAGAGCAATTGCTCGGCCACGGCGACATGCTCTACCTGCCCCCCGGCTCGGGCCTGCCCACACGTGTACACGGCGCTTTCTGTTCCGACGAGGAGGTACACCGCGTAGTGGCCGACTGGAAGCGCCGCGGGGAGCCCCGCTATATCGACGGCTTGCTGGATGAAGGCAGCAGCACGCCGGTGACCGCCGGGGAACTTCAGGCCAGTAACGGGGACGAAGATCCAGAGAGCGACAACCTGTATGATGAAGCCGTACACTATGTGACCCAGAGTCGGCGTGCGTCCATATCATCGGTACAGCGCAAATTACGTATCGGCTACAACCGCGCCGCGCGCCTCATCGAAAGCATGGAACAGGCCGGAGTGGTCAGCGAAATGGGTACCAACGGGCAGCGTGAAGTGCTGGCACCGCCGCCGCCAGAGTAGCCCACTGCACTCCCCGCAACATTGCACAGGAATCAACACGTGCCTCATGTGAAAAAACTGTCGTATCTTTGCCTGCTGCTGTTCGCCGTTTCGTCCGCACCCTTGCGGGCAGAGGCGGTGGACGAACTGTTGCAGGCCTTACAATCGATAGAGCGCCTGCAGGGTGAGTTTCGCCAGCGGCAGTACGCCACAGACGGCAGCGTGGTGAGCGACTCCGAGGGCCGATTCCGCCTGCTACGCCCGGGCTATTTTGCCTGGGAGATCCGCGCTCCGGACAGCCAGCTGATCATTGCCAACCGGGATTACCTCTGGCACCACGACCGCGACCTGGAAACGGTCACACGCAAGCCTGTGGTGGGCAGTGAAGCAATGACGCCATTGCAGGTGCTGGGCGGTGATGGGGCGGCCCTGCGTCGTGATTACACCGTGCACCGCGACGCGCAGCAGCGTTTTGTGCTCGTCCCCCGCGGACTGGACGCGGGTTTCCAGGAACTGACTCTGGCACTGGAGGGCAACACCTTGCAGGGCATGGAAGTACAGGACAACCTCAACCAGCGCGTGGTGATCACGTTTACAGCGCTGGATACGCAGACCCCAATGACGCCTGCAGAATTCGACTTCACGCCGCCTCCCGGCGCGGATCTGTTTTACCAGGCAGAGTAGCGCTTGGCCGACGACCTGTTCAGCGCCGACGACGAAGCGGGCTACCAGCCGCTGGCGGCACGGCTGCGTCCGCAAGCGCTGGACACTTTTGCCGGGCAGGCGCACCTTCTGGGGCCCGGCAAGCCGCTGCGCCAGGCCATCGAGAGGCGCCAGCTGCACTCGATGATTTTCTGGGGCCCCCCGGGGGTTGGCAAAACCACCCTGGCGCGTATTGTGGCCGGCGCTGCCAACGCGCACTTCCTGCAGCTTTCGGCGGTGCTTGCCGGCGTGCGGGAAATACGCGAAGCCATCAGTCAGGCGCGTCAGCAGCGTGCCACAGGGCGCGACACGATTCTTTTTGTCGATGAAGTGCACCGTTTCAACAAGAGTCAGCAGGATGCGTTTTTGCCCCATGTGGAAGACGGCACCGTCATTTTTATCGGCGCCACCACCGAAAACCCCTCGTTCGAACTGAATAATGCGCTGCTTTCCCGCGCCCGTGTCTACAAATTGCGTGCGCTGGAGTCGAGCGCGTTACTGGACGTGTTGCGCCGCGGTGTCGCTGCGCTTGCGCCCGCGGTTGGCGTCGACGAAGAGTGCCTGTTTCAGATTGCCGGGCAGGCCGACGGGGATGCCCGGCGCGCCCTGAACCTGCTCGAGCTGGCCGCCGATCTCGCGGACGAGCAGGACGGCAGGCGCATCATCACAGTCACAACTCTGGAGGAAGTATTACAGGCCTCGTTACGGCGCTTCGACAAGGGCGGAGACCTGTTCTATGACCAGATCAGTGCCCTGCACAAGGCCGTGCGAGGCTCGGCCCCGGACGCCGCCGCGTATTGGCTTTGCCGGATGCTGGACGGGGGCTGCGATGCGCTGTATCTGGCGCGGCGCATCGTGCGCATGGCGAGCGAAGATATCGGCAACGCCGACCCGCGCGCCCTCAGCCTGTGCCTGGATGCCTGGCAGGTACAGGAGCGCCTGGGCAGCCCCGAGGGAGAGCTCGCTCTCGCGCAGGCTGTTATCTACCTCGCCTGTGCGCCCAAGAGCAATGCGGTGTATAGCGCTTACAAGGCGGCGCTGGCCGATGTGCAAAGCCAGGGCAGCAGCGAAGTACCCCTGCACTTGCGCAACGCACCGACGGCGCTGATGAAAGCGGAGGGCCACGGCGACGATTACCGCTACGCCCACGACGAGGAGGGTGGCTATGCCGCGGGAGAAAACTATTTCCCCGAGGCGCTGCAGTCGCGACGCTACTATTTCCCGGTAGCGCGCGGCCTGGAGCAGAAGATCGGCGAAAAACTCGAGTACCTGCGCGGCCTGGACCAGAACAGCAATCGGCAGCGCTACCCGCGCAAGCCTTGAGCGCGCCGCAGGGCGCTGCCCCGGAGACAAAAAATCAGTACAATGCGCGCTGGCAACTGGACCCTGCGGGTTTTCCCATGAAGTACCTGGTTTTCGTTGCACTCGGGGGAGCAGCGGGCTCGGTTTCCCGTTACCTGCTGTCGCAGTGGACCCAGGCACAGTGGCAGGGTGCGTTTCCCCTGGCCACGTTGCTGATCAACCTTCTGGGCTCCTGCGCTATCGGTGTGATATTTGCGCTGCTGGAGCGCCAAGTTCTGCATGCGGACTGGCGCGGCCTGCTGATGGTTGGCTTCCTGGGGGCGTTCACCACGTTCTCAACGTTTTCCCTGGAGACCTTCGCGCTCTGGGAGTCGGGCCAGGCAGCGCAGGCAGTGGGGTATATGCTGGCCAGTGTCACGCTCTGCGTCGTCGGCGCCGGCCTCGCCATCACCCTGACCCGGGCTCTGCTCTGATAGCGGGCCCGCACAACAGACAACAGGAACACAGAAAATGCTGGATATCAAAGCGGTGCGACAGGACCCGCAAGCCATCGCGGCGCAACTGGCGCGGCGTGGTTTCACTTTCGATGTTGCCGCCTTCGAAGCACTCGATGCACAGCGCAAGCAGGCGGATATGGATAGCCAGTCGCTGTTGGCAGAGCGCAAGCGCGCCTCCAAAACCATCGGCCAGCTGGTTGGGCAGGGCATGAGCGTCGATGACGCCAAAGCGCAGGTCAACCTCACACTGGATAAAATCGCCGCCCAGCTCGATACCCTCACCGATCAGGCCCGGGACGTGCAGGCGAGGCTTGAGGAATTCATGCTGGGTGTGCCAAACCTGCTGGCACCCGAGGTACCCGAGGGCACGCGCGAGGAAGACAACACCGAGGTCGCACGGTTCGGTGAGCCGCGCGTGTTTGATTTTCCGGTGCGCGATCATGTGGAGATCGGTGAGGCACTGCAGCAGCTTGATGTCGAGACTGCGGGCAAGATCACCGGCTCCCGATTTACCGTGATGTACGGCCCACTGGCGCGCCTGCACCGCGCCCTGATCCAGTTCATGCTTAACCTGCACACCGGCGAACACGGTTATCGCGAAATTTATGTGCCCTATATTGTCAATGGCGAATCCCTGCGTGGCACCGGACAGCTGCCGAAGTTCGCCGAGGACCTGTTCAGGTTGCACGGCGAGCAGGACTACTATCTGATTCCCACCGCGGAGGTTCCCGTCACCAACGTGGCGCGCGAGCGGATTTTCGAGGATGCAGAGCTCGGCACCGAAGGCATGTGGTTTGCCTGCCACACGCCGTGTTTCCGCAGTGAAGCGGGCAGCTATGGGCGCGATACGCGCGGTTTGGTTCGCCAGCACCAGTTCGAGAAAGTGGAACTGGTGCAGCTGGTACGTCCCGGCCAGTCCGAGCAGGCACTGGAGGCACTCACAGGCCACGCAGAGCGCGTGTTGCAAATGCTCGAGTTGCCGTATCGCAAGATGGCACTGTGCGCCGGCGATACCGGTTTTTCCGCGCGGCGCACCTACGACCTCGAGGTGTGGTTGCCCGCCCAGGACACCTACCGCGAGATATCGTCCTGCAGCAGCTTCGGCGATTTTCAGGCGCGGCGCATGCAGGCCCGTTGGCGCAACCCGGAAACCGGCAAGCCGGAGCTGCTGCATACCCTGAATGGTTCCGGCCTCGCGGTGGGACGCACGCTCGTGGCGCTGCTGGAGAACTACCAGCAGGCAGACGGCAGTGTCACTATTCCCGCTGTCCTGCAGCCTTACATGGGTGGCTTGACGCAGCTTTGAGTGCGCAGAGTGCTCGCCACAGGAGGCGCCTAGCATGGAATCACTGCCACTCTTCCTGAAGCTTCACGGCACCCCGGTCGTATTGGTGGGCGGGGGGCAGGTGGCGACCCGCAAGGCCAGGCTGTTACAGGCAGCAGGTGCGTGCATCACCGTGGTCGCGCCAGAGGCGTGTAGCGAGCTTCTCGACCTGCTTGGCTTGCAGGGTTCGACTGATGTTAGCAGTACCGAGCCGCTCTGCCATCGCTGGCTGGCCGCCGCCTATGAGGGCGCAAAGCAGCTGGAGGGCGCGCGTCTGGTGGTTGTAGCCACGCCCAACAGAACCCTCAACGCAGTGGTCTCCGCCGATGCCAGCGCTGCGGGTATTCTGGTCAACGTGGTGGACTCACCGGAGCTGTGCACGTTTATTTTTCCGGCCATTGTTGATCGCTCACCCCTGGTCATTGCCATCGGCAGTAACGGTGCCAGCCCCGTACTGGCGCGGCAACTGCGGCGGCGTATCGAAGCGATGGTGCCTGCCGCGTACGGTCGTCTGGCGGCATTCGCACGCGGTTTGCGCGCAACGGTGGCACGCGCCCTGCCCGATGTGGAGCACAGAAGGCGGTTCTGGGAGCAGATTATCGATGGCCCCATCGCCACACAGGTACTCAACGGTCGCGAGGAAGTGGCAAAGAGCAGGCTCGAAGCGCTGCTGGCGCAGCAGCAGCGCAATCCCAAGAGTCTGAATCAGGGCGAGGTTTACCTGATCGGCGCCGGCCCGGGCGATCCTGACTTGATGACCTTCAAGGCCCTGCGCCTGTTGCAGTCGGCCGACGTGGTCCTCTACGACCGGTTGGTGAGCCCCGCGATCACCGATCTGGCGCGCCGTGATGCCGAGCGTATTTATGTGGGCAAACAGCGCTCCGACCACAGCGTTCCGCAAGCGGAGATCAACCAGCGGCTGCTGGATCTCGCCCGCGAAGGTCGTCGCGTGGCGCGCCTGAAGGGCGGTGACCCTTTCATCTTTGGCCGCGGCGGTGAGGAGATCGAGTTGCTGGCGCGACACCACATCCCCTTCCAGGTGGTGCCCGGCATCACCGCTGCCAGTGGCGCCGCCAGCTATGCCGGCATCCCATTGACGCATCGCGAGCATGCGCAATCGGTGCGTTTCGTGGCCGGTTACCTTAAAGACAATCGACTGGAACACCGCTGGCAGGAGTTTCTCTCACCCAACGAAACCCTGGTGTTCTATATGGGGCTGGCCGCGCTGGAGGTCATTTGCAGCCAGCTGGTTGCCCATGGCCGCTCCCCGGAAACACCGGTGGCTGTCATCGAACGCGCCACGCTGCCCGAGCAGCGTGTCATCACCGGCACCCTGAGTAGCATCAGTGAGATTGTCACTGCCTCGCGCCCGTCAGCGCACACCCTGATTATTATCGGTTCCGTGGTTGACCTGCAGGCGCAACTGGCCTGGTTCGGGCCCGACACCCCCCAGACCGCGGGCTGATCAACCACCCGATCAGGTGCTATTGCCTGCGCCACACGAGCAAGCGGTTATTTGCCGGCATGGCTGTATCGTTTTCAAGGCAGAAGCCTGTGTCTTCGGCAAGGCGCTGCAGGTCGTCCATGTCCCGCAGTCCCATGTGCGCCGCTCGTGCGCGCAGTGACCTATCGAAGTCGGCGTTGCTGCCACTGGTGTGGCGCCCGCCGTAGCTGAACGGTCCGTAGAGGCAAAAGGGGGCACCCGGGGAAAGCACACGGCCCAGGCCGTGGAAAAGCGCTTCCACTTCGTTCCAGCTCATGATGTGTGCGGTGTTGGCGGAGAACGCCATATCGGCCTGTGTCAGTGGCCACACGGAATCGGCGACATCCAGTACCAGCGGCTGGGCAAGGTTGGCCAACGCTGCCGCAGCAAGCCTGGGCCGACAGGTTTCAATACTCGCTGGATGATCACTGGGCTGCCAGGTCAGGTGCGGCAACGCAGCGGCAAAATAGACCGCGTGCTGCCCCGTTCCCGAACCCACTTCCAGGGCGGTGCCGGGGCCCACAAACACCTCTTTTAACCGCGCCAGAATCGGCTGCTTGTTGTTCTCGCAGGCCTGGGAGTAGGGCAGTGAAACCATGAGAGCTAGACGGGCGCCCGGTCGTAAATGGGGAAGCCCGGTACCTCATTGGTAACGACCGGGAAAATCGTCTGTCGTGCGGGCACCATCTCGTCGGCATAGTTCCGGTAGATAGCTGCGCGCAGTGCGCCAGGTGTTTCATACCCGGTCTGGTCGGCGAGGTCGTCAAGAATGGTGCGTACCCGGTTCTTGCTGAGCTTGTGGCTGCTGGCGATTTCCAACAGGCTGTCACCGGCAATAAAATCTTCAAACACCTGCATGGTTTCCAGTGTCCAGCGTGCTCCGAGCGAACCGATAATGGTGCCATCCGGTTCCGCGCGCACCAGGCTGCGAGTGAAAGGGTCTTCCACATTGGCCAGGTAAGTGAGAAACCCGATGTGTAGTTTGATGACGTTGAGAATGCCGCGGAAAAGGCGCCCGGAGGGCGTCAGCAGCCACACCCAGGCGGTGGCGTTGCCGTACTGCCGCGCCGCGTCCTCCAGCAACCCGCCGATAGGATCCTTGGTCAGCGGCGCAGTACGCCGCCAGGCACTGGGCAGGACATTAGTCATGGGGGGACGATGCGCCAGCTCAGACAGCGTTTTACCGCGCACTTCCTCCAGAGTCATCCCGTGCATGCGCAATGACGCCGGCGACATGTCCACCACGCGCATATCATCCCCGAGGCGGGTGACTGGCATTATTGCCCCGAGCCCCTCAATCCAATCCATTGTCATACGCTAAAGCCCGTCTCTGGCAAGCCTGAAGGTTAGCCGTCCTACCCTGGACGGCGTGGAAAAGTCCGTAACACACGGATGCAGTCAATATTCCTGCTAGTGCTCGTCTGCGCCCGATTCACTGTGCTGGGCAAACTGTTGTTGGCGCAAAAGCAGGGCATCCACCAGAATGTTGCCGGCCTCAGTGAGCAGCACATCCGGTTGCTCTAACCCATCGGCATCGGCATCGGCATCGGCATCGGCATCCGGCTCTGCTTCTGTGTCCTCGTCGTCCTCGACAAACTCGTCCTCCAGCGACGTCAGCAGCTCCTCACCGCGTGCTGCACGGCGGCGGTTCTCGATGGCCAGTGCCTTGCTCTCCTGCATTTCGCGCATGGCGATGCGCGCCTTTTCATTCAACGGCAGCGCTTTGACCGTGCGCGCCTCCTCAGCAAGGTGCACCTGTTCCTCGAGATAGACGAAATCCGGATTGCTCACACTGCGCTCGCGAAACTGACGCGTCAGCTCCGGCACCACCGCCGCAATATCGCCGTAGCGGCGGTGTTTCACCGGGTTGATCTGGTCCCAGTTCAGCGCGTGATCCAGGGCGCTCTCGCCGATTTCCTCGGGGTCGAACAGCGAGGGGAACATCACATCGGGCACCACGCCGCGATGTTGCGTGCTATCACCGGAGATGCGGTAGAATTTCGATTCGGTGAGCTTCAGTTGGCCCTCGGTAAGCGGCACCATCGTTTGCACGGTACCTTTGCCGAAGGAGCGGTCACCCACAATGATGCCACGCTGATAATCCTGGATCGCACCGGCGAAGATTTCTGACGCAGACGCGCTCAGGCGGTTGATGAGTACGACAAGCGGGCCGTCGTAGTAAGGGCCGCGCACCCGCTTGCCGTCGCGCCAGACGCGGCGTGAGGAATGGCGAATCTGCACGGTGGGGCCATATTCGATAAACAGCCCGGTCAATTCGTTGGCTTCCTGCAGGGAACCGCCCCCGTTGTGGCGCAGGTCGATGACGATGCCCTCGACACCTTCGTCTTCCAGTTCGGTCAACAGCTTGCGTACGTCGCGGGTGGTGCTCTTGTAGTCTTCGTCGCCACGCCGCATGGCTTCGAAGTCGATGTAGAACGCGGGGATATCGATCACCCCGATCTTCACGGTCTGGTCCCCTTCGGGCACTTCAAGTACATGCTTTTGCGCGGACTGTTCCTCCAGTTTGACCTGGTTGCGTACGATGGTGATTTCCTTGCGGGCGTCGGTCGCGGGCGCCTTGGCGGGTATTACCTGTAAACGAACGGTAGAGTCCTTGGGCCCGCGTATCAGCTCGACGACCTCGTCCAGGCGCCAGCCGATCACGTCCTCAAAACTGCCGTCTTCGCCCTGGGCGACACCCACAATGCGGTCCGATGGCTGCAAGTCCCCCTGTTTATCCGCCGGGCCTGCGGCAACCAATCGGGCAACCTTGGTGTATTCGTCCTCCATTTGCAGCACGGCACCGATGCCTTCCAGCGACAGGCTCATGTTGATGTTGAAGTTTTCCGAGCGACGCGGCGAAAGATAGTTGGTGTGCGGGTCGTACAATTCTGTCAGGGCGTTAGCGTACACCTGGAAAACATCCTGGGCGTTGTACTGCTCGATGCGTTTGAGCTGGTTGCGGTAGCGTTTCTCCAGCGTAGGCACGATGTCGTCAGCTTCTTTTTCGCTGAGCCGCAGGCTTAACACCTGGTTCTTCAAGTGGCGCCGCCAGCGATCGTCGAGCTCTTCTTCACTGCTCGCCCATGCCCGATCCTCGCCATCGAGCTCGTACTCTTCCTCAAGGGCAAAGTCCATGGCAGCAACGCGCTCCTCAAGCGTATCCACAACGCCCTCAAGGCGGTCCTGCAGGCGCTGCTGGAACCGGTTGAAGATCGCGAAGCCCGCTTGCAGGTTGCCCGCATGCAGGTCTTCATCCATCACGGTGCGATAGCGCTCGAAGTCGGCCAGATCCGCCTGCGTGAAGAACATCTTCCCGCCGTCCAGGCTGTCGATGTAATTGTCGAGGTGCAAGGAGGACAGATTGTCGTCATACACCAGCTTGGCGTAGTGACGCTCCTCCAGCTGTTCGATCAACTCGACAATGGTTTCCCGCTGACTGTCTGTGTACGCAATGGAGGCGGCAACGCCCATCGGCAAAGCCGCTACCAGCAGGGCCGCAACCCCCAGCAGGACGATCCGCAAGTGCCTCGCCCGGAAGGCCAGATTGTTTGACAAAGTCGATATCTCCTGTGTTCGAAGCAAGCAGTGTAACCCTGTGCAGGGTTGCATCCAATCCCATGATTAGGGTTATCGGTACTCGCTTATGACAGCGCTTAAGTAGCGGTGTTCCCGTCCCTCCCGGGCTGGACTGGTGTACCATGGCTTTTCAGGATGCCGACACAGGGGCACGCGAGCCCGTGAACCCGATTGAACTCACCAACAGCATGATTTTCTGGGGCGCTCTGCTGGCGCTGCTGTGCGTTGTTGCCAGCGGCTTGTCACGGCGTGTGGGCGCCCCCGTGCTGCTGGTGTTCCTGGTGCTGGGCATGCTGGCCGGGGAAGAGGGCGTGGGTGGACTGCGCTTTGACAACGTCAGCCAGGCTTTCCTGTTCGGCAGCCTGGCGTTGGCCATCATCATCTTCGATGGCGGCCAGGGCGCCCGTCGCGACACGTTCCGGGTGAGCCTGGGGCCGGCACTATCACTGGCGACCGTCGGTGTTGTACTCACGGCGGGCATCACCGGCCTGGTCACGCACTTCCTGCTCGACCTGAGCTGGCTGGAATCACTACTGATTGGCGCCATCGTGGGGTCAACGGATGCCGCCGCTGTGTTCGGCCTGTTGCGCTCTGCCGGGCTACAGCTCAAGGAGCGCACCAGTGCCACGCTGGAGGTGGAGTCGGGGAGCAACGACCCCATGGCCATTTTCCTCACCATCACGCTGGTGGAACTGATTTCATTGCAGGCAGAAAATCCCGGCGTGCGTATTCTGGGAGCATTTGCCGAGCAAATGGGCCTGGGCCTGGCAATCGGCTTTGCCGGTGGTTATGTGCTGGTGCAATTATTGAAACGGCTGTCCCTGCCGGTATCCATGTATCCGTTGTTGGCACTGGCGGGTGGCATGAGCGTATTCGGTATCGCGAACCTCTGGGGGGGCAGTGGCTTTCTCGCCATCTACCTGGTTGGCATCCTGATCGGCAATGCGTCCCTGCCTCACGCGAAGGATATTCGTCGCTTCCACGACGGCATTGCCTGGCTGGCCCAAATCGGCATGTTTCTGATGCTGGGCCTGCTGGTGACCCCGAGCAGCCTGGTGCCGCTGGTACTTCCGGCTCTGGGTATCGCCCTTGCGTTGATCTTGGTAGCGCGCCCCCTGGCCGTTGCGGTGTCCCTGGCTCCGTTCCACTTCCCCTGGCGCGAGCAGGTGTTCATCAGCTGGTGTGGCTTGCGCGGCGCGGTGCCGATCATTCTCGCGCTGTTTCCCTCGCTGGCGGGGCTGGAGCATGCCGACGTATTTTTCGAGCTGGCCTTCTTCGTGGTGCTGGTGTCTCTGGTGCTGCAGGGCTGGACGATTGCGCCGATTGCGCGCTGGCTGGGGATCGAAGTGCCGCCGGTCCTGGTAGACCCGGAGCACCTGGTGCTGCGCATCCCCGACGAGCAGGAAAAAGAGGTGCTAGTGTACCGGGCGGTCGCGGGGAGCCCCGCTATCAGCATGCGCGCGGGGCGCCTGCCGCTTTCCGGTGGGGCCCAGTTGGTGGGTGTTGTGCGCCAGGGTGTGTTGTTGGACAACCCTCGAGAACAGAATGTCGAGCTGGAAGACCACGTTATGGTGCTGGGCAACGACGGCGCCGCACCGGCACTGGCGCGGCTATTCACGCCGGCAGACGCCAGCAGCTCGCAGAAGGCATCGGCGTTCTACGGGGACTTCGTGCTCAAGCCCGGCGCGCGGTTGGCGGACATTTCACTGATGTACGGTATAGCGGTGCCCGAGGCCTTGCAGGCACTGACCGTGGGGGAGTTCATCAATCGTCAGTTCCATCACAAGGCGGTGGTCGGCGACAGGGTGTCAATCGACAGCGTGGAGTTTGTGGTCAAGAAGCTCGACGGCGATCAGATTGCCGTGATCGGCCTCAAGCTGGGCTAGGCACTCAATCTGCATCGCTGGCAATAATCTCAATGCCGGCCAGGTCCTGCGCATAGCGCTTCTTGCGCGCCAGATCCATGCCCCGCAGAATCTGGATACGCTGCGCCTGTGGTGACCCCGCCCCGTGCAACGACTCCGTCAGGTAACCCACCGCATTGCGCCCCAGGGTCATGTTCTCGATCAGGCGCAGCATACGGGTTCGGCTTTCCACCGGTATATCTGCACGTCCCTGAAAGTATTTGTGCAACAACGGTCCGGCTTCTGCGTGCTCAAAGTCCGCCTGTGACGGCAATGTCACCATCAGGCCGCCCGCAAGGTCCTGCGCGAAGCGCGCGATCTCGTAGGGGAAGCGCGTAACGTTGTGTTTGCAGACGTTGGCCAGCATTTCATCATTCATCCAGATACCCGAATCGAGCTGTGTTGCCTCATGGGATGAGGCGATGGCCGAGGAGTAGATGGTTTCGTTCAGGTGCGTCATCTCAACCAGCTTGTCCTTGATGTGGCTGGCGGCATCGGCCCCGTTGTACTCGGCGATGGACGCGGCGGCACCTATCATCACATCCCCCAGCCCGGTTTTACACACGTAGCTGGCGCGGTGATAGGCCGTGAAGCGCGCAACCATGGGCTGTGCGAATTCGTACTCACCGTCCATGAGCACGTGCTCCCAGGGGATAAATACATTGTCGAACACCACCAGGGTTTCCTGGCCGCCGAACCGGGCATTGCCCTTGTCGATGTCGCCCGTCTCCAGAGCCCGCGTATCGCAACTCTGACGCCCGTAGATGTAGGTGAGGCCCTCTGCATCCCCGGGTACCATGCCGACAACGGCGTAGTCGCGATCAGCCGCTCCCATGTTCATGGTGGGCATGATGCAAATCCAGTGGCTGTTGAGGCCACCGGTCATGTGCGCTTTGGCCCCGGTAACATAGAGGCCGCGCTCGTTGCGCGCCGTAACGTGCAAAAACAGGTCAGGGTCTGACTGCTCATGCGGGCGTTTGCTGCGATCGCCTTTCGGGTCGGTCATGCCCGCGCCGATGATCACATTGTGGCGCTGCGCCTCGCGCATGAAGGCGAGGTACCGCTGGTGATACTCGGTGCCGTGCTGCTGATCGATGTCCCAGGTGATGGAATGCAGCACGCTGATGGTGTCCAACCCGGCGCAGCGCTGAAAACAGGTGCCGGTAATCTGCCCCATACGACGTTGCATACGGTTTTTCAGCACCAGGTCCTGCGGTGATTCAACGATGTGCAGAAAGCGGTTGACCCGGGCGTCGATAAGCGACGAATGGGCGGTTGCCAATTCGGGGTCTTCCAGGGCCAGGTCATAAGTGGCGCACAGGGCGTTGATAGAGGGGCGAATGATCGGGTGGTCCACCGGCTCTGCAATACGTTCGCCCATCAGGTAGACCGTGACATTGCGGTTGCGCAGGCTCTGCACATAATCGTCGCTGTTGACGATCGGTGTAAAACGCGCCCAGCGTTCGTTACCGGTATCTTCTGTACGCTGTGGAACTTTCGCATTCACTGTGAAATACCCTCAGGTTTTGTTACTCGAGCCAATTTATCGAAGTGGCGCCAGCCGCAACTACACGTTACCGCGTGAGGTTGGGGGCTCGCACCCTCAGTGCTCCGTTGTATGCTAGATTCGCACGTTTGTCGATTGCCCAATACAGCATTACATCCATGGGACGAGGAGGCGAGTTGAAATACACACGTGTTGCCCCGCACAACAGTCGCGCCTGGCGCAGCGCCTTATTAGCTTTGCTCGTCTTCGCTGGTAGTGCGCTGAGCACCTTACTACAGGCCACAGAGCAGACTTATGACCTTGTGCTGGCCGGTGGGCGCGTGATTGACCCGGAAAGTGGATTAAATGCTGTTCGCAACGTAGGCGTCACAGGGGGGGCGATTACCGCGAAGAATTCGAGGGGCTGTCTCCACAGGCAGACGGAATGCACTATGTTCTGGTCAACGGTGTGCCGGTAATTGATGATGGCGTACTGAGCATGGACAGCATGCCCGGCCAGCCCATCAGACGCCCCTAGGGTAGCGGAGCGACTGCAGTGCCATAACATGTCGCCGCTCAGTTCACATACTTGAAACGCGAAAGCCTGCAAGCGACGTGATATGCGCTACCGTAGCGCCTAGCCGCTGTGGAGAAATAGCGATGTATGCGATGATCATTGAAAGGACGGGTGGGCCGGAAGTATTCCAGTACGCCGAGATAGACACGCCAGAACCCGGCCCGGGTGAGGTCGTGGTGCAAGTCGCCTACGCCGGTGTGAACCCCGCAGACTGGAAAAACCGCGAAGGCCATCTTGCCCAGTTTCGTCCCTATGTTTTTCCCTACATTATCGGCTTTGACGCCGCGGGCCGCATCAGTGCGGTGGGCGAAGGCGTTGAGGGCTTTGCCGTTGGCGACCGGGTCTTTACGCCAACCAATCATGGTCAGGGGGGGCAGGGGAGCTACGCAGAGTTCGTTGTCGCACACGCCGACCGGGTCGCGCGAATCCCCGAGGAGATGGATTTCGCGCAGGCTGCCGCGTTGCCCGTGGCTTCACTCACGGCCTGGCAGGGACTGTTTGACCGCGGCGGCCTGCAGCGAGGTCAGCGGGCACTGATTCACGGCGGATCAGGAGGTCTCGGCAGCTTTGCGGTACAGTTTGCCCGTTGGGCCGGTGCAGAAGTCGCGGCGACGTGCTCAACGCCCAATGTGCAATACCTGCGGGATCTCGGCGTCGACAAAGTCATTGACTACCGCACGGAAAATATCACGCGTGAAGTGCAGGCCTGGGCGCCAGAGGGGCTTGATTTTCTCATGGATGCGGTGGGCGTCAGCACATTACCGAATGGCCTCGACCTGGTGCGATCAGGGGGCACCTTTGTCAGCATTCCTACCCTGGTCGACGACGGCGATATTCCTGCAGCCGCGCAGGCGGGCGCTGCCAGGGGCGTCAATCGCGTATTTTCTACAATGGACGACACGAACTGCACCAGGACTCTGGAAAAAATTGCCAGCCTGCTGGTCAGTGGCGATGTGCGACTCCCACCCTTGAAGACCTTTCAGCTGCGTGACGTTGCTGACGCACACCGTATTCTGCAGCAGGGGCACACCCGCGGGAAAATCGTGCTGGAAGTAGCAAATATCGAGTGAGCGGAGTCAACGGCTGTTCGATCGCCCGCGGCTTCGACAAATAACGAACAAGTAACAGGAAAACAATCGATGGAAACCAGCATGGAACGCTTGCGCGGCGGAGTCGCCGTTATTACCGGTGCAGGTTCGGGGATAGGGGAAGGGCTGGCGCGCGTGGCGGCTGAACAGGGTATGCGTGTCGTGGTGGCGGACATTGCCGAAGATCGTGCGCAGCTTGTGGCTGAGAGTATCCGTGATCAGGGTGGCGAGGCCATGGCGGTGAGGGTTGACGTAGCAGATTCAGCCTCTATCGACGCGCTCGCGGCAACCACCCATGACACTTGGGGGGACGTCACGCTGCTGATCAACAATGCCGGGGTCGAAACCCTGGGCCTGACCTGGGAGCTATCCGCAGCGCAGTGGGACAAGACACTCAATATCAATATTCACGGTGCGATACATGGCGTGCGGGCCTTTGCCCCAAGAATGATCGCCAGTGGCCAGCCTGCCTGGATTGCCAACACCGCCTCCATTGGCGGCCTTGGCATGATGCCTGTGCAGACATCCTACATCCTGAGCAAGCACGCCATGATCTCCTTCAGCGAATGCCTGTTCTTGGAAATGCAGATAAGCAAGGTGCCCATTCAGGTGTCTGCGGTTTTGCCCGGGCCGGTGGCCACCCGTATTTTTGAGGACGGTGGCACTACAACCAACTCCGCGAGCGAACAGCACCGGGTGATGATGCACGGCATGCTGGCGTCGGACGGCATCAGTGGATACGAGGCGGCGCAGCGCATTTTGCCGCAAATTGCCGCAGGGGAATTCTGGGTCTCCACGCACCCGGAGCTTACCCGTGAGTTTGCCGCTGGCCGCGCCGCGCACCTATCGGCTCTGCAGCTCCCTGCACTTCCGGAAGACGTGCTCAAGGGTATGGGGCTGTCGATAGACTAGCCTTAACTACTCAGGGGCGCTGCTGAAAACGCCGGCGTGCGTGTCGCGCAGGTTCCGCTTGAGGATTTTACCTGAAGGATTGCGCGGCAAATCCTGCGCCATGAGGATGCGTTTGGGCACTTTGAAAGCGGCCAGACGCTGTTTGCAAAAGTCGATAACTGCTTGTTCACTTGCTTGCTCATTCGCCTCATCCTTGGGCACTACAACAGCAGCAACGGCTTCCACCCAGTGTGGGTGTGGCAGGCCGATGACTGCCACTTCCGCGACCCAGGGCAGCTGGTAGATAGTCTCTTCCACTTCTCGCCCGGACACATTCTCACCGCCCGTTTTGATCATATCTTTTTTGCGGTCGACAATGGTGAGGTAGCCTTCCTCATCGAGTGTTGCCAGGTCACCACTGTGGAACCAGTCACCCGTAAACGCCTCCGCGGTCTTCTCCGGGTTTCTGAAATACGCGGTCAATAACTGTGGTGACCGGTGGACGACTTCGCCGATATCACCGGTTGCGACATCATTGCCGTCCTCGTCAACGACACGCGTTTCAACGTGGAGTACAGGACGGCCCGCTGAGCCCGCCTTGCGTAATTGGTCTTCCGGTTTGAGGATGGTTGCCGTCGGCGCAATTTCTGTTTGCCCATACAGGTTCCATAAGCGCAACTGGGGCAAGCGAGTCTGAATTTCCTTCAGGACTTCCACCGGCATGATGGACGCGCCATAGTAGCCCTTGCGCAGTGCAGACAGATCCGCGCGGTCAAAGTCGGGATGGCGGAGCAAGGAAATCCAGACGGTAGGGGGCGCAAAAAACGAGCTGATTTTTTCGCGCGACAACAATTCGAGCAGGTTCGCTGGGCTGTTGTCGTCCGTTATCACACTGCTGGCGCCGCACTGAATCGCGGGCCCTAGAAAGCAGTCCAGCTGTGCGCAGTGGAATAGTGGCAAGGCGTGCAAAAGGGTGTCCGTGCTACAGACTTCCGCATCGGCAAGAATACTGCCGTACTGCCACAATACCGCCGCGTGGCTTAGCACCGCCCCTTTAGGCGCCGATTCAGTGCCGCTGGTGTATATGATCTGTGCGGCATCCTGACTCTCTACAGCAGGCAGGGTCGCCAGCGGGGCACTCTCGGCCAGCAGGCTGAAAGCGTCCAGTCCTTCAGGCGCATCACCTGAAGTTGCCAGCCAGAACAATTGCTCAAGTTCGGGGCATTGTGTAGCCACCTGTTGCGCTTTCTCCACCTCGCTGTCTCCCACCAGAAGCAGGCGGGCTCCACTGTGCTCAATGATATAGGCCGATTCCTGCACATTGAGCATGAAGTTGACCGGCACCAGCACGGCACCGATCGCGCTTATGGCGAAGCGTGCTACGGCAAAGGCATTCGAATTTCGCGACAGGATGGCGACGCGGTCACCGGGCTGAATTCCACGTTCAATCAGCCCGCCAGCAACGCGCAGGCAAAGGTCATGAAATTCGGCATAGGTCCAGTTTACGTCGTGCTGTCGAATGGCGGCCTGCTGAGGGTTTCGGGCCGCCGTGCGCCGCAATGCGTGGTAGACGGTTTGCTGGCGAATGAGGTTGGTATCCAAGCTGGTAGTGCTCCTTGAACTCGTTGTTGTTATGTCTCTTTTGGCACTGAAAGGCATGCGTACAGTCACGACAATCCGTGCCGGATTGCGTTAGTGTACCAGCAAGGTGCGCGCAATGAGTTGAACTGGATGATTACAGTACTGGACCGGATTGTTCTTGAAGCAACACAGCTGCCCGAGGTGGAGCGCCTGTTTCGCGAGTGCTATCAGCCGGCTGCGGCAGAGCGGGGCTTGCGGCTGGTTTCGCGCGA
>TARA_R110001599_G_C12276844_1_pt1 | contig 30090 bp, 21 predicted proteins | sample TARA_R110001599 | Tara Oceans TARA_R110001599 (sample SAMEA4398360) | marine metagenome | biome: Polar Biome; feature: [MES] marine water layer (ENVO:01000295) within the mesopelagic zone...; material: water (ENVO:00002006), including particulate matter (ENVO:01000060) such as......
TATTGATGAAAAATTAGGCACGACATCTATCCTGACACGGGGGGGTTCTTTGTGCTGTATATTTGAAGATCTTCTTCTACTGCTGGCCCATTTCGCGGTCCACGCTCAATCCTGGATCGCCGAGCAGGCGCTACCCGGGTAAAAAGTCGACATTTAACTGATTATTACTGGTATTTCGGACCCCGATCGCAAACAGGGCCAATTTAGTATTTATCGCTATAAAAATTACCTTAAGTCGTTAGAATGACTCTATACACACTTGCTTGAAGGGGATCTCAAGTAAATTGACTATTTCGCCATACATCCCAAAAACAGCCAGTATTCTGACGATGGCGGTCGCCTGTATTGTCTTGATTGGATGGCTTGCCGGTATAGAAGTAATGACGAGTGCGTTACCCGGCCTTCCGACAACAAAATTCAATACGGCTTTGTGCTTTGCCTTGTCCAGTTTTGTACTTATGGGGGGGGCGCGAGGCTTCAGCAATAGGCTGTCTGAGCTGCTTCGTAAAACATCTGCTTTCGTCATACTGTGCGTCGCCGTGGCAACCCTGCTCGAGTATCTGCTGGATATTGATCTGTTCATTGATCAGCTGTTTATTAGCGACCCCCGAAGCCTGGAGTCGAATAATGCGCCGGGCAGAATGTCAGCGGCAACGGCCATAGCCTTTCTGTTTCTGGCGTTAGCCCAGGTCTCACTATTTGCGAAATCCACGCAAAGCACATTGCTATCCCAAACATTTGCAGTCGTGACTTTTTTGTGTGGGCTGATTGGCTTAACTGGTTATATCTATAGTAGAGAATCGCTATTTTCATTCTATCTGTTTTCTTCTATGGCTTTGCCTACGACCATCCTGTTTCAGTTTCTTAGCCTTGGCGTTCTCTGGTTGAAGCCACATCAAGGTTTTATGGCTGCGCTCACAAAATCGCAGGTAGGCGTGCGATTAATGCTGCCTTCGTTATTACCAATTGCAGTTATTGGTATTATCCTGCTGAGCTGGCTGATTCTCTATGGGGAGCAACGTGGGCTGTATGATACCGCCATTGGTGCAACTCTCTTTGGTACAGCGAATATAATTACGGTAATACTCGTTTCATGGTGGCTTGCGAGAAACTTATACCAGATACATGAAAAATTGGAATCTCAAAATACGAAAATTAAGGAATCCGGAGACGCACTTAAAAATAGCAGGCAACAGCTGGAAAATGCGATGAGCGCGGCCAATATGGCGTCATATGAATACGATTTGGTTAATGATCGTATGAAACTGAATGATCGCTTCTATCACCTTTATGAAACGACGGTAAAACAGGTAGGCGGGTATGAACTTCCCATTGAGAGGTTCATGACAGAGTTTTGCCACCCGGAAGATGTTGAGAAATTTCGACAGGAACTTTCGTCTGTGCAGACTAGTCCTGACTTTAGCCAGGTACTGGAACTGGATTTTCGTTTTCTAAATAATGTTACGGCCGAAGTCCGCGATTTTCTGGCTTACTATCAGCTTGTTCGTGGTGAGAGCGGAAACGCTGTTAAGGCTTTGGGCGCACTGCAGGATGTGACAGTGCGAAAGCTGGCAGAAGGAAAACAAAGACAGCAGCGAGACATGCAGGAAGTGATCAGTATGGCCGCCGCTGGCTTACTGGCAGCACCCAGCAGTCAGATAGACTCAGCAATTGATACGGCACTAAAAAATTGTGGCGTTCAGTTGGGTGTCGATCGGACATATTTATTTCAGTATTCAGAAGATAAGCAGACGATAAGTACAACACATGAATGGTGTGAAAAAGGCATTAGCGCACAAAAAATGAATGTTCAAGATCTGCCGGTTGAGTCAGTTCCCTGGTGGGCTAAGCAGATGGAGGCCCAGGTAACCATAAGCATACCTGAAGTGTCTGCTCTACCTGAGGAAGCTTCCGCCGAAAAGGCCATTTTCTCCGAGCAGGAAATATTGTCACTTGTCGCTATTCCACTTAAAGCAAAAAGCAGGATTCATAGTTTTGTCGGTTGTGACGCAGTTCATAGTAAGCGGGACTGGACTTCCTTTGAGATAAATCAGCTCCGCATTGTGGGGGAGCTGATTAGCAGCACCCTCGAGCGCGATAGAGCGGAACAAGCATTGCGTATACTGGCAGAAAGCACCGCGTCTACCAGCGGAGAAAGCTTTTTCGAATCGTCAGTGTCTGGCCTCGCCAGATCGATGGGTGCAAAAATAGCAATGGTGGCTGTAGAGCGTGAAGATAACCCTGGATATGCCAGCACTCTGGCCTACTGGGAACAGGGCCAAATAGCTGCAAACCTTTCTTTTCAGCTTAAAAACTCACCCTGCGAAAATGTGCTAAATCTGAAAAGTGTCTGTGTTTATGCAGACAAAGTAACCGAATTATTCCCGGATGATCAATGGCTTCAAGCCAAGGGGATACAGAGTTACATCGGCATTCCCTTAATGGATTCCAAGGCAAATGTTCTGGGTCATCTGGCTCTTATGGATTCCAAACCCCTGAGTAACACTGGTGAGGTTGAAACCTTCCTACGTATATTTGCCGATCGCATCTCCGGAGAAATGAGCCGAAGGCAAGCAGACGATGCCTTGAGAGAAAGTGAAACCGGTTTGCGCGTCACACTTAATTCAACCCGAGACGGCATAGTCGCAGTTAATAATAATGGTTACATCAGTTTTGCGAATGTTTACTTCTACAATATCTGCGGGCTGCAGGCAAGCGGTGATCAACCCATTATTAATGGCCAGTATTGGGTGGATCTGATACTGCCTAATTTGCAAGACATGCAGAGCTTTCAGGTTGCTGTAGACAGCTTAAAGAACTCCAGCGAAATATCGGATCATGTGCTTACTTTCAGGAATGGCAAGGTGTTCGAGTGCCATTCAGAGCCGCTGTTTGAAAATCGCTTACTTATCGGCAGAGTCTGGAGTTTCCACGATATTACGATAAGAGTGAAAATGGAGGAGGAGCTAAAGGAAAACCGCATTCAACTTGAAGAAGTTATGAACCTTGCGGCAATGGGGGCGTGGCAGTTTGATGTTAAAACCGCTCTTTTCACCTGGAATGACCGGTTTTTTGCCCAACTGGGTACCAGCATAGACGATGAAGGCAGTTATCAGATGACAGAAGATAACTACTTGAAGAAATTCTGCCACCCTGATGATAGAGCGCGAATCAGTGAAGAGATTAGTAGCATAATGTCCTCGCCTCAGGGCGCCAAGGTATCCAGCCTCGAGTATCGCGTTATTCGTAAGGATAACAATCAGGTTCGAGATGTTATCGTTAGCTACCAACGCGCCTTTGATAGCGATGGCGACCCGGTGCTTGCGTTGGGTGCATTGCAGGATATAACTGAGCGGAAACGTATAGAAAGAGAGCTGGCAAGTCTTAATCTGGAGCTTGAACAACGGGTAGAAGAGCGAACTGCTGCACTTGGTGAGCAACAAGCTATTGCCCAAGTAATGCTGGAAAATCTCTCAGAAGGTGTCGTTGCCTGTGATGTTGATGGCAAGATTACGCTATTCAATAAAACTGCGCGTGAATGGCATAACTGCGACCCTAGTGAACTACCACAAGAGCAGTGGCCAACGTTTTACAATTTGTTTGATGTAGATGGTGAAACGTTGCTGGACCACAAAAATATCCCCTTAATACGGGCCTTGTCCGGCGAACATGTGCGCAATGTTGAAATGTGCATAGTGACGCAAGGTGCTCATATTCGGCATGTCTCATCCAGCGGGGGCCCTATTCTCGATAAAGACGGCAATCTTGTTGGTGCCATTGTGGCAATGTATGACATGACCGCAATATTGGAAAGCGAACGCTTTGCCAGTGCTTCGCTGGATGCGCTGGGAGCGCATGTTGCCATACTCGATCAAAATGGCGTTATCCTGGCTACCAATCGCGCCTGGAAGGCATTTGGCCAGGAAAGCGATCTCAGACTGGAAAATGCTTTAGAAGGTACTAATTATCTGGCGGCCTGTGATAGCAGCGTCGGGGCCTATGCCAGAACAGGCCCGCTTATGGCGGATGGCATTCGTTCGCTTATCAATGGGGAAAGGCACGACTTCCTAATAGAATATCCTTGTCATTCGGCAGCCGCACAGCGTTGGTTCCTGTGTGGTGTCACCAGGTTTCCGGGAACTGGGCCAGTTCGCATAGCGGTAGCGCACGAAGAAATTACCGCCATTAAGCAATCTCAAATGGCTGCGGAACAGGCATTGTCTACGCTGGATGCAACCAGAGACGGTGCATTTATATATGACGCCGATACACTAAATTTCAGTTATGTTAATCAGGGCGCGATGTCTCAGCTTGGATATAGTCGCAATGAATTACTAGCGATGACGCCGGTTGAGATAATGCCTGAATTCGATGATGCAGCCTTTAGGGAACTGCTCCGACCTTTTCGATCCGGAGATGTCAGTGTGCAGCAGTTCACAACGGTCCATCGTCACAAAGATGGTCACGACATCCCTGTTGACATCAACCTTCAATACATAACATCCGAAAACACACCGCCGCGATTTGTGGCTTTGGTCCGTGACATTACTGAGCGTAAACAGGCTCAGGATGCAATTGTTGCACTCAATGACGAACTTGAAATAAGAATTGAAGAAAGAACTGCACAATTGGCTGAGGCACTAAAGGCAGCAGATACAGCAAACCGTGCCAAGAGTGCTTTCCTGGCCAATAGGTCTCATGAGATCCGTACACCCTTGAATACCATTGCCGGGATGGTTGAGCTTCTTGAGCATACTTCAGAAAAAGACGAGCAAGAAAAAATGCTACGCGTCACTCAAGAATCTGTACATGCTCTGGCAGGCATTATTGATGACGTACTGGATTTTTCAAAAATAGAAGCTGGCATGCTGGAGGTACGCCCAGAACCAATGTCAATCAAGCAAATTGTTGACTCTGTGACTGTCATGTTTTCCAGTAGTGCTAGTGCCAAAAATTTAAATCTGATACAGGTTTTCGATGAAAAAATACCGGTGGCCGTATTATGTGACCCCCTTCGTCTCAAACAAATACTTTTTAACCTGCTGGGTAATGCCATCAAGTTTACTGAGCAGGGGAAAATAGAACTTCGCGTGTCGTTACTTGAACAACAAACATCAGATGATGCAGAAATTGAATTTGAGGTGGTTGATACCGGGGTTGGAATCTCACCAGAAGCACAAACCAAACTTTTCAAGCCCTTTGTGCAGGCGGAGAGCGATACAACAAGAATGTTTGGTGGTACCGGGCTGGGCCTGGCTATTTCGCGTCGCTTGGCTGAGCTGCTTGGTGGTGATCTGTCATTGAAAAGCAAATTGGGCAAAGGAACTACCATGACCCTTGCCCTATCTTTACCAGTATTGGATGAATCCAGCCTGGGTGATGCTCTAAATTCCGAAATTAGATTGTATCCGTCTTTAGAGGGTAAAGAACGTGTTAGAAAAGATAACCGGAAGCTGCTCATTGTTGATGACAACGCAATAAACAGGCAGGTGTTGAACAGGCAGCTCCGGATTCTGGGATATGAAGCAGACAATGCCTCCAACGGGCGTGAAGCACTTAAGAAATGGACGTCGGGAAATTATGCTCTGGTGTTAGCCGATTGTCATATGCCGATCATGGATGGCTATAAACTTGCCAGCAGTATAAGAGCGATTGAAGCGAAAAATTCGCCGCCCCTTAGAGTGCCAATTATTGGTTATACGGCCAATGCCTTGCAGGATTCGCGTGAGCATTGCTTGCAAGCGGGGATGGATGACGTACTGATAAAACCTGTTGGACTGGAGCCGCTGCGTAAAAAGCTTTATGACTGGCTCGAATTCGTCGAAATTGACACTGCAGAGAGCAATCAAACCAGCTACAAAATTTCTGAAGCTAAGAAAAATGAACATATAGACTGGGAGTGTCTGGGCGATATTACTGGAAATGACCACGCTTTTGCACGGGATATGCTAACTGATTTTTTGCTTGATAAAAGTGAAGAAGCTCACACGTTCGCCGCCCTATTAGAGGGTGGCAGTCTGGATGAGATACAACGGCTGGCTCACAGAATGAAGGGTGCAGCAAGCACAGTAGCCGCACTTAAGTTGTCTGGTATTTGTTCAAAAATTGAGTCTGCAGCAATAGACGGCGATAAAAGTGTTGTGGCATCCAGCAAGGAATCATTCATCCAGGCATTTGAAGAGTTAAAGCTGGTTATTGAAAATATTGAATAGCAATTCCAATCGTTGAAAACACAGAAACCCCATTTTTGAGTATATCTGTAAAATTGTGAAAAACAGTATCGATAAACACTTTCCAGAGCCGCGGAAATCAGCAGCTGCAGGCGAATATGATGATATGGCCCTGCATCCGGGTCATGTCTCCAAACCCGTACTAGTAACCGAACAAATACACTCCCTGTGTGCTGTAGTACCCGCCGCGGTGACTGCCAATTTGCTGGTGGGTGTAGTTACTGTCTGGTTGTTGTCAGGCGTGCAGTCTCTGTACCCTGTCTTGGCCTGGTATGCCTTTTTGTTCATTTCTCAAATGTTCAGGCTTAGTATCTTTTTTTCGCTGAAACATACCCGTGACCATCAATCGGCATTCAAATTTTTGGCTCTGTTACGGGCAAGTGCACTGTGTAGTGGAACTACATGGGGGGCATTGTCAGTTTTTCTTTTTCCCTCGGAGTTTGCATACCAGGTATTTCTGGCGTTTGTTGTGTCTGGCGTGACGGGTGCGGCCCTGGGCGGCCTTGCTTCTGACCGCATATCTGTATTACTGCTCTGTATATCGGCCTTAATGCCATTATCGATACAATTTCTGATGGCGCCTGATGAGCTATCAATCAGTATGGGTATTATGGGCCTGATGTATCAGGCGTATATTGTTTCGACTTCTATCAGTGGTGAACATTCGTTCTCGAATATGATCAGGTTAAAAGAACAGGCAGAAGCGGGCAGTCGCACTAAAAGTGCATTCCTGGCTAAAGTGTCACATGAGATTAGAACGCCACTAAATGCAATAACCGGACTGGTTGAATTATTAGGTTACGAGCGATCTACGGAAGAATACAAAAAAATCGTGCGGCACATGAATCAATCAGTTGCAACACTCACAGGCATCATTGATGACGTTTTGGATTTGTCCAAAATAGAAGCAAGCTCTCTGGATATCCGACCCGAACCGATACAAATACGTAAGCTTATTGAAGCTACCATCGAGTCGTTCAGAAGCAGCGCAACGGACGCGGGTTTATACTTGGATCATACGTATGATGAGCAAATACCAGGGTGGGTTAAATGTGATCCAACCAGGCTCCGGCAGATCATATTTAATATATTGGACAATGCCCTCAAATTTACCAATCAGGGAGGGGTAACAATCAGCACGTCAGCAAACGAGCTGCCGGGGAAATCAGTTGAAATCGTGATTGCCGTTAGTGATTCCGGAATGGGAATTTCAGTGGAATCTCAGGCGGAATTATTTCAGCCTTTTGTACAGGTTAATGATGATGTCAGCAATCTTTATGGTGGAGCCGGACTGGGGTTGGTCATTTCAAGGAGATTGTCTGAATTGATGGGTGGACACCTGACGCTGCAGAGCGAATTGGATGCAGGCACAACTGTTACACTAAATTTGACTGTGCCGATAATGGATAGAACTCATTCAGACACCAGTGACAATTCTCTCATTCCGGCGCAGCAAGGCGAACCAAAGACACCGTTCACGTCTACAGGAAAATTGTTAATAGTCGATGATAATGCAATTAATCGCCTCGTTCTGAGCAGGCAGCTCCTGGTATTGGGTTATCAACATGATCAAGCAGTGGATGGCCGCGATGCAATTGAGAAACTGGAAAGTTCTGACTACGTAATGGTAATCACGGATTGTCATATGCCGCGTCTGGACGGTTACAAGCTGACTCGAATAATCAGGGAAAGAGAGGCACTCACACCTCAGAGTCATCGTTTGCCGATACTGGGTTATACGGCTAATGCTATGCATCGTGCCAAGACACAGTGCCTGGATGCAGGCATGGACAATCTGGTTGTTAAGCCTGTTACTCTGGAGCAATTGCGCTCGCACATAGAACAGTACATATTGCCGGCTGCAAACCCCACGATGGCGGCACATCCGAGCTCACCACAAACGGATAGTGTTGAGCCCGGTATGATAATTGACTGGCATTCACTCGGGGAGATTATTGGGAATGATCAAGAATTCGTACGCGAAGTCCTGAATGACTTTCTGCTCGAAAAAACAAGCGAAGCAAAGTTATTGGGAGACTTGCTGGACACTGGCAATGTTGAAGAAGTTCAACGCATTGCACATCGCATGAAAGGAGCCGCAAAAACTATAGCGGCCGTACCACTATCTTCAGTTTGCGAGCAAATAGAACTGATTGCCGAATCGGGTAATCGAGAAATTATTGCCTCAAAAAAACAGGAACTGGAATTTGAATTCGATCGTCTAAAAGACTGTATCGAACAGGAGCGCGACCACGGCGCCCCTGTATAGATTACTTAATATATTCGCGCAGATATTAATCAGTGACATTGATAGGTAAAAGCTCCGGACGTACCACTTACGGCGTCTGAACCAGCCATTTCTCCAGTATTTCCCGAAACTCATCCAGCCTCGCAGGCTTTGTCATATACCCATCCAGATCTGTGTTCAGATAGACTGCATCCTTGTCGGCCAACACATTGGCAGTGACCAGAATAATCGGCAGCCGTTCTGATGGGCCTTCTTCAGCTCGAATTGCGGCACACAATTCATACCCGTCCATATTGGGCATGTGCAGGTCTGTGAACAGCAGGGCATAGTTTCCGTTTCTCCAGCACTCCAGCGCCTCGCGTCCGTCATTGGCAATCTCCCCCTTGTAACCCAGCATCTGAAGTTGGCGTAACATTACCTTCTGGTTGATCTCATTGTCATCTGCCACCAGCACGACACGGTGATCGTTCTCTTTTTCTGCTTCTGTACGGGCAACTGGTTTTACTGCATGCTTTGCAGACTGTCCGGATGAAAGTAAAACCTCTCTGGGCCCACTCTTCCGTTGGTTAGCGGCACGAGCAACCTCACGAAGGAAGACTTGCCGACTCAGGGCGTTACCCTCGATACTGATGAAATTGTACTCATCTGCTCGTGGATAAACGGCCCCGTGTTGAACAACCAAAATTGGACACACTCCAACAGCGCTGTGCTTTAAGCCAATCTCTTCAAAATACTGTTCTTTATCGGAAAGCATGCCTTCCATTTCAATAATCCAGAGCCACTTTCCCGCATCGCGGTTGCCCTCTGCCCATGCTTCAGCGGCAGTAATATCAGACACCTGCTTTACGCTGGCTCCAGCGTGAATAAGATAGGCGGCGAGCGCAGAAACAGGGCCCAGAGCATCACCAACAAGCAAGCAGGGCAAGCCCTCTACTCCAGAGGGCAACTCTTGCTCCTGTGATAACCGGGAATCGACAGCAAAGGGAATCCTCACCTTGAAAACAGCGCCTTGCCCGAGATTACTTTCCACGGTGATACTCCCCCCCATCAAGTCTACCAGGTTATGGGTAATCACCAGGCCAAGTCCGGTACCACCGAAAATACGGCTGGTAGTCGAATCCTTTTGCATAAAAGGGGTGAATAATCTGGCCTGGGTCGCCTGATCCATTCCTATGCCGTTATCCCGAATGGTAAAGTCAATTACGACCTGTTCGTCAGATTGCGTATGTGTGGTTGCATGCACTGATACGCGACCTTCGTGACCTACTTTACTGCTGAATTTAATTGCGTTGTTAATCAAGTTGATGAACACCTGTTGCAGGCGCCGGCTGTCACCTTGTATCTGAGACGGAAGCGCAGGTTCAGCAAAAACGGTTAATACCACATTCTTCTTCAAGGCGAGGTTTTTCAGCATTGCGCAAACACTTTCAACACTGTCTACCGGGTTAAAGGGGTGCACTTCAATATCTAACTGTCCCGCCTCTATTTTTGAGAAATCAAGAATATCGTCGATGATATGCAAAAGTGAAAATGCCGATGTCTGAATTAGTTCAACCATCTCAACCTGGTTTCGATGCAGGCTGGTTTCACGCAGCACATCAGCCATACCCAGCACACCATTCATCGGCGTGCGAATTTCATGACTCATTCTGGCAAGGAAGTCAGATTTTGCCCGGTTAGCCTTCTCAGCCTCAGCCTGGGCGTTTGATAGCTCAGCATTTACTTCGCGCAATCGAAGCTCGGCGTTCCTGCGCTCTGTAATATCGATGGATATTCCAAGCAAATAGGTCGGTACACCATTTATATCTCGCAAACCCACTTTGGAAGTTTTTAGATATATGGTCTCCCCTTTACTGTTTTGAATTGGCTCTTCCGGAATCTCCAATACCTTGTTACTTATTAGTACAGCTCGGTCATTGCTCGTAAAAAAATCAGCCTGTTCTTTGGAAAAAAGATCGTAATCATTTTTACCTATCAGCTCCTCACGGGAGATGCCAAGCAAAACTTCCCCTCCGCGATTGAAGTGGATAAAGCGGAGGTCTTCAGCCTCCTTCATAAAGATCATGGCGGGAATACTTTCCACCACAGAATTAAGCGTGTTCCTGGCTTCTTCCAGTGATCTTTTGGTTTGTTCCTCTGCCAATATGTCGCGGCCGACTAAAAAATAGACTTCTTTTTCATGGATCCGCTGAACGTCCCAGTGAAGTAATTTACATGAACCATTCTTACAAAGAAATCGATATTCAAGTTGAGCGTTTGTTGCAATCGTATCAATGCTGCCCAGCTCAGCTATGATCCTGTCGAGATCATCCGGATGGGAGAAATCAAATAGCGAGGCCCCCACGATCTCCTCGACGCTATACCCCAGGGAGTTTATGCAGGCAGGGTTAACTTCACCAAACCTCCCTGAAAAATCAACAATGGCCACCAGGCTGTTGGTCAGCTTGATAAAATCACCGGCAAGCAAGCCTGGTGGTTGATGATTACTCAAAAGAAAACGCCCGAATCTTTACTGTGAGGAATCACTATATGAATATCCTTTTTCTAGCTAATTCCATACATTAGGTATGAGTATCTGGCCGTTCAAGTTGAAAGATAGCATAACCCTGACTTTTGTCGTTGACCTTAAATTAAGCAAAAAACGGCGTTATTATAACCAGTCTTTTCCTACACTACCCTGGCTATAACAGGTGCTGGTGACCAGCTACTCACACACTTTTCGCCAATTTTCGGTCACAGTTCGGTACAGTCTTTTGAAAATTGTGTCCACAAAATGGGCTGAGTCCTTTGACGACCAATATTCCTTTCACCCTTCGCCGAAGAAAGGGTCTGGCAAGGCAGGGTTTCTGAGCTTCGCCGCCGCGCCGGCTCCAGCGACCGGGAGGCCGGCCGGGTCGAGCAAGCCAATCTGCACCAGCACATTTGCCTGGTCCCAGAGGATGTGCTCGTAGGAAACCTTGTCGTTTTCAAAGCCGACAATCACCACAAAGGCGACTTCGACTCGCTTGCCGGTGGCCTCAATGCCCGGGAGCATCCAATCAATCTTCGTGGTGTGCGTAAAGGAAATGATGAGTTCGTCAACCAGCCGCTCCTTGCTGTAAGTCCGCGAGATCGTTTCGAACTCGACGTCGGGTGGAAAAAACTGACCGATCAACCTGTTCGCGTAAAATGTCCGGACGCCTTCCGGACCCTGACCTCCAACCATAGTCGGCACCATCACGATGTGCGGATTGGGCGACATCGTCGCCAATGTATTGTCTAGGTTCCCCGAGAGTTCGGCATCCATATGAGCGCCAAATACGGCATCAAGTTTCTGCTCCAGATTAGGATTTGTCATAGTTAAAGCTCCTGAACTACATGATATAGAAGAAAAATACGCCGCCCGTCATCACCGCTCCAGACAGACGCTGCGATCTGCGCTTGTTACTTGCTGGCCGGCACGCTCATTGTAGGGAGCGGTTCTCTGCGATGTGGGCATCGCCAAGCCATTGTTCAAGCATGCTACCGAGCACTTCCAGGCTTACTGGCTTGATCAGTACGTCATCCATTCCGGCCTCCAGGCACTTCGCCTTTGATTCGGACATTGCGTCGGCAGTATAGGCGATAACCACGGTTTTGTGACCGGATGGCCTGATACTTTCAATCTGCCTGATATTACGGGCCAGCTCGAAGCCATTCATTCTGGGCATATGGCAATCAGTGATAATCAGTGCATAGTTGGTGCGCTTCAATTTCTCCAAAGCCTCCTTGCCATCACTCGACTCTTCAGCTGTATAACCAAGCAGGGCCAATTGCCTGGTCAGCACGAGCCGATTAAATTCGTTGTCGTCAACAATGAGCAATGGGGACAATCGCGCCCCAGGCGTTTCAGTCACATTCCTGACATTCAATAGATCGGTTTTAGCCGGTTTCGCTGCTGGCAAAGCCCCGTGATCGTCGATAGCCAGATTCAGGGCCAGCGTCATTATCGTCCCTTTACCTAATTCGCTTTGCAAAGACAAACTGCTCTCCAACATCTCAGCCAATCGCCGTGCAATAACCAGCCCCAGGCCAGTACCACCAAATTCACGATCAACCTCGTACTTGACCTGGGCGAATGGTTGAAACAGATTCACCTGGTCTTGCTGGCCGATGCCGATTCCGGTGTCTTTTATTTCAATTTCTATGTGTGCCTTGCCGTCCAGACTCTTCTTCCACAAGGTACCTATTTCAACCCCCCCTTTGAGGGTGAATTTGATCGCATTGCCAATCAGATTAAACAGAATCTGCTTGAGCCTTAGCGGGTCGCAGAGCACAGTTTCAGGTATACGATCATCAAAATGCTGGCGCAAATACAGGCCTTTGCTGCTCGCGCTGCTGGAGAAAACCGCAAGCGCAGACTCAATCACTGCTTTTAGCGACATGGGCTCAAGACGAATTTCAAACTTGCCGGCTTCAATTTTCGAAAGATCAAGCACATCATCAATAATGCCCGCCAGCGCACTGATCGACTCGCGCGTGGCGTGCAACATTTTGGCCTGCTCGTCTGGTGAGTGGGTATGACCCAGAAGCTCGACAAAACCTGAAATTGCGTTTAAGGGTGTACGAATCTCATGTGACATATTTGCCAGAAAGGCCGTTTTGGCGCGGTTGGCTAGTTCTGCCGATTGCCGTGCGAGTTCCAGTTCGCGTTGAATCTGCTTCCTTTCCGAAACATCCTGCATTGCACCAACAACATTGAGCACCTGACCAGCTTCATCATAAGTGACGCTGTACTGCGCCAACATGTCCCGTTTCTCACCCGTGTCCCGGCGCAGAATGCAATATTCAATGGGAAAGACAGCATCTTTCGAGGGTGAGCCAATAGCTCTAAGGATTTGGTCTTTCACCTGCTGCAGATCGTCCGCAGGACAAAAGCGCTGCAGAAATGTATCGAGTGGCATCTCATAACCACCCTCTGCTTGGGCGGTGGTGCCTAACAGCGCGTAGAGTCGATCATTCCAGGTTATGCTACCTGCGTTAAGATCGTACTCCCAGGCAGCCAAACCGGTTGCGTCCATCGCCTGCTCAAGTAAGCGGCGACTGGAACTCAATTCGGCTTCAATGTATTTTCGCTTGGAAATATCAGTGCGGATTGCAACGTATTGATGGGGTTTGCCCTGTTCATCGAGGAAAGGAACGATAGTTGTGGCAACCCAGTAAAAACTGCCGCCCTTGGCCCGATTCTGGATCTCCCCTTTCCAGACTTCACCGCGGGAAATGGTTTGCCACAAATCACGAATAAATTCTTTGGGGTGATACCCGGAATTGATTATTCGATGATCCTTTCCAATCAGTTCCGCAGGGGAATACTGGGAAATCTCACAGAATTTGTCATTGATAAAGGTGATTCTGCCTCTGGCATCAGTAAAGGCAACGATTGAGTGCTCATCCAGTGCGGTGCGCAAATCCGCCAAACCCAGGTTTGAGGTTTCAATTATTTTGCTTTGTGCCGCAAAGCCGACTTTCAGGACGTACAGGCGGTAGGCTAGCCATGCCGCTATGCACAGAACTCCAGCAATGCTTAGAGCCGAAAAAAGTAGCATTTATGTAATTTCACCCATCGAGCCTCAACAACCATCCGCAACGCCTTGTGCGGGAGTATTTTCCAGCAGAGAGGCACTTGTGCAAAAACTACAGAGCCGTGTCCAGATTCTCATCGGCACGCCTGCCCGCCCAACCACAGTACTCCCCTTCACCCACCAAGAAAATGCAGGCTCACATTGTTCTACTATACCCAACACATCATAAGACGCATAAAAAAATCTGCGGCAGCAAATTAACTTTTACCAGTACACATGCCGGGTGCATTCACTACACTGCGGTAGATCAATTCGCCTCTAAGGCAATTTCTATGCATCGGCAACCAGTGGGTTACAAATTGACCACAAAATATCTAAGTCTCTGTTATTCTTCAATTTTATGAAAAATTGCATTCAAGCTTGCGCGATTCCGGTGAAGCTGCACCGGAATGTACAACAAAGCAGGACTGATTCCGACAATAGTCCGGCATTGGCGACCCGTTATCTTGCCAACCCTCCCGGGCCCCCATTTAATACACCGCTGTGCGCCGCTCAAAGCGCCAAAGTGAGCAAATCTTCTTACGACAGGCTGTTTGTATGCCCCGGACATGTAATCATACGCACTCTAAGGCTACGCATGCACTATGGGAGGTGTTCGAGGCCGGTGATGTTGACGCCACCACAGCGTTCCTTGACGAACTTATTCCAACGTACTAAGCGGGTAAGTCCGGAACACCTGTATTGCTCACTCCGTTTAATCTCGGCAAGATACACATGACAGACAAATACGTTTCCACAGATGCAAATCAACGGTTTAAAAAGGAGTTTAATAATGCCGGGAGTCGCAAATAGGACCTCTATTCTCACCGTTTTTCTGATTAGTTTGGCATTTACTCCACCGGGTTTGGCAGGTTCGTCCGACACTCAGAAGTGTGAGGCGAGTCTATACAAAATCATCGGTAAACATGTCAGTTGCACCTCACGTGCGGCAGCGGCGTTTGTGAAAGACGAGAATACCTATAAATACGATCGCAGACTTGCCTCATGTGAGCGGAATTATGAGTGGCGCTACAGTCGAGCATTGGATAAATGGTCTCATGCTTGTCCCACATTTGAAGACTCCCCTCAGGCCGCCAAAGAGCGAGCAGAGACCAGCATTGATAATTTTACAGGAGAGGTTGCTGGGCTGCTGTCAAAGACCCCACCGAATCCCCAGCCTGGCAAGGCCATTGTATACAATAATTGCACGCTTCCCGTGAAATTAATGTCACCCACCAACCCATTGATTGACGGAAAAGTTCTGAACCATTTAGAGAAAGATAGTCTGGATTTGACGGGGGATTTTAACAGGGGCCAGGCCAACACAATTCTCGCTGCTCCCGTAACATCAGCCGCTCAATGCACAGCACTGAACTGTTCGGATTGGGCCGATATTCTCTATGCGCCCGCTCCTCCGAACGGAGCAACCAATTCCACACAACGAACAGGTTCCATGTATGACGGTAACAACGCGGTATTGGGCGCATATTGCCAGCCAACGAATGCCGCAGCGAATCAATGCACGACTAATTCAGGTACCCCGTGTTGTGGAACAAACATGAACTTTGACAAAAGTTTCGGAACGTTATGGGAAATTACGCCATTTGGCGGTACTGACGGTGACACTGACACGATAGATCTCTCGACAAATTATGGCACCGGGCCAAACACACCCCCGAACCTTTGCCCAACTGGGGGCCCCGATAACTGTGTGATAGCGAGTGCAAATATTTTCTACAACGTTCCAATCGAAATAGAAATGAGCGGAGGGGCCTGCTCGTGTGGTTCCCTGGGCTCCAAAGACTCCATCATGTGTACAGATATTTCCTGCACAGAGGCCTTTCAATACCCAACGGACGATAAAAACTGTTCCTGCTCAAGTGGCGGCCAGCGTGGTTACCTGATCACCTATTGTCCAGCCGGTTCATCGCTACCCGCTTTGCCCTCTGTACCCTGAAGCCGATCCTCCAACCGGGAAGTATGGTGCCTCTTCGCTGCTCTACGCAGGTTCTTGGTACCGCATTTCGGCCCCGCAGAGAAATTACTAAAAATTTCTTTTTTGCATCTTTCGGTATTGGCTTGCAGTGGGAACTGGTGCAGCCCGTCCCAGACGAATTCTAATTTCAAGCTGCCACCGGTAGCTGGAATAGCCCGCGATAATACCTCTTTCGCCGATAGTTGTTGAGATCAATGCCATTTACAGGGCCTGAATTTTGCGGAGTGGCGCCGTCACGACCAGTATGACCCCGGTACGCATTGTAATAGGTGTAGATGCCCTGATGATAACGGCTGCCCTGGCTATCCGGCGGGAGGCAGGTCCGGGGACTTCTTATATGGAAAAATTTAAAAACCGATAACTTCTTGATTCCATTTATAAATTAACGCATCGGCACACACCAGCGCCGGCCACCACTAAATATAGTATAAAGAATAATAACTATATTTTAATAGATCAAAATAAGATTACTATTAATATATAGTTGAATGGTATAGTCATATTGTAATTGGCCCAGCGGAGATACTTTGTGAAGTCCGATTAACAGCCCAATACACTAGGCTGCATAGCAAAGTCAGCCTGTACTGAAATCAGTCCGCTACCGCAGACTATCTCGTAATAACAATAAAATATAAACGGAGGGTCGGGCATGAAGACTGCCAATTCACCTATCATCGATAAACATAATGGCAAGTATCGTTGTTGCAACGTTGACCACAAACGCGTGCATGATTTTCACCGGCAATGTCATCGTTGTATATGTCTCCTTGTGGTGCTTGCTGTCAGTGGATTCCACACCGTTGTCTGGGCGCAGCTCGAAGAGATAATAGTAACAGCGCGAAAAATTGAGGAAAACTTGCAGGAGACGCCGATATCCATGAGTGTATTTACGGCAGCACAAATTGATAGCTTTGGATTTAATGACCTGACTGATATCGGCCGATTTTCGCCGAATGTTGTATTCGATCAAGGTACAGGAAATACCGGTAGTTCAAATAATACACAGTACTTTATACGCGGAGTCGGCCAGGTCGATTTCCTGTTCACTTCCGATCCAGGTGTCGGGATATATATTGATGATGTCTATTTGCCGCGCGTCACAGGTTCAATGCTGGATCTCATTGATCTAGAACGCATCGAGATATTGCGTGGCCCGCAGGGAACCCTATTTGGCAAGAATACTATCGGGGGCGCAATAATCGTTATCTCAAAAGGACCGGATGGTGAACTCAATGGCACGGCGACTGTCACTGCGGGTACTCGCGATCGTATTGATGCTAAGGGTGCTATCAATTTTCCTCTGATTGAAAACCAACTCAGTGGCCGCTTGTCAGTTTCTACCCGTAATCAGGACGGCTATGTTAAGCGAGTTTTGATGGGCGGCGAGGAAACAGGGAATGTGAACAGCGATGCAGTTCGAGGCCAACTGCGTTGGACCCCTGAGAATGATTGGGACATCGTGCTTGCCGGCGACTATACACGCGGGCGTGAGGAGGCTATTGCCAATGAACTACTTACGGTAGATACCGCAGCACCTGTGCTTCAGTTATGGAATTTGTTGGTTGCTCCGAGCTATGGGCCGGGGATCGCCTATGATGAGAGATATCTTTCGCCTGACTGGAAATCGCAGGCAACGGGTCCCAATTACAGTGATATCGATGACTGGGGCGTATCGCTGAACATTACCAAGCAGTTTGCCAACAATCTTCAATTCAAGTCAGTCACCGCTTACCGGGATACAGAGGCGAAGTTTGGTATAGATGTCGATTACTCTCCGCTGACTTACATGCAGACAAGCAATGATAACGATCATGATCAGGTCAGTCAGGAAGTGCAGCTCTCGGGCGACGGGTTTGGGAGTCGGCTGAATTGGGTGTCCGGCATTTTCTATATGCACGAATCAGCCACCGATGTTTTTGATCTGGACCTGGCGGCGGGCTTGTATGATGCCCTGGAGGCCCTGCCTGCGGGAATAATTCCGGGACTCGGAGGGGTGGGCAACCCGGTGCACGTTTCACTCGATCTCGATGCCACCATATTTGATGCCATCAAAATAGACAGCTATGCCGCCTATACACAGGGAACTTTTGATACCACCGACAAGTTGAGTCTTACCGTCGGGGTTCGATATACCGATGAAAAGAAAGACTTTACCACCATGATGATACGCAATGCTTCCGGCGTTACATCGGTACCGAAAACCGAGCTGTCCGCATCCTGGGACGCAACTACACCTCACGCCGCTATTCAGTACCAATGGACAGCGGATGTAATGTCTTATGTTTCGGCGTCACGAGGCTTTAAGAGCGGCGGATTCAACGGGCGTGCTCTGTCAGTAAATGAAATAGATGAATTTGATCCGGAATATGTTTGGTCATATGAAGTAGGGCTCAAGTCACAGTGGTTTGGTCGTCGCTTAATGGCGAATTTGGCTGTGTTCCATAATGATTATAGTGATATTCAACTTACCAGCATCAGGGATGTGCAGGGTTTGGTTGTGGCAGTTACCGAGAACGCCGGTGAGGCTGAAATGGAAGGCTTTGAATTGGAAATTGCTGCGCAGCCGACGGAGCGCTTATTGATACGCGGTGGTCTCGGTTATCTGGATGCGAAGTATACCAACCTAGATCCAGGCGCAACTGTGACGCTGGATAGCGAATTGGTCAAAACACCCGATTGGACGGGTAGTCTGTCCGTGGACTATACATGGCCGCTCGGCGATATGGGCACACTCACGTTTGGTGGTGATATGTCTTACCGCAGTTCTCATTATAACGAGCCCACCAATCTAGCGATCCTGGAACAAGATTCCTATACGCTCCTCGGCGCGCATGCACGCTTAAAGTCGTCTGGCGAAGACTGGTCCCTCACCCTGTTTGGGACAAATCTTACTAATGAACGTTATATGACCAATGGAATTCAAGCTCTTGGTAGTTTGGGGACTGCCGATGCCGCATATGGCCGGCCGCGCGAATGGGGGCTAACACTCAGTGCGTCTTTTTAACTCATTGCAAGTCGGTTCGATAACAAAGGCTTACTAACTACCATGACTACCGCCAATGGACCTATCCTGCCGCCAAATGATCGAGGGCAATTATCATGCAGCGATTGCTGATACTGCTGGGATCAGGACAACCAAACAACCTGGAGGCTTTGCTACGCGACAGGGAGCTTTGGCTCAGCGAAATCGCCGGTTCGCTTGGTGGCTCTCTGCGTCTTGCAGTGCAACTCGAGGGGGATCCCCTGGCCACGCCACCTCCCGGTGGGGCACGCTGCATAAGGCCATTGCGCGGTCTTGTCGAAGTAACAATACCCGGCGATGAACCCACCGAGCTATTGGCAATTGTTGCCGCACTGACTCGGCAGCTCGACGGAGTGGCCGACTGGTCAAAGACTACGGTGTCCATCGGTCGCGTTCACGAGGTTCTGCCTGCCGCCTCGGATGTGGTGCTCGTCACGCTCGCCGCTAATCGGCTACCTTCCATTGATCGTGCGGCGTTCCATGCCTATTGGCTGGATGAACACGCGGCTCTGACCACGTCGATGCTCGACGAGACAAGAAAGTTGGCAATGGGCTACCAGCAAGTCCACACCGATCAAGCTGCTTCAGAGCGGGCAACGGAATTGACTGGTGCCTGCCCGTCTTCTTTCGACGGTGTACTGCAATGTAGTCTGGCGCGGATCAACGATCTGCCACATCTCTCCGTGCCGGGATTCGCCGAGGCCATCATGAAGGACGAGGAGAATTTTGCGGATCAGTCGGCCCAGATGCTTGGAGCCTTCATGCGAACGCTACAACCAGAGGGGGCGGGATTGTGACGTATTCGATCGTAGCCCGTGATCCCGTTAACGGAGACCTTGGTGTCGCCGTACAGTCGCATTATTTTGGCACCGGGGCGATTGTGACGTGGGCGGAAGCTGGCGTTGGCGCGGTAGCTACCCAATCGATTGTGGAAGTGTCATACGGACCACATGGCCTCGATCGAATGCGGGATGGTATCGCGGCGGGTCAATGTCTGAGCAGACTGATTGCTTCCGACCCGATGGAGACGCTCCGCCAAGTAGCGATGATTGATGCCAATGGCATTGTAGGCACTCATACCGGCGCTGGCTGCGTTGGCAGGGCCGGTCATAGACAGGGTCGGCAGGTGAGCGCGCAGGCCAATATGATGGAACGGGACACGGTCTGGGACGCAATGATCGAAGCCTATCACGCAGCGGCTGGCCCAGATCTCGCCGGGCGATTACTCATTGCACTTGAAGCGGCCGAGTCAGAGGGCGGCGATGTGCGGGGGCAGCAGTCGGCGGCGATCCTCGTGGTGTCGGGAAAGCGCAGCGATGCACCCTGGGACCAGAGAAAAGTGGACCTCCGGGTTGATGACTCAAAATGCCCACTGATCGAGATACGCCGTTTGCTGGATGTGAGCCGCGCCGTCTCACGGTTTAACAAAGTCATTGACAGCGGCCTCCTTTTCGCACCAACGGTCGATGCTCGTGACCCACGACTCGCGTCGGCATTGGAAGAGTTACAAGCCGCGCAAAACGGGTTAGGTGAGAATAGTGAGCCGACCTTCTGGTCTGCGGTGCTACTTGCCAAAGCGGGTAGAACTGACGAGGCCCGCAAGTGTTTGGCGCTGGCGACCCAAAACAATCAACGTTGGCATTTTTTGCTGCGAAGTATCACAGATGCCGGTGTACTTCCTCAAGACAACGCGCTGCTTCACTGATGAAGCTCCACGGTGTTTTGAGATGGCGTACTCCGGACCAGAATGTAAATCTGCGATTGGTCGCGCACCAATCAATAAGAGTAATCAGGGAAGTGGGGACTTCAAGAAAGATCTTACCTCAAACAGAACGGAATCAGTACAAGGAGAGTTACAGATGCGCTTGAGTGTAGCGTTTAGCGGATTCAGCGGCCTGGCCGAAACAGTTGATGTGGTTATGGCAGCGGAGAAGTACGGCCTCGACGGGGTGTGGACCGCGGAGCACCTCGGCTTCCATGACGCGGTTGTTCCCAGCGCGGTTTACCTGACCAAAACCAACCGAATCGAGATCGGTCTCGTCGGGCTTAGTACCGCCGGCCGTCATCCAGCTTTGACTGGGATGGAACTGATGTCATTGTCTGAGCTAGCACCGGGGCGTATTCGCTGCCAGGTCGGTCTCGGTGATCCCGGCCTCGTGGCCAAACTTGGCCGCAAGATTTCCCGTCCGGCCACTTCCACGATGGCTTTCGTCAACAGCCTTCGTGAGACCATGCAAGGCCGTGACATGAAAGTGGTCTACCCAGACTTCACATTCGACGGTTTCCGTCTGTCGCCACTTGGCCCCATACCCGCGATTGACGTGATGGCCATTCGCCCAAAAATGGTGCAGACGGCTGCCAGGGTCGGCGATGGTTTGTCGATCAGCGTCGGTGCTTCAATGGCGTATATCCGGGATGTAGTAAAGGACGTTGAGCGGGAACTGGCCGCAACTGGCCGCGATCGCAGCAACTTCCGAATCACCGCAATGGCGATGGCCGCCATCGGTAATGACCTCGACAGTCTCCGCGCGCCAATGGGCCCTATGCTGTCAAGCTTTCCTCAGGAAACAGCGGCGTTTCTTGCTCGCGGTGTCGTCGACAGTGAGGAACTTCTTCGCGTCCAGGCCGAACTGGGCCCGCTCGGCGTTATGAAACTGTGGACACCAGAGAAAATAGATCAAATAGCTTTTATTGCGACGCCAGAAATGCTGGCCGACCGAATGGCACAGTACGCCGAAACCGGCATCGATGAACTGGCGTTAATGCTAAATAACCCCCTTGCAGAGCAACCCGATATCATCAAACAACTTTCAGCCGCACACGAGGAATAGACCACCAATGACAAACGCTAGCACGACCGCCGATGAAACCGAAGTCCTGGCGCTACATCACGCATTCGTCGAGGCGAACAAGACAGCCTATCACCCGTTCCTTGAGGCCCACATGGCGCCTGGAGCGACACTCCTGTGGTACAACTTGAATCAGAGTAACTACCACGGCGTCGATCACATTGTAGAACTGTGGAAAATGTTGGCTGGCGTAATGAATGGCAAAGCCGGCATCGTTTCTACACGTGATGATGCAGTGACGATCATCGGTGACGCAGCACTGGTGACGTACATCATAGATCTCGCCGCTGACTTCGGTCCCCTGGGCAAGGTTGCCCAGGAAGGCCGCACCACTGAGGTGTGGCAACGGATGGACGGCCCGTGGAAGATGATCCATTTCCATTGTTCGAACTATGTGCCCGGAGTAATGGGCGGAAAATGAACAAATAGCGCGGTTTCAGCAGGAATCCGCTCAACGCTAATAGCAAGGAGCAAATCAATGACTGAAAAGACATTGACCGACGACGAAGCCAGGGTTTGGGAATTACACCAGGGTTTTGTAGATGCCAACAAGACCGGAGACCACCCATTCCTCGAGGCGCACATGGCACCGGGGATGACCCTTGTCTGGTACAACCTGAACCAGAGCAACTATCACGGTGTCGGTCACATCGTAGAGCTCTGGAAGATGTTGGCCACAATGTCGCAGGGTAAGGAGGCCAAATGTGAGTCTCGCGATGATACGGTCACCGTCGTCGGCGATATGGCGTTGGTGACGTACATCCTCGATTTTGCAGCCGACTTCGGCCCTCTCGGCAAGTTTGTACAGGAAGCTCGAGACACAGAGGTGTGGCAGCGGATGGACGGCGAGTGGAAGATGATCCATTTTCATTGCTCGAACTATGTGCCCGGAGTAATGGGTGGCAAGTAATCATGGGTGAGGCTTTTGAAATTAAGGGGCCAGTCGGTGCTATTGCGGTGCTTGACACCACCCCATCCGGTGGCGGCAATGGTGAGCCCATACTACTTGTGCACGGCATCAATATGTCGCGGGATGTGTGGACCGATGTCATTGAGATTATCGGTCGCAGGCGCCGCGTCATCAGCTTCGATCTGCGTGGCCACGGGCAGTCAGGCAAAACCGGCCCGTTCACGGCTGACGGCTACGCCGCCGACGCTCTTGCTGTACTTAATGCGCTTGACATCCCCAGGGCCCACGTAGCGGGAATCTCATTCGGAGGTAGCGCGGCAAATACACTTGCAGTGAAGTCACCCGATCGCGTGGCCACTGTCGCGTCCTTTGGTGGTGCCCTTACCGTTGAGATCCTTGATATCGATGATATGATAACGCTTATCCGCTCGCTCGGCGTGCGGGATTTTTTTACCTCATTCCTCCCCCGCAGCAGCTTTTCCCCGAGTACTAGCCAGGCCCTTATTGATCGGGCAATAAATGCTGCGAGTATCGGCCGAGACCTGGAAACGGTCATAGCTATCATTACGTCGGCCGTATCGTCAGACACAACCGCTGTTGCGAAAGCAGTGACTGCGCCAGCGCTCGTCGCCACTGGCGAACTGGACATGACCTGTCCAGTCAAATCCGGTCAGGCGGTTGCGGCAGCACTTCGCACCGAACTCGTCGTTCTCCCGGGCCGTGGACACGTGCTGTCGATGGAAGCACCTGATGAAGTGGCTGCATTGATCGAGATACACGTGACAGGCCCTGGTCCTCACTGATACTCCGCACTCTGTCCGTCGGGGTCGAAGCCAGTTGCGGCGTATCTTATTGTTCCTCTAGTGGAGAATCATCTACATGATTACTGTTTTCGAGAATGCGCGTGTCTTTGACGGCATCGAAGAGTCACTAATTGAAAATATCGATGTCATTGTTGAAGGCGAAGTTATAAAAGGCATTGGTGCCGTGAGTTTGTCCGGCAAGGATATAACGCGTATTGATTGTAGAAATAAGGTGTTAATGCCAGGCCTTATCGATGCACATGTTCACGCCTATACACCAACGCTTGACTTCAATGCCAATGATAATATGCCCGCTGCACTGATGGCCAATCATGCCGCTGCCATTCTCGAGGGTATGCTGGATCGCGGTTTTACCAGTGTTCGCGATGCCGCTGGTGGCGACAGGGGGTTATTTCTTGCGATTGAAAAAGGTCTCATAAAGGGTCCTCGATTTTTCTATCCGGGTAAGGCAATTTCCCAAACCGGTGGGCATGGGGACCTGAGACCCAGTGATGTTACTGAGTCCTGTTTCTGCAGTTCCTATTCGGGTTTGATATCCAAAGTCGCGGACGGACCCGATGAAGTGCGCAAAGCTGTTCGTGAAGAATTACGTCAGGGTGCGACGCATATCAAGCTATTTGTTTCGGGTGGGGTTTTCTCTCCCAGCGATCCCATTTGGATGAATCAGTTTACTGAAGCAGAAATTCGAGCCGCAGTGTACGAAGCCGAAACCCACCGTACCTATGTGATGGCCCACTGTCATACTGACGAAGCGGTACGTCGTTGCGTTGAGTACGGCGTTCGAACTATTGAGCATGGTTCCGTTATTACTCAGAAAACCGCGCAACTCATGGCACAGAAGGGGGTTTTCATGGTGCCAACCCTGTCCGTTGTTAAGGTTATTACTAATCATGCGGACGAACTGGGGCTGCCACCCACGGGTTTGGAGAAGGCCGACGGATTATGGGATACAATGTTGCAGTCTATTGCCATCTGTTCTTCTGCAGGTGTGAAAATTGGTTTGGGTAGCGACCTACTTGGTGCTCAGTTTCATCCTTTGCAAGGTGGAGAATTGGCGCTTCGAGGGCAAGTTAGTTCGCCAATCGATGTTCTCAGGTCAGCAACGTCGGTTAATGCTGAAATACTGCGGAAACAGGGAGAGTTGGGTTGTATTGCAGCAGGAGCACTTGCTGATATTCTAGTTCTTGATTTTGATCCGTTTGACGATTTAGCACCGTTTAGTAACTCGGAAAGTTCAATTCTTCTTTTGATGAAAGGTGGTAAGATTATCAGAAGCAAACTTTAGATTGGATGAGAAAGCCGCTTGAAAAAAGCTATGTCAAATATACATCGTGACAAAGAGGCCCCAACTTCATTGCGCGAACGCAACAAGGCGAAAAAGTGCCTGGCCATTTTCAATGCGACCCGCGAACTGCTGATCAGCGAAGGCTATGACAAGACGACCATGGATGCGATCGCTGTTCGCGCGGAAGTGGGTGTGGCAACGGTCTACAAATATTTCGGTACCAAGGACGGCTTGGTGATGGAGCTCGCGAGTGGCGACATAGAGGAGATGCTTGCACAGGTCGACAAAATTGTTGCCGACCCACCCGAAGATTTAGTTGACGCAGTGATAGCAGCACTTTCGCCGCCATTTAACCTGAAAATGGCCAGGTCAGATTCGAGTGTCGTACGATATCTCATGGATGAGATGTGGCACGGGCAGGAAGGTGACCGCCGCAAAAAAACGCGATTGGCTCTCGCTGAGTTTGAGACAAAAATTGAAACCCTGCTCGTGCGATTTCAGCTTCAGGGCCTCCTTCAAAAAAGTCTTGATGCAAAGACCGCGGCCCGCATTATCTACACAATGCTAGATTACAATTACATTTGTTTTGCCCGGGGTGAAATCGTTACCGTAGAAGCTATGGAGGAACTGACCAGTAAGCAGGTAAGGGTGCTTGTCGATGGTTGGAGCACCTGAATTAGTAGTAGGGCTGCTCCATTGTATATCGGCAAGTTAAGTTTTTCCGGCTGCTGTAAAATGATCCCGATTTTCAAGCCACTGCCCTACTCCATTCACTGAATGTATTTTCCCTGATATTTCTATAGTGCTCAGTCCCATTCCTCTTGGTCTGCAAGTACACACTCACCAATTCTATCAATATTGGCGTTTTAACTTGGCGAAATCCATAACAGCGTTCTTTTAATCCGGCATCGTTACATCCTGACATTCGGGATGCTGCGGGGGCAATTTCACAAGCGCGTCGGGTGTCGGAACCGACCGGGTATTGACGGTAGCGTCAGGCTAAAGAACATTGTTAACTCCCTGCTCAGTATTCTTATACCTACCGATATGAGCACACAAAGAGGAGACAGAGCAAATGTCCGCGCACTTTTCAGCTTCAACCACAGGACTTTCGAGCCAAAGGCAATGAAGCCCTGAACATTCACTTTCGGTGAGAAATCAGGTTAACTTGTCACTATCGGATTAAGCCCTGAAGCTGGGCTATTGGAGGTGGTATATGTCGAGCCAGACTATTAATTTTAAATTTGAGAAAGAGACCAAGAACAGTGTTCGCTATCAAGAAGTACCCGCCGAGGGGCAAGCTCCCGTTGTTGGCAGCTTGTACGTGCAGAAATGGTTTGCCGGAACTTCCAAGCTCCTCGAAGTGACAATTGAGAAGAAGGACTGATATATGGGAGGCAACATGATGCTTCCTATTATGAAGATTCTGTTGCTGCTCACGGCGGTAAGCTGGTTGGCGTACCCCCAGATGAAGAATTCGCAATCTTTCAGCTCGGTGAGTTTACACGGTTACTGGACGGCTCAGGGAGGCCGGATCGTAATATGCCTGAAGTATCACGCTATGTGTCCGGTATAATCTGTAACCGATGCGTGGGCAACTCTCGCGGATGTACTTCCGACGTCCTGGGCGCCAATCCGGGGCAGCGTTGGAAGTGTGCCGGCGATGAGCAGGAGCGCTTAATCGATGACCGGCACTTCAGGTAACTGGTTCAATACTTCACCGGGGTCAATAACCGGCCGATCCAGCAAAATGTGCCGCTCTTCGCCGCCGCGATAACGTGCAATCAAATCGGTCGGGTTCATGCGTACCCCGATAAAGTTGACATCAAAGTCGCTTTGCTCAAACCAGGCATTGGTTGCCTCCAGACTATCGAATATATCGATTTGCAATTCGATCTGGTTGCCGTCCGGGTCTTTGTAATACATGGATAAGGTCGTTCCGTGGTTGATGCACCAGTAGGGCGTGATGCCAAGGCCTTCCAGCCGTTCATACGTTGCGAATAAGTCGTCCAGAGTCTCATAGGTAAAGGCGCAATGTGCCATCCCGTTGACCTGCGGTGGGGCAGTCAGCCAAGTGTGGCATATTGAATATGGCGACTCGGTGATGTTCATCGTCATAGGTCAAAAAAATACCGGCGGGGCCTTCGAACATGGTCTCAGCTTCCAGTACGGTCTTATACCAGGGAACCATCTCGTCGTAGCGCGAGGTCTGAAAAACAATGTGGGCAAACTTCGCAGGGGCTATTTTGCCGCGTTCTTTCGCTGTTCTGGGTAAGCCAGTTGTCGACGTCATCAATTTCTCCAGGTTAAACATCCAGGTGATGTGTGGGGTATCGACAAGATAACGCCTAGAGACTGTAAAAATCTACACCACAATCTGTGTGACCAGAGTGGGGTGGTTTTGAATACCGATAGACGCAGGTGTGCGCGAGCAGTAACTAAATACCAAACTCAACAGGCTCTACCGCCTGCTATTGCCGAACTGGTTCGAGACGGAATCAATTGTCCCTTTTCGGTTACCGTAGAGACTGACCAGAAGTCTCTATTCAGACCTTGGCGCACGCTACTTCGACTTTTTCGACACGACAGGGCGTTCCGTTAAAAATGGGCATGCCGCAAAATCTATCTCTTATCTTGTCGCTGTGCAAAAAATTGACATTAACCCCAGGGTTTCTCTTAGCCGTAGTTTGCCCACTGTCGTAATGGTGTCCCCAGAATTGATGCACGACTATCACCCCGCGCCGTATATCATCACTGAGTTCAACCTGAATGATAATCGCATGAGCTTGAGACACGATTCGAATGTTTGTGCCATTTCGAATGTCGAGCTTCTCTGCATCCACGCGATTTAGGATGGCATGATTACCGTTTAGCTTTCTGGTAAGACTCGGCAGATTGTGTGTCCAGCTGTTGAAGCTAGCTAGACGGCGCCCGCCGGAGATGAGCATCAGTGGAAATTCATTGCTTGTGGTGGGGGGGGAGTTGATCGCGTCCTTCAAACCCTGCATTAGATCGTCTGGTGCCAGGTGTACTTTTTTGTCCTCAGTCAGCAAGCCATCCCGGAGGAACTTTCCCCACTCAATGTCGCCAAACTTGAGGCCCTCATCAGATTTTATCAACCGATTAATGAATATCTTTTTTCGAGCCATTGAGCTTAGAAAAAGAATTTGTGAAAAATGCTTTTCAGTAAAGCACCTGCCAAACCATCCCAGCACTTTATCTATCCTGTCGATGGCCGGGTTATTCAAAAAGGGTATCTTCGCAGCCCTTGCGATATCTCGTGCAATGTCCCATTCACCTCGCGCTTCTCCTCGAGGCTCAACCACCTTTTTGCGCCATTCAGCAAATGGGTAGGGCTCAAAGGGTTGTGTCAGTACATGCAGGCCGCCCTTCTCATAGATTGTAGCGGCGGGGAGGTTGTAATCGGCGAAACTGCCAGTGTCTGACCGGTAGATATCAATACACACCAGTAGATCCAATCGCTTCAACGCTTTTTCTATCTTGAGGGTATCTGGGAAGGACATGACCGGATTACCCGCGATCACAATGAGTGCTCTGATTCGATCTGAGTCGTCAGATAGAACATCATCCGAAAAAACAGTCGCGGGTGGACCGCCAAATATCTGCGGATACCCGCCCAAACGTGAAGCAGCTGGGTTTTTGCGCTTGGTGAAAGTGTGAATGAGACGGGTGTTGTCGATGGCACCGGGATTTAGATAGACGCCACCCGGACGGTCGATGTTGCCTGTGATCGCATTCAGCGTAAGTACAGCCCATTCTGTGAGCGTTGAATTGTGGCTGGTTTGCACACCTACGCGTGTAGTAACGAAGGCACTTTTGGCCTCGGCAAAGTCATCCGCAATTTGAGTAATAGTCTCGACAGCGACTCCTGTTATCTCGGAGGCCCATTGAAGATCTATCGTCTTCGCAATCTCCAGCCACTGCGTCAGGCCTTTCGTGTAGCGCTCAATAAAATCAAAATCACACCGCTTTGTTGTGAGTATTCTGTGAATCATCGCCAGCAACAGGAAAAGATCGGTACCTGGTTTGATCATGACATGCGTATCCGCAATACGGCTTGTTTCGGTGACACGTGGGTCAACAACCACAACCTTACCACCACGCTGACTCACGTTCTTCAGATCCATGCCAATACGAGGTCGCCGCTGCAGTAACGTCATTCCCTGTGTTACCAAAGGATTCGTGCCCAGCAGTAAGGCAAAGTGTGTATTGTCCGCGTCGGGTTGTAGAATTAGAGTTTGGTCGCCCAATACGCGCTCGGCGACTGCACCGCGGTCTGTATATTCCAGTGAGAGTACATTAAACGAATTGGGGGACCCTAAGCCTGAACACAGTGTGTTGGCCGCCACCATGCCCGTGGTGTCCGCAGCATTCCCCCAATAAGTCGCGATGGCATTGGGGCCGTACGTATCCGCGATATGTCGCAGCTTTTGCCCAATTTCCGTGGTCGCGACGCTCCAACTCACCTGCTCTCTGCTATCTGCTGCTCCGCGCTCAGGAAAAAGCAACCGGTCTGGATCATTCTGGTACTCTGGAACGGCATTGGCCTTTAGGCACATATAGCCTCGGCTGATAGGGTGTGATGCGTCGGGTTTCACGGCGCTCAATACCCCGTCTTTGATCTCTAGGACCAACCCACACTGGGGCTCACATGCCCCCACTTTACAGGTGGTTTTGACGTATTCTTCAGCCACTATTACTATCTCTCGATTGCCGACCAGCGCGTCAACGCCTTGAGTCATATGCCCGGAGGTATTCTGACCTTATTGGTCCTACAGGTCTTGTAAAAACGGGTCATCTTTCTGCCTCACCGAGCAAAAAACTTGCATGGAGAGTCAAATGTATTTGTGCGACACTCTTCAGCACATGGATGCAGTTTCTTATGCGCCATCTCATCACTTCCATACTGATAAATGTACCGGACGCGTGGGAGACGCCCCACCGTTTAACTGACGCATGCTCACACCGCCGCGGTCACTATACCGACGGTTTCGATTGGAGAATTTTTCGATATAGTCGGATATAACCGCACGTGCCGACTCCTGCATTCTGTAAATCGTTTTCCTAGTTATCGTGGTCCCGCCGTTTGTCAAAGTAGTTGTCGCGTCCATCTACGCGGCGACCTC
>TARA_R110001599_G_scaffold55095_2_pt1 | contig 30048 bp, 28 predicted proteins | sample TARA_R110001599 | Tara Oceans TARA_R110001599 (sample SAMEA4398360) | marine metagenome | biome: Polar Biome; feature: [MES] marine water layer (ENVO:01000295) within the mesopelagic zone...; material: water (ENVO:00002006), including particulate matter (ENVO:01000060) such as......
GTACACGCTGAGCAACCTCCGTTTTGCGCAAGTGGTGGAACCCGAAAATCAGGTTCTACAAGAGAGAATTGAAGCAGACACTGGGCGTCGCGCAGAAGGACGCCCAACCGTACCGTCCGAATTGGCATTAGAGTTGCTGACCAATCCGTTCATGAGAACGGGAAAAAGCGCTGTGCAGGCTAGTGTAAATGCCCATGCCGCGCTTAAGTGTCGGGAAGAAAAGGATATTTTTGCCAACTTACGTAAATGGAAGGACGACTTTTGAATACCACAACAGATTAAATGCACTAATATGAGAATATCGAATAACATTTACAAGTTCATTATTGGTGCGACCTTGCTATCACTTGTAGCTGCGTGCGCCCAAACACCACAGCGTCGCTATGTTCGAGCGCAAAGTGATGTGCGCTACTGCGATAAGCCCGAAAATCAATCGGCAAGTATGTGCAAGTACGAACGCGAGGTTGAGCGTAAAAAACAGACCGGAGACCCCGCAAACTATACCCTCCGAGGATTACCGAAGTATTACAGCAGCAACTCAAGTAAAACCAAAGCACTCCCGATGCGCGCCTCTGAGCCCGCTGCAAAGAAAACACAAATACCCACCGCATTAGTATCTTCAAGCGCAGAACAAAAACCAAAGACTGATCGCACCGAAGAACTTTGGACTCGATTAGCGCAAAACCTCAGTTTTGGCGATTTAACCAAGCAAGAAGCAGTTGAAGAGCGTGAAGAATGGTATGCCGAACACGCGTATTATCTTGCCAAAATCAGCAAGCGCGCATCGCGATATATCTATTATATTCTTGAGAATCTTGAGTCGCGAGGCATGCCCGCAGACCTTGCGTTGCTACCCTTTGTTGAAAGCGCATACGATCCTTTCGCATACTCCCACGGCCGCGCTTCTGGACTATGGCAATTTGTTCCCAATACAGCCAAACACTTGGGAATTGAGCAAAACTGGTGGTATGACGGTCGCCGCGATGTTATCACTGCCACCGACTCGGCCTTAGACTATTTAAGCGATCTTAATCGCCGTTTCGACGGCGATTGGCTACTGACGCTCGCCGCGTATAACGCCGGCGCCGGCACAGTTAACAAAGCTATTAACAAAAACACAAAAAAAGGCCTGCCTACCGACTTCTGGTCCTTAAAGCTGCCCAAAGAAACGGAAAATTACATACCCAAAATGCTGGCGCTGGTTAAAATTTTCCAAAATCCCGCCAGTTATAACCTGACACTACCAACCTTGGCGAATAGCGAACACTTTGTTGCCGTGGACACCGGCAGCCAGATCGATCTAGCCCAAGCGGCAAAACTGGCCGAGGTTAGCGTTGATGAGCTATACAGGCTCAATCCCGGATTCAACCGCTGGGTAACTGCACCAGACGGCCCTCACCGTTTATTGATACCGAAAACAAAATCTAAGGTTTTTAAGCAGCGCCTAGCCAAGGTCGAGCCACGAGATCGCGTGCGCTGGCAGCGCTACACCGTTCAGCGCGGTGATAACCTCATTGGCATATCTCGTGAGCACCATGTCGACGTTGCTACACTTAAGGCCAGTAACCAACTCGATAAAGACCTTCTAAAAGTTGGTCAAGTGCTACTTATCCCAGATGCCGGAAACGGCATATCTCCTATGCGTGGCCTAAACCGCGGACAAGCCGTCAACGAAGCGAGCCGCCTCCAGCACATTGTTAGTAGTGGCGATACTATCAGCGGTATCGCCAGTAAATACGGCGTTAAGAGCGCACAGGTAAATACTTGGAATAAACTGGCGAGCAACGCCACCATTCGTCCAGGGCAAAAGTTAGTAATTTGGGGTAAGGCCGCGAATACCAGTAAACAAGGTATTATTCGTAAAGTGGGATATAAGGTGCGTAGTGGCGACTCGCTGTCACTCATTGCCAGCCGTTTTAATCTACGAATTCGTGATATCGCAGAATGGAATTCAATTAAAACCAGCCAGTATTTGCGTCCCGGTCAATCTCTAACCTTGTATGTAGACATTACCCACGCAGACCTGTGATGGGTTTGATATAGTACACGCTCTCTTGCGCGACCTAGGTTATTGCTGCATTTATGACAGGCTATTTTGTACGCCGTTTTCTACTCATTATCCCCACCTTCATTGGCATAACGCTATTGGTGTTTGCGATCACCCGGCTCGTTCCGGGTGGTCCCATCGAGCAGCTAATGATCCAAGCCCAGCTAGGCGGTGAAACTGGCTCGTTACAACGCAGTCAAGGCGGCGGAACCTTATCCGACGAACAGCTCGCCGACTTAAAACACTATTACGGATTTGATCAGCCAATGCTCAGCAGCTATGTGCGCTGGCTAAAACAGGTAGTCCAGTTTGATTTAGGAACCTCTACCCGCTATCAAGATCCCGTATGGCAAATCATTAAAGAGCGCTTCCCCGTCTCCATATTTTATGGAGTATGCACCCTCGTACTCACCTATTTAGTATGTATACCCTTGGGGCTTGCCAAAGGTATGTACCACGGCAGCGCATTAGATAGCTGGTCATCCGCAGTGGTGTTTTTAGGTTATGCCCTGCCCAGCTATGTAATTGGTATCGCCTTGATTTCCTTATTTGCAGGGTATTGGGACTGGTTTCCCCTGGGCGGATTTATCAGCGATAACTACGACGACCTTTCGCCACTGGAAAAAGCGGGCGATATTTTCTATCACGCCGCGTTGCCGCTCATCGCCTATTTGTCAGGTAGTTTTGCCGTAACCACGCTCATGATGAAAAATGCCTTAATGGACAATCTGTCTGCCGACTATATGCGCACCGCTACGGCTAAAGGCCTCAGCCGCAGCGCCAGTGTCCGTGGTCACGCGCTACGCAATAGTTTGATTCCCGTCGCGACCTCTTTTGGTAACAATATATCGCTGCTGCTGGGCGGTTCATTTTTGATAGAAACGATCTTTAACATCGACGGCATCGGCTTACTTGGCTACGAGGCCATTATTGAGCGGGATTATCCGATTGTTATGGGTATCTTGGTTATCTCCTCACTGCTGTATTTACTGGGAAATATCCTTTCTGACATCTGTGTGGCGCTGGTTGATCCTCGAATTCGATTCGGTGGAGGAAGCAGTACATGAGTTTTTTTAGTTTGCGTAACCCCGTCGCCAAAAAACGCTGGCAGCGCTTTCGTCAATCCCGAAGGGGGTTTTATTCCACATGGATCCTGTTGGCCTTAACACTTTGCAGCTTCGGCGCCGAACTTATCGCCAATAATCGCGCACTGATCGTCGTGTATGAAGATCAGTGGTACTTCCCAACGTACAGCGATGTTAATAGTGGCAAGGAATTCGGCCTCGATTACAGTTACGAGGTGAACTACCGGGAGTTACAAAGCCTTTTTGCCGAACGTGATGACGCTTGGGTGCTCATGCCCATCATTCCCTTTAGCCCCTTAGAAACCGATTTAATTGCGGGCGATTTTCCTCCCCACGCGCCGTCACTTAGCAAAGACCACTATCTTGGCACCGACACCAGTGGCCGAGATGTGGCCGCACGCTTACTTTACGGTTTTCGCACGGCGATCGTATTCTCCTTGTTACTCTTATTTTTTAATTACGCGATCGGCGTCGCTATTGGCTGCATGATGGGCTTTTGGGGCGGGGCGTTTGATTTAGTCTTTCAGCGCATTATCGAAATTTGGTCCAATATTCCTTTTCTATACGTGATTATGATCGTCGCCTCGGTCATTACGCCGGGATTTTGGACACTGTTGTTTATCATGGCCTTTTTTGGCTGGACCGGCATGACCTGGTATATGCGTACTGCGACCTACAAAGAGGTAGCCAGAGACTATGTTATGGCCGCCAGAGCCATCGGCGCATCTAGCAGCCGGATCGTGTTTAGGCATATTTTGCCCAACAGTGTTTCGACCTTGGTCACCTTTGTGCCCTTTTCCGTTGCTTCCGGCATTACCTCACTAACCGCATTAGACTATCTTGGCTTTGGTCTCCCACCGCCAGTATCCAGCTGGGGCGAGCTCTTAAAGCAAGGAACCGAAAACATGGAGTCGCTGTGGCTCGTCGGCTCAGTCGTTATTGCCATGACCGTTATTTTAATGCTTGTCGCCTACATCGGCGAAGCCATTCGTGACGCCTATGACCCAAGGCAATTTAGTTACTATGAATAAATTTTTAGCACCGCTGCTATGTTTACTTTTAAGCGCGCAGCTAGCGCAAGCCATGCCAAAAACACTGCCTGAGGGGCTTAACTGGCAAACCAACTTGAGCGACCCAATTTTTGCTGACCCTACTGCAAAACGCGGCGGCCGCTACCGCACGTTTGTCACGACGTTTCCATTAACACTGCGACTAGTAGGCCCCGACTCAAATGGCAGTTTTGCCGGCTATATGCGGGCAAACAATCTCGGACTCGTTGGCATTCACCCGAACACCCTGCAACCCATCCCTGAGCTTGCAACACACTGGGCATTTGGCGAAGACGGCCACAGCATCTATTTCCGGCTTGATCCCGATGCCCGTTGGTCAGACGGCAAGCCCGTCACCGCCGATGACTATGTGTTCGGCCTTGAATTTATGCGCTCTAAATTTATTTTAGCGCCTTGGTATAACAACTATTTTACCGAGGTGATCACTGACGTCGTGAAGTATGACGATCACACTATTGGTATCGAAGGCGCCGTGGCGAAGCCCCAAGATGAGATGCTATTTGAGTACGGCGTATCACCGGTGCCAAAGCACTTCCACATCTTAGACAAAAACTGGGTGAAGGATTATAACTGGCGAATTGAGCCGAACACCGGGCCCTATATCATCAGCGAGATTCGCAAAGGTAAATACATCGAGTTCAGCCGCAAAAAAGACTGGTGGGCAAACGACAAACGCTATTTTAAATACCGCTATAACCCGGACCATTTGCGTGTAAAACTCATCCGTGATATTAACATTGCCTATCAATATTTCCGCAAGGGCGAACTCGACAACTTCCCGCTACTCATGCCGCGTTTCTGGCACAAAAAGGCCCAAGGCGATATTTATGAGCAAGGATACGTCGGTAAAATTAAATTCTACAATGACGTACCGCAACCCATCAGCGGCTTATTTTTAAACGAAGATGCCAGCCCTTTAGACGACGTCAATGTGCGTTACGCTGTTGCTCATGCCCTTAATGTCGATAAAGTAATTAGCACCGTCTTACATGGCGATTATGAACGCCTACAAACTGCTCATGACGGTTACGGCGACTACACTAACACCACAATACGCGCCCGCGAATTTGATCTAAAAAAGGCAGGTGAGTACCTCGACAAGGCCGGCTGGGGCCAACGTAATCAAAATGGTATCCGTGTTAAAGACGGCAAGCCATTGAGTATTCGCATTACCTATTACAACAGCGGCCACAACGATCGTTTAGTGATACTGAGCCAAGAAGCCCTCAAGGCTGGAATAGAGTTCAAACTGCAATTACTCGACCCCTCTGCGGCCTTTAAACAGATCATGGAAAACAAGCACCAAGCCGCATGGATGGGCTGGGGCGGCGGTGGCTTGTCGCCTCGATACTGGGAGTTTTACCATTCAGAAAACGCCCATAAATCCCAAACCAATAATGTCACCAACACAGACAACCCCTTGATGGATGCCAAAATAATGGCCTACCGTAAAGGGACCGAAAAAAATCAACGGGTGCAGCTCGCTCATGAACTTGAGCAAATGATCCATGACCAAGGTTCTTTTATCCCCACATTCAAGGTGCCATATACCCGTGAGGCCTATTGGCGCTGGCTCAAATTACCCAAACACTACGGTACCCGTACCAGTGATTCCCTGTTTGACCCGCTCGGCGGCAGTGGTGGATTGTTTTGGATAGATCAAGATGCTCGCCGCAACATTCTCGAGGCAAAGAGCAATGGCGAAGCCATGCCCCAAGAATTAATTATCGATAAAACCTGGGTGGTCACACCATGAGTTTGTTATCTGTAGACCAGCTCAGCGTGTCAATACGTGGTGACGACGGCGTTCAACGCGAATTAGTGAGCGCAATCTCCTTTGCCATAGCCACCGGTCAAACCATGGGGCTAGTGGGTGAGTCGGGCTGCGGTAAAAGCCTAACAGCCATGGCAATACTCGACCTATTACCAAAACCACAGGCCCAGCGCAGTGGCGGCAAGATTGTTTTTAACGGCAGCGATATTGCCCAGTTGAGCCCCAAAACCCTGCGCGCAATTCGCGGTCACAAAATCGCCGTGATATTTCAAGACCCAATGAGCGCACTCAATCCCGTACAGCAGATTGGCAAGCAAATTCTGGAAGTACTCAAACTGCACTTTCCGCAGCGGACTATCGCTGCTCAGCGCGCACGAGCCCTGGAATTATTGACGGAGGTTGGCATTCCAGCGCCAAGCGAACGGCTAAATGCCTACCCCCATCAATTATCTGGTGGGATGCGGCAAAGGGTTATGATTGCCATGGCCTTGGCCTGTGAGCCTGAACTGTTAATTGCCGATGAGCCTACCACCGCGCTGGATGTCACCATACAAGCGCAGATCGTCCGCCTATTAAAGAAACTCCAAGCCAAAAATGGCATGGCAATGCTCTTTATCACCCACGACCTCGCCTTGGTATCTCAAGTTAGCGACCATATTGCGGTCATGTACGCAGGTAAAATAGTCGAGTATGGCCCGGCTAAGCATGTGTTTAGCCGGCCGCGCCACCCCTATACGCAAAGCTTGCTTGCCGCCTTACCTGGCGCCGATCATCCGCCTAAATCGCCATTACTCAGTCTTGAAGGCCAAGTACCCTCAATCGAGAATATGCCAACTGGCTGCCGCTTCGCCAACCGCTGCCGATTTGCCGAAGACATTTGCCGGAATACCGCCCCGACATCAGAAACCGAAGACGAACAGCGTACCGTCGCTTGCCATTTATGGAGATCCATCACGCCATGACATTAAGTAATGACAAGGCAATTCTGAGTATTGACGGTCTCGAGTTACATTTTTCCCAGGGCGGCGGCGTATTTCGTGGCAAAGCCGCAAAAGTGCGCGCTGTCGATGGTGTGAGCTTTGAATTATACGCGGGCGAAACCCTGGGCTTGGTCGGCGAGTCGGGCTGCGGCAAAAGCAGCCTAGCTAAAGCCATATTAAACTTACACCGACCTACCGCCGGTGCGGTGATCTACTCAAACACCGATATCGCGGGCCTCTCAGATAGAGCAATGCGGCAATATCGCAGCGCCCTACAAATGATTTTCCAAGACCCCTTTGAGTCATTAAACAGCCGCCACACGGTGGAGGTTATCCTCGAAGAACCCCTACTCATCCACAAGGTTGGTGACAAAAACAGTCGGCGCCAGCGCGTGACCGAGTTACTGGCCATGGTTGGGCTGCCATCGTCTGCGGCCAGTAAATACCCCCACGAATTCTCTGGTGGGCAACGTCAACGTATTGGTATTGCCCGCGCCATTGCCTTAGCGCCAGAAATCCTGATTTGCGACGAGGCGGTATCGGCGCTGGATGTATCAGTACAAGCGCAGATCCTAAATCTGCTCTTAGATATTCAAGAAAAATTAAAGTTGAGTATTATTTTCATCTCTCATGATTTAGCGGTCGTTCGCCATATGAGCGATCGTATTGCCGTAATGTATTTAGGTCAGATTGTTGAGATTGCTGATGCAGAATCCATTTACAGCTCGCCTCGGCATCCCTACACCCAAGGCTTGCTGGCATCAATTCCACGACTAGGTGAAGCCTCGCCAATTGAGGCGCAAATTAGCGGTGACCTCCCCTCACCCATGGCACCGCCCTCAGGCTGCCGTTTTCACACGCGGTGTCCGCATCGCCAAGCACGGTGTGAGCACGAGGCACCTAGCTTACAAGCAGGCGACGACGGCCCGCACTTGACTGCCTGCCACTTCTGGCCCCAAATCGCGGCAAAACAGGCGAATTCATAAATTTACTCGCGGACATATTCATTACCACTTTTGCCTTACCGGGGAGATTTTATCCAATTTTAGGGTGATACACGGTAAACTTAGCGTTCAGTGTCAGTAAGTTCTAACCCTTGCAGCAGGCGACGTGTGCGTAATAGTTACTCTCCTTACAAAGATCGTGTCCCCCTAAAATATGCACGCAGTATGCTGCAGGTGGCCGAAGCCCAAGGCTATAGCTGCGATGAACTGCTGCGCAGCCTGCAATTGCCCTTCAACCCGATGGCCCCCGGCGCCGATTTAAATACGCTGATCGACAGCCGTGACTACAGCCAAATCTACAATCGGGTAATGTGCTTGCTGCAAGACGAGTCCTTTGGCCTAGGCCTGCAACGGCGCACGCCAGCCGGCAGTTTTAGAATGCTCTGCCTCTTTATCATTCACTGCGAAACCCTTGGACAAGCGCTGCAACGGGCCTCGGAGTTTATTAATTTTTGCCGCAGTCTCAGCGATATGCATACTGCACCCAAACGACCGGTAGAGCGCCTCGGCAATGGCACAGCTATTTACCGTTTTGCGCAGAGTGCCGATCTCGTCGACACCGCCGACCAAGCAATTTCAGACTTAGATGCAAGCTATACTACCGCCCGAATGATGGCGATTTGGCGGCGTTTTTGCCAATGGCTGATCGGTAAACCACTCGATCTACTCGGCGTCTATCTGCAGGTACAGTCACCGGATAAGAATAATTATTTTGAACAGCTATTCGGCTGCGAAATATACTATGGCAGCGAACACAATGCGTTTCTTATCGCGGAGCACAATCTCGATTGCCCACTGATTCACACCGAAGATTCGCTACGAAAATTCCTTCGCAATGCGCCATACCACCTTTTGGTCGCACAAGAGAACGAAGACAGTTCATTGCTATCGCAAATGAAGCGCATTATTGGCACCGACCTAAGTCACGAGTTCCCCAGTGTCGTCGCCATGGCAGAGCAATTGCACATGTCTGTGCGCACCTTGCGCCGACGCCTCAAGGACCTGGATACCACCTATCAGCATTTTAAAGATGAGCTGCGAAAAGAGCACGCCTGTCGCTGGTTAAACCAGCCCGAGCTTAAAATCAATGCCGTCTCAGCTCTGCTCGGCTTTGACGAGCCGAGTGCATTCCATCGTTCTTTTAAGAAATGGACCGGCATGACGCCGGGAGAATACCGCGCTAGCCGTCAACCAGATACTATTCCCGAAAGCCCGTTAGCAAATGCCGCACGCAGTGAAGCACCTTAAGGTCAGCACCCCATTTTTATGAATCCCATCGATATTATAAGATCCCTGCCCACCGTAAAGCCTGAATCGATTGACGCGGAGTTAAGGCCAATACCCGCCGAAGTACCCCACTCTGATCGTGAAGATCTTCGCAAGCTGCCCTTTGATAATATGCATAACTTCCGCGACCTAGGCGGATTTACCACAGCAGACGGACGTGCAGTGAAATGGGGCGTAATTTACCGCGCCGACAAAATTGCCGGCCTATCTCTGCAGGATCAACGTTATCTTGAGCGGCTAAATTTGCGAAAGATCATCGATTTTCGCTCAGACGAAGAGCGCTATGAAGCCCCCCATAGCCTCCTGCCGGAGACAAGCATCACCATCGAAGCTCACCCTGTTACCGTCGAGGCCGCTCAAATAGAAAAGGTTACGGCTCGGCTTCAGCAAGAAAACGTCACCGCCGAAGACATCGCCTTGTTTTTGATTGAAGCTAACCGTGAAATGATCGAACGTTTCACACCGGTTTATAAACAATGGCTGCACTCCCTGCTGGCCGAAAACAGCCACCCGCAAGTGTTTCACTGCACTGCGGGCAAAGACCGCACTGGTTTAGCTGCAGCCCTATTATTGCGGATACTTGGCGTAGCGCCTGATCAGGTGATGCACGACTACCTTGCCACCAACCTTTACACCGGCGCACGGGTCGAACAAATCGTACATCACATCAATGAAATGACCATGCACCAAGTTAACGAGGACGTGATCCGTATGCTGTTTAAAGTTCAGTCGCGCTTTTTAAATGAAGCGTATAAAAGCATCGACGAACACTACGGTGATTTCGCGGGATATATTGAGATTGGTCTAGGCTTTGGTGAGTCAGAATGCAACCGCTTACGAGCGCTATTACTTGAACCGGCTCCGGGGCGCTAAGATGGAAACGCGATTATTTAATTCCCCCTACGGCGAACTTACCTTGTTCCGTCGGCCCTTTCGGCCAAGAGAGACTTTACAAGCTTGGGATGCCGCCGACGACTACCTTCTCCACTATCTCTCGGAGCAAGATCTCGGCGCCAACGCCCGCATTCTCATTGTTAATGACAGCTTTGGTAGCTTAACGACTGCGCTGGCAGATTATGCCTGCACACTTTGGGCAGACTCTGCCATAAGCCAGCTATGCAGCGCTGAAAACGCCGCGCGCAATGATAAGCGCCCCCCGCAGTTTATCCCGGCGACACAAGTGCCTGAGGGTAATTTTGACGTAATTTTATACCGCTTACCCAAAAGCCGTTCCCTGCTCAATTACCAACTGCAAAGTCTGGCGCCGCTGTGCCAGGCGGGCGCGGTATTTATTGGCGCAGCCATGGCCCGCCATATTGACCAGCATATTGTCGCTGCCTTCGCTAAAAATATCGCCACGGTTAAACCCAGCTTAGCGAGGAAAAAAGCTCGCTTAATGCACCTAGACGGAGAGATTCTTAGCGGGTCGGCACAATCCGACACAAAAACAATCACACTAGCAGACCATGAAATGGTGCTAGCGAATCGCGCCAATGTGTTTTCCCGGGACAAACTCGATCAAGGCAGTCGGATCTTGCTCGACAGTTTAGCCAAATTGGACGCCCCTCAGCATGTCGCCGACTTGGGCTGCGGCAATGGCATTATTGGCATAAGCGCCGCAAAACGCTGGCCTAGCGCGCAGTTTCACTATTTTGACGACTCCTTTCTGGCCATCGACAGTGCCCAGCGCAATGTAAGTCACAACCTAAGTGAAGCCCATCAGGCGGCTAGGTTTACTGCCAGTGACTGCCTATTTGATTATAAAGGTGAACGTTTTGATTTAATTCTATGCAATCCACCCTTCCACCAAGACCACCACGTTGGCGATCATATTGCCCGGCAAATGTTCCGAGACAGCTTCGAGCACTTAGTGACTGACGGCGTGTTATGTGTGGTCGGCAATCGTCACCTCGGTTACCACATTTTACTGAAAAAGCTGTTTGGTAATTGTGAGACCATCAATTCCGACAGTAAATTTGTTGTCCTTCTCGCCCGTAAGACCACCCCGTCAAACGGGTGATACTGCGCGGAGGCGCCGCGTGTTTTAATGGCAGCTCAATATCTTGAGCCCGAGTTTTACATGCCTATCCATGTCGTTTTTGTCTGCCTTGGCAATATCTGCCGATCTCCTGCAGCCCAAGGTGTATTTGAAAAATACATCAATGACGCCGGGTTGGCGGACGAAATCACGGTCGATTCCTGTGGCACAGCCGCGTTCAATATTGGTAAATCGCCCGATCCACGTTCAATTACGGCGGCTGGCCGAGCGGGCTACGATTTAACTCAGCAAATCGCGCGCCAAATTAATGACGAAGATTACCACCGGGCTAGCTATGTTATTGCCATGGACCGAATGAACCTCACCAATGTATTAGCCTGGGCACCGGCTGACTTTGAGGGCGAAATTAAGTTGCTTATGGATTACTGTGGCCACAGTGGAAATAGTCAGATTCCGGACCCCTACTACGACGACGAACACAGCTTTGATCGCGTCATCCAGCAAATTGAAATCGCAGCAAAAGGCCTGTTAGACACAATTAAAGACCGCCACGGTATTTAATTACTCAGGTCCAAGGCAAAATTAATCGGCCAAAAATCCGGTATCGAGCATTTCCGGTTTATAGCGCTGAATAATTTTTGAATCCGCTTTTAAAAGCGCCTCGTCTTTGCCTTCATAGTCCAGACTAGACAACAAGCTTTTAATTAAATTGATGCGCGCCGCCTTTTTATTATTGGCCCTAATAATCACCCAAGGCGAAATATCATTATGGCTACGGCGCAGCATTTCATTTCGCGCTTGGCTGTAATTAGCCCAATTTACCTGAGCCTCGCGATCAATAGGGCTAATTTTCCAATTCGCGAGCGGATCTTGTTCTCGCGCTAGAAATCGTTGCTGCTGTTCAGATTTTTCTATATCTAAAAAATACTTCCGCAATTGAATGCCTGAATCAATCAGCATCTGCTCAAACGGCGCAACCATCCGAAAAAACCGCTGATATTCTTCCTCGCTGCAAAAGCCCATAACGCGTTCAACGCCGGCGCGGTTATACCAACTACGGTTAAAAATCACGAATTCGCCAGACGCGGGTAAATAAGGCACGTAGCGCTGAAAATACCATGTCGCCTCGTCTCTCGCGCTAGGTTTACCCAGAGCGACAACCCTTGTCTCGCGGGGACTCAAATGCTGAACCAAGCGCTTTATAACACCATCTTTACCGGCGGCGTCTCGACCTTCAACAATAACCAAAATACGGTGTTCACAGGCAATAAAATGACGCTGTAGTTTGACTAACTCAATTTGCAGGGCCCGTAATATCTCTTTGTAGTCATCCATAGACCATTCGACCCTCGGCGCGAATTAGCAGTTAGAAAAATGATTATAGCGCAAGCTTAAAAACCGACTAATTGATTCACATCAAACGCGACTGGAACGTATGTTGGTAAATTCTCTCGACATTGTTTGATACCAGCAGCCAAGTATCGCTAACACCCGAGAGCAAAGGCCATGCAATATCTACTGAGTCAGCTAGAACAAGACCACCAGCGCATTTTGAAAATGATGTATCTACTGAGTAAAGAGATCAATCTACTGACAGGTCTTGATAAAGGAACGCCCAACTGCGATCGAATTCTCGAGATTCTGGACTACATACAAGTCTATCCTGAAATATGGCACCATCCGACCGAAGATATTCTATTCCACCAGCTTTTACGCAAAGACAATGTCAACATTGTTGCCGTACAAAGCTTATTACGTGATCACCCTAGCCTAGAGGCGCTGAGCAGTCAGCTTTCGCTGATATACAGCGAACTACGCGCAACGGCGACGGCACCTACAACAAGTGTTCTGCGCTTAAGCAGGCATTACTGCAGCAAGCAAATCTCCCATATTCACGACGAACGGCATGTTTTTTCCGCCATTACTTCGCGCTTCGACGAAGCCGACTGGCAGGCCGTGGCGAATGCCCTTCGCAGAAATACAGCCAATAGCGATGATCTGGCTCAGTTTGAATATATCTCACGATCCAAAGCGCTAAACCAAAGCCACATTCTAACAAGTAGTGACTTACACTAACCATGACATCACTTATACAAACTACCGCTGTAAAGCCGCGCACTGTTCCGCTCGCGCTAGATGCCGGCTTGATTGCTAAATACAGTGCGCAGGGGCCACGCTACACCTCCTACCCCACCGCCTTGCAATTTACTGATCAATTCAACGCAGACGATTACCAGCGGCACCTATTAAGAGCGCGATCGATTGCGGCCCCTTTGTCGCTATACGTGCACTTACCCTTCTGTCGCTGGCTGTGTTATTACTGTGGATGCAATAAAATAGTCACCAAAAAGCCCGGCGTAGCGCGGGAATATCTCGATCACCTAGCAATAGAAATTGAATTACTGACAACGAAAATTGGCGCAACGCGGCCAGTAACTCAGCTCCATTTTGGCGGCGGTACCCCTACCTATCTAGACGACGCAGAATTAACAGAGTTAGTACATTTGCTCGCAAGTCATTTTAATTTGGACGCCAATCAAGAACGAGAGTACTCAATCGAAATTGACCCACGCACAGTAAGCCCCGATCGCCTGGCGTTACTGCGCGGCTTGGGCTTTAATCGTCTAAGTTTTGGCATTCAAGACACTGACCCACATGTGCAGCAAGCTATTAATCGAGTGCAGCATACCGAGGAAATTATCGCACTTGTCGGCGCTGCAAGAGCTTACCGCTTTAACTCCATCAGTTTTGATCTCATCTATGGGTTACCACGACAAAACTGCACGACGCTTAACCACACACTAGATGACGTTATTGCGCTATTGCCAGATAGAATCGCCTTGTACCACTACGCTCATTTGCCCGCGCGCTTTGCCGCGCAAAAGGCAATAGAGAGGCACAATTTACCCAGCGCCAGTGAAAAACTTGCCATGCTCAGCCTAGCGACCACGCGTTTAATCGAGGCTGGCTATGTATACATCGGCATGGACCATTTTGTCCGACCCGAGGATGAGCTAGCCCAGTGCCAAAAAGAGGGGCATTTACAGCGCAATTTTCAGGGCTATTCCAACACCTTGGCGCCGGATGTGCTTGGCATTGGCGTATCTGCCATCAGCGCCATCGGTGACAGCTATGCCCAAAACAGTCGCGACATTAGTGACTACTATAAGAAATTAGACGCTGGCCAGCTCCCCATCGATAGAGGGGTCATAAAATCAACTGAGGACCAAATACGGGCTTATGTCATTATGCAACTCGCCTGTAATCTCTGGGTTTCCGCTCAGGCTTTTACCGAAAAATTTAGTATATCGCTCTGGGAAAAGTTCGCCGATGTTCAGCCAAAGCTCGAGGAGATGCAACAAGACGGTATCGTCATCATCGAACACGACGGCATCACCATTACTGAAACAGGGCGGATGATGCTGCGCAATGTTTGCATGGTGTTTGACCAATATCTCAACGCACATACTCAGAGCTACTCAAAAACAATTTAACAAAGCTGGCATACCTGAGATTCCCCCACTTTTAGACTATGACACCTTATTAGTAAGTCATGCCAAACACTTGAAATATGACCACAATGTGAGTAAGAGTAGGTATTATCCGGTGTTATTAAACACGCAAAAAGGAAATGCCTAGCATGATCGCTGTCAGTGAGCACAACGCGCCGTCAGACAAGCACTGTCCGCACAACGCCGCAATCAATTGCGCAAGCTGCCGATTAAGCGCGATATGCTTGCCACTGGCGCTGGCCCAAGACGAAATTGTGCAATTAGATGAAATTGTCCAACGCGGCCGGCCATTGCAAAAAGGCCAACACCTCTATCGCGAAAATGACCACTTCTCCTCGGTTTTTGCCGTGCGCTCCGGCGCAGTAAAAGCCTATAGCATGTCAGATAGCGGCGAAGAGCAAGTAACCGGCTTTTATCTGCCAGGGGAAATCCTCGGCATGGACGGCATTGGCCACAATCGTTACGCCAGCTCCGCTGTGGCGATGGAGGTATCAGCAATTTGCGAGATCCCCTTCGCAAATATCGAGGATCTCAGCGGTAAACTCCCAAATATGCAAAAGCACTTTTTCAAATTGCTTAGCCAAGAAATCGTAGAGGATCAGCGCCATATTACGCTCGTCAGCAAACACACTGCCGAGGAACGTTTAGCCTCACTCATCGTGAGTATTTCTGCCCGCAATGCGCGCCGCAATTTATCGCCCCTAAACATTCGTTTACCTATGTCACGCACTGATATCGGCAACTTCCTTGGTCTGACCATAGAAACAGTCAGTCGCGTGTTTAGTCGGTTTGCAAAGCAAGGCTTGATTGAAATTGATAAGAAAGAGTTGGTGGTACTTGATATCGACGCGCTAAAACACATTGCGTCTCTAGGACATTGATTTAGCGTTATAAAATGTTTCAACGCTACTTAAACGCCGCGTTTTTATTCACGCTGCCTGCACTCGTAAATTCTATATTGGGCTTAAATTAGCCCCGGTTTCCCAAATTTTTCATAAAGCGTAGTTTAGTTGACGTAGATCAATTAGCTACCGGTATTGCTTTGCTATCTTGCCGATTATCATTGGATGAGCGCAAGCGAGCAAACCGTGGCTAATTTTGTCAGCAATCCCCTGGGATTCCTATTTTCACCCCATAAACAGTGGCATGCCGTTGCTTGCGTGCCTACCAACGCACTGCCCAGTAAACTGCTTTATGCGATTGTTCTCGCAATTGGCCCTTGTCTCGCATGGTATTACGGTACCACCGTCATCGGCTGGAGCATCGGCGATGGCGAGCAAGTATTGCTTACATCTGCCAGTGCCTTGCGCATTGTGATTGCTTTCTACCTCGCCATGCTGGGCGCCCTCGCTATTATCGGCTATTTCATTCATTGGATGGCCGAAACCTATGGCAGCGAATCGACCATGGTCAAAGGCATGGTCGTGGCGAGCTATACCGCTACCCCCCTCTTCATTGCAGGGCTGGCCGGCTTCTTTCCAATATTTTGGCTAGACATGCTCGTCGGTATCGCCAGTTTAAGCTGGGCGGTTTACCTGCTTTATGTCGGCATTCCCATTGTAATGAACATTCCCGCTGAGCGCGGATTTCTCTATGCCTCCGCTGTGGTTGGTGTGTGCATGGTGATTTTTATGGCCCTTATGGGCGGCGTGGTCATTTTGTGGGAAATGGGATTAGCGCCGGTATTTGTCGACGGTTGACGCTGCAAAGCTCAACGATGCAAAGACTAGCAGCATCCGTACATCCCCAAAAAAATACGGTGAATTAAACCGTTATAAGACTTTTAATTTTACGTTTAAAGGAATCCAAATGGACTCGCAAACCCAGCAACCCCTATACGACTACCACGCGGTGAAAATGTTTACCGTTATGGCTGTTGTCTGGGGTATTGTCGGCATGTCTGTCGGGGTGCTGATTGCCGCCCAGCTGATCTGGCCGGTACTCAATTTTGACACCCCTTGGCTCAGCTTCGGTCGACTTCGGCCCTTGCACACCAACGCAGTAATCTTTGCCTTTGGCGGTTGTGCGTTAATGGGTTCATCTTTCTATGTGGTGCAGCGCACCTGTCAAGCCCGTCTCGCTGGCGGTCCGCTGATCCCATTTGTATTTTGGGGCTGGCAGTTGGTTATTGTGCTGGCGGCCATAACCTTGCCAATGGGTTATACCAGTACAAAAGAATATGCGGAATTAGAATGGCCAATTGATATTCTGATCACCCTCGTCTGGGTGGCCTATGCCATTGTCTTTTTTGGCACCATCATGAAAAGGCGGATGTCGCACATCTATGTGGCCAACTGGTTTTACGGTGCGTTTATCATCACCGTGGCCGTACTGCACATTGTGAACAGCCTAGCGGTACCGGTTAGCTTGACCAAATCCTATTCCATATACTCCGGCGCAGTAGATGCCATGGTGCAATGGTGGTATGGGCATAACGCTGTCGGCTTTTATTTGACGGCGGGCTTCTTGGGAATGATGTACTACTTCGTCCCTAAGCAGGCTGGTCGGCCTGTGTACTCCTACCGTTTATCAATCGTTCACTTTTGGGCGCTGGTGTCTGTGTACATCTGGGCTGGCCCACATCATTTGCACTACACCGCGCTACCTGACTGGGCGCAAAGCCTAGGCATGGTAATGTCATTGATTCTGCTAGCGCCTTCTTGGGGCGGCATGATCAACGGCATGATGACCTTGTCTGGCGCTTGGCATAAATTGCGCACTGATCCGATTTTGCGGTTCTTAGTAGTGTCACTGTCCTTCTACGGCATGTCGACTTTTGAAGGGCCAATGATGGCGATTAAAACCGTCAATTCACTTTCTCACTACACCGATTGGACGATTGGTCACGTGCATTCAGGTGCGCTTGGCTGGGTGGCGATGATCTCCATCGGGACCATTTATCACCTGATCCCGGTATTGTTCGAAAAAGAAAAAATGCACAGCATTCCGGCGATTAATTTGCACTTTTGGTTATCAACCATCGGCACGGTTCTGTATATCGCTTCCATGTGGGTTAACGGCATTGTTCAGGGGTTAATGTGGCGCGCCTACAACAGTGACGGCAGCCTGACTTACAGCTTTGCAGAATCAGTGGTTGCGAGTCATCCTGGCTACATTGTTCGCTTTATCGGCGGCAGTATCTTCCTGTTCGGCATGCTGGTGATGGCATGGAATGTTTGGCAGACCATTCGCAACGGCGAAGAACTGGCAGCGGCTAGCAGCCCAGCGGAGGTAGCGGCATGAATCACGATCTCGTTGAAAAAAATATCGGACTAATGATTATTTTCATAATCATTGCCATTAGCTTTGGCGCCTTAGTTGAAATTGTCCCCTTAGCGTTTCAAAAAGAGACCACCGAACCAATTAAGGGTTTAAAGCCGCTTAACGCTATGCAGTTAACAGGTCGCGATATTTATATACGTGAAGGCTGCCATGTATGTCATTCACAAATGATTCGCCCGCTTCGCTCAGAAACTGAACGCTACGGCCACTATTCTGTTGCGGGCGAAAGTGTGTATGAACACCCGTTTCTGTGGGGTTCAAAGCGCACCGGACCAGATCTAGCACGCGTTGGCCAGCGGTATAGCGACGAATGGCATCGAGCCCATTTGTTCGACCCCCGCGCGGTGGTTCCGGAGTCAATCATGCCCGCCTACCCCTGGTTATTTAACAATGACATTGACGGCGACATGGTCGGCAGGAATATGGCAGCGTTACGTAAAGTCGGCGTGCCTTATACCGACGCCGACATCGCGGGTGCCGCAGAGCAAGTAGCGGGTAAAAAAGAGATTGATGCCATGGTGGCGTACTTACAGCAGCTTGGCACATTGCTTAAGTACAAGCGCTAGGCAAAGGACGATAACCATGGATCAAGACAGCCTAAGAGCAATATCAACACTGTTAGTATTTATTACGTTTATAAGCCTCAGCGTTAGTGTTTTCCGCAAGAGCCGTAAACGCTATTTCGAAGATGCAGCCCTGCTGCCGTTTGCCGACGACGACATCAGCCGCAAACGCAAATCTGACGCAAAAGATGTGGAGAGCCACAATGAGTAGTTTTTGGAGTATGTGGATCGTCGTCTTAACGACCATCTCTATCGTCCTTATTACCTGGTTACTTTTTAGCAACCGAAAGATAAAAAGTACAAAAGAGAACCAAACCACTGGGCACGTCTACGACGGCATAGAAGAATACGACAACCCGCTTCCGTCTTGGTGGTTCAAGATGTTTGTCGCCAGTATTGTATTCGCCATCGGGTATTTGATCGCATATCCCGGCATGGGGAATTTCCCCGGCCTACTAAACTGGACATCCGTAGGCAAATGGGAAAACGAAGTTCAGCAAGCTGAACAGGCAACCGAGTCGCTTTATCAAGACTTTATGAACAAAGATATTCCCGCGCTGGCCCAGGACAAAAAAGCCATGCGCCTCGGAAAGCGGATCTTCGCCAACAACTGTGCAATTTGCCATGGCGTTAACGCTGAAGGCTCATATGGTTTTCCTAACCTCAGCGATCATGATTGGCTATACGGCGGCTCGCCCGAGCAGATACGCACGTCAATTACCAATGGACGCAGCGGCAGCATGCCTGCTTGGGAGAGTATGCTCAGCCATGACGGTCTGACTGCCATGACTGATTATGTTGTTAACTTGAGCAAGGCGACAACCCCAGATGACAGCCCCGCCGCCAAGCAATTTGCGATGATGTGTTCAGCGTGCCATGGCGCAGATGGCAGCGGCAATCAAATGATGGGCGCAGCAAATCTCCGTGACAATATTTGGCTATATGGTGGTGACGCCGGTCGTATAAAACAAAGCATCGCCAAAGGTCGCAACGGACAAATGCCAGCCCATCACGACAAACTCAGCGAAGAGAAGATCTATCTACTGACAGCCTACGTCTACCAATTGTCGTCGGCTGAAAATACGAACAAACCTTGAAAGCAGCGATGGAGCTATTAATAGCATGAGTGCTGAATCGGCCGGTTCGCAAAGCAGTGGGAACCCAGTAGGCGTCGACCCTGATCGCATTCCGGTCGAGGAATTTGTTCCTGCAGAAGTTGCGGAACTCGACCTCTATCAAAAGCGAGAGAAAATATACACCCGCAAGATCGAGGGCTTTTTTCAACGCATTCGTACCTTAACCGGATGGCCACTGTTAATGGGGTATTTCCTGTTACCGTGGTTACAATGGGATGACCGGCAAGCCGTTCTGTTTGACCTGCCCGCCCGTCAATTCCATGTGCTCGGCATCACCTTCTGGCCGCAAGATCTAAGCATGCTCGCATGGGTGCTTATCATTGCGGCGTTTATGCTATTCGCGGTAACCAATTTTGCTGGCCGGGTATGGTGTGGTTTCAGCTGTCCGCAAACGGTGTGGACCAGCATTTTCATGTGGATTGAACAAAAAGTTGAGGGAAGCCGTAATCAGCGTATCAAGTTAGATGCTGCGCCCTATACCGCGAGCAAGTTTGCCAAAAAATTCGTCAAACACAGCATGTGGCTTGCGGTGGCTTTTTATACTGGCTTTACTTTCGTCGGCTATTTCACGCCAATTTTGGATCTTAGCTACGACTTTTTTACGTTCAGCGTAAACCTCTGGGCAGCTTTTTGGATCGGCTTTTTTACCTTAGCGACCTACGGTAACGCCGGCTATTTGCGCGAACAGGTTTGCCTGTATATGTGCCCTTACGCGCGCTTTCAATCGGCAATGTTTGACCCAAACACCTTAATCATTTCCTACGACTCAAAGCGCGGTGAACAACGCGGTTCGCGCAAACGAAATGAAAAGTCAGCCGATGTTGGCTTAGGTGACTGTATTGACTGTCAGCTCTGCGTTCAGGTTTGCCCAACCGGAATCGATATTCGTGACGGCCTGCAATATCAGTGTATCGGCTGCGCCCTATGTGTTGATGCCTGTGATTCTGTTATGGAAAAAATGGACTATCCCAAAGGTTTGATCAGCTACACCACTGAAAACACGTTAAATGGCCAGCCTTCTCAGATTTTTAGACCACGACTGTTAGCCTACATCCTCGCTGTTGTGGTGATGTGCGGTTTATTGGCCTACCGCATAATCGATCGTGAAACGATTGAGGTCAGTGTGCTAAGGGATCGCCAAGCGCTGTACTATCAAAGCGAGCAAGGCGCCATCGACAATCGCTTCACGCTGAAAGTCGCAAATAAAACACAAGCGAATCACCGCTACCAACTGTCTGTGTCTGCACCCTACCCGGTCGATATCATTGGTTCGGTCGAATTTCAAATACTCAGTGGCGAGGTCGTTGATATTCCGATAACCCTACGTCTTAACGCCCAGCAGCAGGTTCACGGTTCTTTTAATATTGAATTTCGTGCCCAGCGATTAGATGCCGAGAATGACATTGTTAGCCATGAAAGTCGCTTTTTTGCGCCTGCCGAGTAATCCACCATGACAGCGAATGTATCTATGCAGATCAAACACGGCGCGTCAGAAAAATGGTATCGACAATTCTGGCCTTGGTTTTTAATTGTGTTGCCCGGCACCGTCGTGATTGCCAGCATCATCACCTTGGTCATTGCAATTATCCACAGCGACAACTTGGTGCGCGACGACTATTACAAAGACGGCTTGGCGATCAATCGCTATCTTGAGCAAGACGCATTTGCGAGCCAAATGCAACTCAGCGCTGGCGGGCAGCTAGCTGACGACAATATTAAAATTACCCTTAATGGCACCGCCCTAAGCGAATACAGTCATCTGCTTTTGCAATGGCAGCACCCGACCAGTGAAGAGTTAGACTTCCAAACCGTTCTTATCAACGACGGCGAAAACCATTACAGCGCGCAACTCACCCAGAGAGTTACCGGGCGCTGGTATCTTACATTAGCGTCATTCAACAACAATGAAGCGAGTGACTGGCGTCTAAAAACTGAGTTTGACACTGACCACACTCAGCAATTTGTCATGGACGATCAGGCCAACAATCAAGGCGCGCAGACGCCATGACAAATGCCTGTTTTCACTGTGGCGAAACTATTCCCGCCAGCGCCAATTTCCAACTCTTAGTGGATGGCAGCCAACGCAATATGTGCTGTGGCGGCTGTCTGGCCGTTGCCGAATGCATACTTACAGCAGGTTTAAACGACTACTACCGTTTGCGTTCCGCCGCCGCTATTACCCCCAGCGAAGGCATTGACGATTACAGCCGTTTTGATCAACAAGAATTGTTCGAAGATTTCTCCACGCAAGACGGTTCGTCGTGGGTCAGCCGCTTTAGTGTTGGTGGCTTACGCTGCGCCGCGTGCGCTTGGCTGATCGAACAAAATCTACTGCGCATAGAAGGCATTGAATCGGTCAGTGTACATCTGCAAAATGCTGTCGCCACGGTAAGGTGGAATCCGCTACAACTCAGCCCCAGCGCTATATTTAAGGCTTTTCACGCACTCGGTTACCAAGCCTTACCCTGGTCAGCCACCACTCGCGATATTCAACTGCAGGAAGAAATGACGGGGCTTCTACGCCGGCTGGGTGTTGCCGGCATCGGCATGATGCAAGTAGGCATGGTTGCCATTGGTCTTTATGCTGGCGACTTTCAGGGGATCGACGATAGTAGCCGCACCCTGCTCAGGGTCTTTAGCTTAATCATTACCACGCCGGTACTGCTCTACGCCGCACAACCCTTTTTTAAAAATGCATGGCGCTCTTTGCGTCGTGGCCATCCTGGCATGGATGTACCCGTTTCGATTGCCTTAACCGCAGCGTATACCGCGAGTGTTGTATCCACTATTAGCCAAGGCGCCCACGTTTACTACGACACCATAAGCATGTTTACCTTTTTCTTATTGCTGAGCCGCTACTTGCAATTGCGGGTAAGCCAGTATCAGCATCGCGGTACATCGCTCCCGACATCTGCCCGAAAAATCACGCAGCTTGGCGACAGCAAATTTGAATGGGTGGGCGTAAAATCGCTCAAGGTCGGCGACCTTATAAGCGTGCAACCAGGGGAAACCTTAGCGGTTGACGGCATTATTCGGCGCGGAACAAGCAGCATCGAAAGCAGTGCATTTAGCGGCGAGTTTTTGCCTGTTCACTGTGATATTGGCGATAGCGTGATGGCGGGGAGCGGCAATATCGATGGTAACCTCGATATTGAAATTACCCAAACGACATGCGATACCGCCTGGGCCAAAATAGCCGAATTATTAGAACAAGCTCAAGCCAGCAAGCCCGCCGTGGCACAGTTGGCAGACAGAATGGCCAGTCAGTTTGTGATGTTAGTTATGCTATTAGCCGGTGTCAGCTTTGCCTACTGGTACAGTCACGAGGGCGGATCAGCGTTTATTATTGCCTTGTCAGTATTGGTTGTTAGCTGTCCTTGCGCCCTATCACTCGCAACCCCAACAAGCTATACCGCCGCAATCAAAGCACTTAGTAGACAAGGCGTCTTGCTTACAAATGGCCGCGTTCTCGAACAGATGCGTAACGTCAGTCACCTTGTATTTGACAAAACGGGCACCCTCACAGAGGGCCGCCCACATATCTTGTCGTGTCGCGTGTTCGGTGGTATCAGCGACGAAACCGCGCGGGAAATTGCGGCTAGCCTAGAACAGCTGTCTCACCACCCCATTGCCCATGCGTTTAAACAAAGCAGTAAAGTAGCAAGTACCCGCTATAACGTAGAAAACGGCGAAGTGGTCAGCGGCGCCGGAATTCGCGGCCGCATCAACGGCAAGGTCTACCGCATTGGCAGCGCTGCATTTTGTAAGGTGCCCCGCGAACACCATAGCGCCCATTTGAATGTTTACCTCGCCGACGACAGTAACGTCCTAGCCCACTTTCAACTTGCTGACGAAATTCGCTCCGACGCGCTGTCGCTGGTGCAAGCCATACAAAATAGCGGCCTTAGCCTTGAAATTCTCAGCGGTGACAACTCCGGCCAAGTTGCCGAAGTCGCCGGCGCACTCGGCATAAATGCTTATCAGGCTGGGTGTAGCGCAGCGCAAAAGCTCGCCCATGTTAAAAACCTGCAAGCACAGGGTGCTGTTGTCATGATGGTCGGCGACGGTATTAACGACGCGCCAGTCATTGCCAGCGCCGACATCTCGGTTGCCATGACCAGCGCCAGTGAATTAACACGCACCCAAGCAGACGTGGTACTACTCGATAATAAACTTCACAATATCGCCATGTTGTTTAGCAAAGCAAAACTCAGTAGAGCCATCTTGATACAAAACCTCAGCTGGGCACTGCTCTATAATTTAATGGCACTGCCCTTAGCGGCGATGGGTTTGGTGCCACCTTGGTTGGCGGCACTGGGCATGTCTGCCAGCTCACTTGTTGTGGTATTAAATGCACTGCGAATTGGTGCAAAGCAATCAGATTCCACCTTACATGCCGCTGAGGCCACACCAATACCCAATACACTTACAACGAATGGGGCTTACAATGGCTAGCTTAATTATTCTGTTACCCATTGCGCTGATTTTTTTCGGCTTAGCGATATTTTTGTTTTGGTGGTCGGTCGGCAACAAACAATTTGACGATTTAGATCGCGAAGGACAGCGCATCTTATTTGACGAAGAAGAAAAACCGCGCAGTTCAGTGCCGCCAGAAAAGCGAGACCCCCATAATGATGCCTGAAGTGCTTAGCTATTCTGCGGCATTTTTACTGGGCTTAATTGGCAGCCCGCATTGTGTCGGTATGTGCGGCGGAATCGCGGGACTGCTGGGCGCGTCTACTACGCCACCGCAGCCACTACACCCTGGCGGCGCCATCATTACCAGCACAAAAACCGCCGCAAATCTTCAGCATATCTACTACAGCGTACTCTTCCAGCTCGGTCGTATTTCGAGTTATGCCCTACTCGGCGCGATTCTCGGCGGCTCAGTTGCCGCCGCTGGCGCATTGGCGACAACACAGCTCATGCCCATTAGCCAAGCATTGCGAATTCTCGCCAGTGTGATGCTCATCATTATGGCGCTCTCCATCGCGGGCTGGAGCCGCATCGCAATGATCCTTGAAAAATTAGGCGGCCGTGTTTGGCAGAAATTACAGCCTGTGCGCAAACGACTTATTCCAATCGACTCGCCAGCAAAAGCGATTGCGATCGGTGGAATATGGGGTTTTCTGCCCTGCGGACTAATTTACAGTGCGCTGGCGTGGTCGGCACTGAGCGGCAGTGCCATCCAATCCGCCATACTCATGGGCTGTTTTGGCTTGGGTACCGCACCAGCGGTATTAAGCATAGGAAGTTTGAGTAGCGGCCTGCGCAGCGCAATTAAAAAACCCCTCACCCGCTTCGGTTTTGCCGCGCTGCTGATCGCCTTAGCGCTTTACCCGCTATACACAATGCTTATTCATCAAAGCGCTCACCAGCCAAGTAGCGAGCATAACCACAGCGCGATTCACCAATAAGTTAGCAGTTTCAGTTTACTTAGAAGCATTTTGCTCAGCTCCGCCACCCGAAAAGACAAAGTTGATATTGGCCGCTTTACCGCTGAGAAGTTGGGCAAACCGCAAGGAAATAGATACCTCAAGAAGAAAAAGGGCTCTGACCCCTTTAATTGAAGCGGCTAAATCTAAATACCTTGCGGAATCATAAATCTCGAGTATTGGCTCCCTAAAGCATCTTTTGGACATTACTACTCTCCTTGATGTACCGAAATCCTAACGCCTCAAACACCGGCAGCTATGCTACGTCCGAGTGCTTTGACTTGTTAGAAGCCTTTGCGGCTAATATTTGTTGCAATTTCTCTTTCACTTCCGATTTGCTGCTACCAATTACCAAATGCACCTTCTGGTTATCGGATATATCGTTATGTTCATTAATCAGTTGTTTGGTCCTCTGGGTTACTCCAGAGCTGACAACTAAAATACCGCCTTTGCCGGATTTACTAACTTTGTACATGAATTCGCGAGCAGTACCTAAACCCAAAAGTTTTTGGTATCGTTTTACCTCAACAATAAAGTCTCCTTCTGCCCCTTTCGCTTCGAAGTCATAACCATGATCTTGATCTCTAGAAGGGGCACCACTTAGTGCGCCAAGCTCCTGTAAAACCTCACCTACCATTTTTTCAAATTCCATAACGGAAGCCATCATACTTGAATGATGGCTATTAATAACAACGTCACCTGAAACAATGTCAACCTCGGTTTCTTTGTCGATTTTTAGCTTTCTAGTGATGCTGGCCGCACCAATAGTTGCAATCAAAACACCAAGACCAGAGAATAGCCATGACGCCAATGGTTCCCAGCTTAAAGGTTTTGATTCAGCTGTCTTTGGCGGTGAGTATGTAGCACGAACAGCTTTTATAGCAGCCAAAAGGGATTCTCGTTTCTCTAGAGGTATGAACTTATTGCCCATGAAGCGTTCTTGGATTTGGACTAGTAATTCGTCAGGAGTGTATGGGTAAGACACACCCTGCTTAAGCTCTTTTCCTTTTATGAATGAATTAATATCTTCAATAGACACAGACTTTTCATAAAAGAGTAGCTCTTGGACATCATCCATTAAGCTCTCGTGAATTACATTTACTTTACCAGTCGTTATTTCTTTCACGTAGTCTGGGACATGCATAAGGGAAAAATAGAATGTACCGACCACCCCAATAACGCCAAAAATATTCCATGCATTTTTTATTATCCAGTCAAACACTGATTTCAATTAATCTCTCCTTACTTGGCTGGGCTTCTAACGCCGCATTAACTGAGCGAGCCGAAGGCGAGTCCGGTTGAACGCTTTGTTAGGTTTTATTTCGAACAAGGTCAAAAAACTCTTCTTCTCGGCTTTCGTCAGAAAGTGCTTCTAGAAATCTTTTCTCTTGGAATGCCTCTGATACTTTTTCAAGAACTATATTACCAAGAACTCTAAGTCTTCTTAATTTTGCAGGAGCTTGAATCCTCCTTAACAGCAACTCGCTCTGTTTTACTTCCTCTACAAAATGATTGGCAGCGTGGTCATCAAAGGACTTGAACATATCGGGTATATACATGGCTGCACCATCTGCAAAGAAATCAGTTCTATTCCAGCGTGCACTCGACCCCATACGCCCTACATAGGTCTTGGTCAGCGAGATAACATACTCAGCCATTAGCTCTTCTGGGATTAGACTTGCATAAGGAACCAACGCCTTTACTGCTTCATTTTCTCTGGGAAAATCGTCAAACGCGTCAGTTAGGGCTTTAACTAGTGGTTCGGTTTGGTAACGCCGCGATACAACAGATAAGTACCCTTGATTTTTCACCAGCTCAATAAAACCGAAGGCAGACTGTGTAACTTCAGCATTACCTTTTTGAATCTCTTGATCTACACGTCTAGCGGTTTGAACTTTTATTGGTTTTGGTAAAACCCGCCATAAAATGGGGGCTACAAATTCAATATTGGATCTCAGAACACTGGTTGACTGCGGATGTATATATGATGAGTAGAGCCTATTCGCTAGCTCATTTTTATAGATTTCAGGGAGATCTCCAAGGGCACTCTCTATTGCGACTACGTTTCTATCAAAGGCTTGGTCCGAAAGGTTTGTAACGTACTCATTTACATCAATTATTTGTGCAGGATACTCAGCATTTAATACGTATTTAATACAATCATCCATCATTGCCAAAACTTTGATAATAGATGGATCACTGCTTTTTGGATGGCCTGAAAATATATGCCTGGTCTCTTTGGCATGCTTTAAAACCTTGCTAGCCTCCCAGCCAATAACTCCGATTTTATAAGCACCATCAATAAGCTGATCGTCGTTGACATAATTTTGAAAATCTTCGTAAGTTTCAATTTTCCTGCCAACATCAACGGACTTATTAAAGAGGCTAATACTTCGAAAGATGATCTTGTTGCGTAGGTCATCAACAACCGCATTCCAAAATGAACCGATTGAACTTCGATAACCTCCTACCTGAAGTACCTTCACCGCTTCAATAATATATGGATCATCTCTTAGTTCTTCTCGAACGGACAGAAGAGCCCTTTCCATAATCGGAACTATATCGGCATTTCCATCTGGTGCTGTTACAGTAATTTGATTTTCAGTCATAAATATTCCGTCATTCGAATCTTCCGTAAACCTAACAGTTTTGTTATGACGACTCGCGCCTTATATCACTTTGGCCCCCTTATCAAGAAGCGGGCTTTAACGTTAATTGAAAAATTCTAGGAAATTCAATGATGTGACGGCTTCGCTATTAGCGAGCGTCTGTCAAACGACGACTAGTTCCCTTTATTTCTACCGAGCATTCCTTTCTATTGATCATATCGCGATTTTTATAAAGTTCAATGAGTTAAGTGATTTCCCAATGTGATACTGGGAAGTACTCTCTTGTTCACTCGGCTCGATGCCGCGGAAACAGCGACTGCCGCCTGTGTGGCGATGGCGTTACGCCGGATTTGATCCGGCATCTGCTTTTGCAGATTGAATTAGTGCGGTGGTAAATGGATTCTGAATCAAGTTCAGAATGACGATGTAGGGAGTTCAGAAGACCATTTAGGGCATTCAGCCTAACGGCGTAGGAAACTCAGGGTGATGGCGCCTAGGGGCCAAAATGGCAAGGTATGAAGCCCAGAAGGTAACGCAGGCAGTCTCCCAGAACAGCGAGTTAGGGGTTCAGGATAACGGTTTGCCGCAACGGGGGGCGCGTGAAGTGCGACCGCTACGGACAATTTGGAGGCTTTAGCGCAATCAGGGAGCCAGATTATCGGGGAGTCACGCCGAGAATAAGCCCCCTGCCCAGGGCTGATTAATTGCGGGTTAGATGCACTAAACTTTCTAGGTGGTAGGTTTGCGGGAACATATCTGCCATTACGGCATCTGCCACTGCAAAACCGCCCTGCTGTAATATCGCTAAATCTCGCGCCAAGGTTGCTGGGTCGCAAGAGACGTAAACAATGGTTTGCACGGTTTTGCTTTGCGCCAACACTTCGCACAGCGCCTTGGCGCCAGCGCGGGGTGGGTCGAGAAGCACCTTATGGCTAGTCGCATCTAATACAATATTTTCTGCATCAAACAAATCGGCATTACGGTATTCAATCGCTAAACCCAGTGTTTTCGCTTGTTGGCTAGCACGCCGCAACATGGCCTCGCCAACATCAACGCCAATAACGCGGGCACCGGCACTGGCCAAGGCCAGGCTAAAATTACCTAAGCCGCAAAAATAATCGCTGATAAGTTCGCCAGAATCCGGCTTTAGCCATGCCATGCACTGCTGAATCATTTGTTGATTCACCGCGATATTTACCTGAGTGAAATCGCTGGGCTGAAACGGCAGCGACAGCGCCTCACTCACTGGGTAGCGTAAGGGTGCATTTTCGCCCCGCCACGCTGCGCCTTTGCTGCCTTCAATGCTGTGTAAAAACGCGGGAGCCACTAGTTTCTCTGCCAAAACCGCGCTGCGCTTTGCGTCAACAAAGCCTTCTTTCTTTATTTTTAGGGCAACGCGGCCATCGTCACTCAGGCTTAACACCACCTCGGCGGTCGCTTTATCACCCAAAAACTCGGCGATGGCTGCGGTGCTTTGGCTTAAAACCCCATTCAATTCCGCTGCCAACAAGGGGCAGCTCTCAACGCCAACCAAGTTGTGGCTGGCTTGGGCTTTAAACCCTAAAACGCCATTGTGGTAGCTAAGACGTGCGCGGTGACGATAGCCAAATTCTGAGCCGGTGATCGCCGCAGGCAAGGTAGCGCTCTCGGTATTCGCAGACGCTGCCGCCAATACCCGCTGCAGACGCTGTTGCTTAAAGCTCACTTGACTGGGGTAGTTTAAATGCTGCAATTGGCAGCCGCCGCAGCGCTGATAAACCGGGCAAATCGCGTCAACTCTCTGCTCGGCCGGCGTAGATACGGCAAGTAACTTAGCTTCGTCATAGCGTTTATGACGGCGAACATATTGGGCGTCCACGGATTCATTGGGCAAGGCGCCGCCAACAAAAACCACCTTATTGTCGTGACGGGCTACCCCGCGACCGTCGTCAGCCAAACTGTCGATATGCAATTTTAGTACGGCGGTGTCTAGGGCAGGCTTGGGCTTTTTAGCCGGTTTAAAGGTGTTGATGTGGTGACGCTGCTTACTCATTAACGCAAACCTGTATTGGGAATAAACTGCCGATATTGCTGCAGACACTGTTGTTTTCGGGTCGCTAAAGCTCGTTGCTGGGCCGCGGATTCTGCTTTTACACTGGATAGCTGCTCACACCCCAACTCGGAATAATCCTCGTTTTGCGCTGCGCTACTGCGTATTTGCGGCGACAATTTCACTACTGGGAGTTCAGACTCCTCCGCTGCCAGCAATTGAAAAGGACTGGCAAA
>TARA_R110001599_G_scaffold66732_4_pt1 | contig 29963 bp, 21 predicted proteins | sample TARA_R110001599 | Tara Oceans TARA_R110001599 (sample SAMEA4398360) | marine metagenome | biome: Polar Biome; feature: [MES] marine water layer (ENVO:01000295) within the mesopelagic zone...; material: water (ENVO:00002006), including particulate matter (ENVO:01000060) such as......
ACACCCACTTTGAGAAAACCAAAAGCTTAAAATTTAATCTTGCCTATGCTGCCGGCTTTGAGTCTATGGCCTTAACCGTTGGCCACTGGTTGATCAAAAATCGTGACTACCTCTTTGGCGGGTCCGACTCACGGGTTGCGTCCTTGATACTTTGGCATTTTGTGGAAGAACTCGAACACAAGTGTGCCGCTTACGACGCCTACCAAGCGGCCTACGGCAACTATTGGAGCCGCCTATACGGAACATTGTTCGCCGCATTACATGTTATGAAGTTTAGTCGCCGCGGCTATATTATCATGATGAAAAAAGACGGTGCATGGCGCAACACCCGCAACCGCCTCAATATTATCAAATACAACCTACGATTTATCACCGGCGTATTACCAAAACTCATCCACTCCCTACTTCCGGGCCATCACCCAACAGATATCGACGACCCGCAGTGGAGTAAAGATTGGGTTGCAGTCCACGAAAAAAATAACGCAGAGCTAGCTCACTTAGACACAAATAACTTGTTGACACCTATGGGTGCGGGATTTAAAAAATGAATGAAGAAATGCTAAAACACCAACGCTTTTTGGTTATCAACGGCACACTGATTTTGCTTGCGGCATTTATCCTCGGCTTTGGATTTTTATTCTTTATTACCGGCGAAATAAGTCTTTGGCCCATTCCAGGTAAAATTGAGTATCAAATGCCAGGCACCTACGATGCATGGCGTATGGCGCACATGGAAGGCATCGTCAACGGGCTCATGCTCTGGCTGATTGCGGCGCTGCTACCGGTATTCTCAAGTTTTGTAAAAAATATAAAATGGCTCGTCATTATACCGCCCATTATCTCTTGGTCGATTGTCATTGCCTCTAGCTTTGACCCACTATTTCCTGAGGCGCGCGGTCTATTATTTGATGCCAGTACAAATCTAATGAATGACATCGCCTTTCTTATCTTCTACCCCGGCGTTCTGCTTAGTTTTGTCTTTGTAATCGGGATTCTTGTTGCCGCACGGCGGCATGCGAAGAAGGCGTCATAGATCGCAGCACGATTACCAAGCCTCACTGACCTTTAGATCGCAGCTTACTCCCCGCGCCTAGTCACCCTAACTAATTTAACAATAACTAGGCGCGCGGCCACCCAATTTGTCATTCCTCCTGCTGTATCTCGGTAAAAACCAAGATAGCGAAAATACCCTTCAGTGATACCGACAAACTTGTCCCGCCACGACTTCCTGAGTACTATCCTTAGCTCTCAGGGACTTTTATCATTTATGGCCACATCGTGTATTCATTGTGCAATTAATTGAATTAGAACAGCTCGGCGGCCGCCTCATAAAGATGCTCAGGCACTTGCTGCTGGAACGCTACCCCGAGGTCGACTGCGCAGAGCTGGGCCGACGCTGTAATCTTAGCGAGGAATGGTGGCTTGCCCAGGGCCACAATAAGCTGGTAAACGCCCTAGTCCTATTAACCTCGGTTCGCGACTTTGGCGCACCGGCAATTGCACTGGAACTAGGCGATTTAGCTGAACTCAGTGATTTGGGTCTGCTCGGCTACGCCATGCTCACCGCAGCCAATTGCGAGCAAGCCACCAACATCAGCTGCCACGCCTTTAGTGATGCCAGTTTTTTAGTGCGAGCCCGTCTTGAGCGCGCAGAGCAACACGGCCTTATTTGCTTTCAGCTTACCGAGAATGCGCTGCCTATCGAGCAGCCCATTATGGAGTTGTGCAGCGTCGCGGCATGGCGTTATGTGCAAGGCATATTACCCGAGGGCCGCACGGCGGTGCCTGATTACGTGACGCTCAGTTGCAGTGCGCCAGATCACGCCGCTCGCTATAGCGAGTTACTGGGCTGCCCGGTGCATTTTAATTCGCCGCGCAATACCATTGCCCTCCCACTGCACTGGCTAGAGCGCCCTATCCCCAGCGGTAATGAGCAACAACTCATTGCCTGCTCGCACCACGTTCAGCAAATACTCGGCGAGAGCTACCGCAGTACCGGTATCGTGCCCCAGGTAAAACGCCTGCTCATGGCTCGCCCGCAAGACTGCGGTTTTAAATTAGAAAACACCGCGAAGTTACTGCGCTTAAGCCCCCGCAGCCTGCGCCGCTATTTAGAACAAGCGGGCAGTAGTTTTCGGCAGGTTTGTCTTGATGTACGCATGGAGCTGGCTCGCGAGTATCTTTACAACACGCGCATGAGCCTAAAGGAAATCGCGTATCAACTGGGTTACAAGCACCCTAGCAATTTCAACCGCGCGTTTACTGATTACTACAAGAGTTCACCACTGGCCATGCGCCGCGCTCACTACGCATCATTTCAGCAAGTTTAAGCGGCCTTGGCATAGCGCGACATATTTGGCGCCAAGCGCCCTACTGTTCTCCCGCACAAGCGCCCAAAATATCTGCTTTAGCGGTTTTGTAGCCACGGCTATGCGCTAGGTATTTTGGAAAGAGTTAAGGTATGAACGCAGCTGACAACACACCGATTCTCGTCGGCGTAAGCCAACGCACTTATCGCGATACCGGGAACGTAGAACGCACGCCCACCGACGCCCTGCACGATGTGTTAGCGCTGGCGCTGCAAAACAGCGGCCGTGGCGAGGCGCTGCGCGGCGTCATCGACGCCTTATGCACCGAACCCAGCTTGCTAGAAGTGTCAGCCGAGCTCGGCGCCTTAATCAGCCGTTTTCCCGGACCGGAGCTTGCCAAGCGCCTCGGACTTAAATCCGCCGATTGCTTAAAAGCCCCAGACGGTGGCAACGGCCCGCAGATGCTAATCAACCATTTCGCCAAAGAGCTACACAGCGGCCAGCGCCGCGCAGTGGCCATTTGTGGCGGCGAACTAACCGCCAGCTTTAAAAATTTGCTTGGCGGCGGGGGCGACATCAGCCATTGGCCGCGAGGCGCCGAAGGCGAAACCTTACAGCCTTGGCCCGACCGCGCGGGCACGCACGCCGAAGAACTTCGCCACAATTTGTGGCTGCCGACGAATATGTACGCGCTGTTTGAAAACGCCCTGCGCCACCGCTATGGTCACAGCTTGAGCGAACACCAAGCCCATATGGGTAAAATCATGCAGGGCCTTAGCGATACCGCTGCCGCAAACCCAGATGCTTGGTCTTACCAACGACCGCGCAGTGCAGAGCAATTGGTAAGCTTTGCCGAGCGCAGCCCCTGCCTCGCCCTGCCGTATAACAAATACCTCTGCGCTCAAATGAATATCGACATGGCCGCCGCCGTCATTATGACCACGGTGGGTACCGCGCGGGACCTTGGCATCAACGAAGATCAATGGATTTATCTCAACGGCTGCGCCGATGTAAACGAAGTCTGGTACGTAGCCGAACGCAGTGACATATCGCGCTCCCGCGCCCTCGCACTTGCCGGAGAAACTGCACTGGCGCGGGCCGGCTGCAGCATGGATGATATTGCCCTCATGGATATCTATAGCTGCTTCCCCTGTGCAGTGGAAATGGCCTGTGAATCACTCGGTGTAGACCCCTTCGGCGATCGTCCCCTCAGCCTCACCGGCGGACTGCCGTATTTTGGCGGCCCCGGTCACGGCTATAGCTTACATGCAGTAGTGACATTAGTTGAGCAACTGCGGGAGCGCCCAAACGACAATGGCCTTATTACTGCCAACGGCTGGTATATGACCAAAGAATCGATTGGCGTTTACAGCGCAACACCAAGCCACACCCAATGGGAACGCGGCGACGATGCGCCGCTGCAAGCGCAAATAGATGGCCAAACCCACCCGAGCATTGACGACAAACCCAGTGGCAACGGTCGTGTCGATAGCTTCACCGTGGTTTGCGACAGCAACGGTCCCCAGCAAGGCATTATTATTGGTAGCCTAGACAACGGCGCCCGCTTCCTTGCTCACACAGAACAAGACGACGCCCTATTTACGCAGCTAATGAGCGAAGACATTATTGGCCAACGCGGTGTGGTATACAGCGGCGAAACACACAATATCTTCCGCTTTAATTAATCGTTTAAACCCAAGGATCTCCCACAGAATAGGCATTCCGCCCCTTATTCCACCAAAATAAGGGGCTTATTTACCGACGCAAACCATGCGGAAACTTATCGGCGCGTTAAGCGGATGAACAAAGTGAGCTTGTCGGACGTCTGTTCGTAAAACCACTGATATTCCAATATCCGATGATGTATAACAATAACAGTCATTAAATGCCTTAGCTGCAGCACACCTATCGGATTGAACATGCCAGACCGCAAAAATGACATTAATATGCCGCTCAGCGAATCGCGAAAGATTTCCATGGAAAGGTTCGGCTTAAGCTCAGAGTCTAAAGATTACAATCTTTACCGCATCTTAAACCTAACATGCCAATTCCTCGGAGCCAAAGCTGCGTCCTTTTCTATACCGGTTCGCGGTGGCTCTGCAATTTTGGTATTTGCCGGGGGCGAAATTCAGGAACCTGCAACGGCATCTGCGGGTTGCATCTCGACGCTAGCAAACCGAGAGATAACAGTAATTAGCGGCTCGCTACCCGCAGATGAATGGGCGAAGAGATGCCCGACACTGTCAAATATTGCACTTTCTGCCTATATAGGCGTACCTATATTCAATCCAGAAAGCGTTATACAAGGCGTTATGTCCGTATTCTACGAAGGCGAATTCACCCCACTAACTCAAGATCAAACTCTGGCTCTAAATGACTTTGGAAGATTAATAGAAGACAGCCTGGTGATGAGGTCACTCAGTATTCGTGACCCACTAACTCAAATGTTTAACCGGCGATACCTAGAAGAGCAAGCCAATACTGAATGGCGAAGGGCTTTCAGACTACAAGTGCCCCTAAGCTTTGCCATGATCGACGTTGATCACTTTAAATTATTCAACGACACCGCGGGCCATCAAGCAGGTGACGAGGTCTTAATCAGCTTAGCCAATGTGATTTCAAAGGCCTGTCAGCGTGCCGGAGACTCCGCTTGCCGTTTTGGCGGCGAAGAGTTCGCCGTTATTTTACCTATGACGGACGCCGCAGATGCGGAAGCATTGATGGCAAAAATCGCGCAAGAGTTTGCGGCTCTGTCTATTTCACATCCTGGTTTCAGCGATAAGAACGTAACGTTTTCCTGCGGAATAACAACCAAAGCACACGCCGAAGATATGGATTCCGCAGATGTAAAAAGCTGCTTCCTTGAAGCCGATAGCGCCTTATACAAAGCAAAAGAAATCGGCCGAAACAAAATAGTTCACTATGAAAAACTACTACCGAATTTCGAGAATAAGGCTCAGCGGGGCTAACCCTAACCCCACTTTAAAGGCACTTTTCAAATTCCCTTATCGACTAGCTGCGCAAAACGATCTCTATGCAAGCGCTGCTGCACTTTCGCTGCGGCTTAACAAGGTTCGCAAGATTGTTTGGCATTCATTACGACTCATCAAGATAGCAACAGGATAGCCTGCGCCTTCCTTAACTGCTGCAGCTGCAATAGCAGGAATATCTTCTTCGCGCAGGGTATCCAACTGTTCAGGAATGCCTAGGCGTCGATTTAAGTCGGCAACGGCTTCAATGAATTTATCAGCAGCTTGTTGATCGCTGTCACTGCTACCGGCAACCTCAATCAGGCGCCCAAGTTTTGCCAATGGCGCCTGCGCAGCCTTCGCCATAAAGCGCAGCACTTCTGGCATAACAAGCGCATTCGCCAAGCCGTGTGGCGTGCTGTAATAACGACCTAATTGATGCGCGATAGCATGAACATTGCCCACCCCCGCATCATTGATCGCCATACCGGAGTAGTATGCGGCAATCGCCATTTGCTCTCTGGCGACTGCGTCGCTACCGTCGCGATAGGCGCGGGGCAGGTGTTCAAAAATCATTTTTACTGACGCGTAACCATAGCCATCGCTGGTGTCGGTACCCCAAAGGCTGATGTAGGTTTCAATCGCATGGGTGAGGGCATCCATTCCGGTTGCGGCCGTGATGGCGGCGGGCATACCAAGGAGTAGATCGGCATCCAGCGCAACCGCTTTTGGCAACATTTTGGGGTCGGCAATAAAGCATTTTTCGTGGGTCTTTTCCTCAGAAATAACCGCTGCAATCGTTGCCTCTGAGCCAGTGCCTGATGTTGTTGGTAATACGAACAGCGGCAGTGGCGCCTGCTTAACTTTAAAATAACCAACCAATTTCTTTGCGTCACGGCCGTTAGTGGCGGCAGATGCGATAGTTTTAGCGCAGTCTATTGATGAACCGCCACCAATCGCCAATACCGCATCGCAGTCATACTGGGCCTGTAGAGCCAAGCCAGCGTCGACCATAGCAAAAGTCGGGTCAGGCAGAATACCGTCATAAATAGTGCAGCTGACACCTTCCTCGGTGAGTACGTCTACCGCGCGAGCAACGATACCCAGGCTGACCAGAGGCTTGTCGCTCACCACCAGCACTTTGCGAATGCCCTGGCGCGCCATATGACGACAAAGCTGTGCAGTGCTGCCTTGGCCAGTAAATGCCATGTAAGCCAACGACGGCATCAATTTAAAAGGAATAGCGATCAACGCCAAATAGCTGCGCTGTAAGAGGGTTCTAAAAAACTTACTCATTGTAAACTCCATTTGGTCAACGACCGAAAATCACGTCAAGTGTTGCGATAACACGCGCTGTGCGCGTGTCTAAGGCTACGCTGTCTCGCCTTGGTATTTGGGTACGATGCTTGCCCGCAGTTCTTTCTTCAAAATTTTACCGCTGGGGTTGCGCGGCAGTGCTGTCACGTATTCCAAGAGCTTGGGCGTTTTAAAACCAGCCAGCGTCTCGCGGCAGTGACTAATCAATTCGTCAACGGTGATCTCGCCTTGGTCGCCCGCCACCAATACCGCTAAAGGCACCTCGCCCCATTTCGCATCAGGAACACCAATCACCGCAACATCAGCGATTTTAGGGTGGCTCATAAGTACGTTCTCGATTTCTGCCGGGTAGATGTTTTCACCACCGGAAATAATCAAATCCTTTACGCGATCTTTTATAAACAGATAACCGTCGTCGTCGAGGTAGCCCGCGTCGCCGGTGTGCAGCCAACCGTCGACTAAGGTCTTAGCGGTGGCTTCTTCGCACTTCCAATAGCCTTTCATAACCTGGGGGCCACGACCCAAAATTTCGCCTACTTCGCCGGTAGCTAGGGTATTGCCCTTGTCGTCGACTATACGCAGTTCAGTGCCAAACACCGCACGACCACAGGAACGCAGCAATTCTGGCTTACCTTGCAGGGCGCGCATATGGTCTTCATTGGTGAGAAAGGTCAACGCTGTAGTGGATTCAGTTTGGCCGTAACCCTGATAGAACTCGCAGTCGAACACGTCTAAGCAGCGCTTAAGCAAGTCCACCGAGATCGGTGACGCGCCGTAGTTTATCCACCGCAGATTGCTAAAGTCGTATTTCTCAATATCGGGCACACAGGCCAAAGAAAATTGCAGCATAACGGGAACGACCGAGACATAGGTAATATTGTCGTTAGCCATGGTATCGATCATGCCCACCGGATCGTAATCGCGATGTAAAACCAGATCGCAGCCGTAGTAAATTGCCATTAAGGCGCCGACTAAACCAAGCGCGTGAAACGTTGGCGCAATGATTAACGCGCGGTCGCCAGCGCGGGGCGCGCGACCGGTAGTAATTGGTGCCTGGATACTATTGCAGATCAAATTGCGGTGCGTGAGCAAAGTTCCTTTGGGCAAGCCCGTGGTGCCGCTGGTGTACATTTGGAACAATACATCGTCCCCCTGAATATGCACCGGCGCGGGTTCTGCCGTTTCGACTAGCCAGTCATTTAAACTCGGCGCGCCATCGACATCACCAACAATGGCGATCTGTTCAATACCGGCCAGATAACTGCCTATTAGCGGGCTAAATTCCGCGTCAACAAACAGCAAGCGTGCGTCGGCATTTTCGGCGATAAAACCAACCTCGTCAGCGGTTAATCGATAGTTTATGCCAACAGGCACCACCCCCGCCCGGGCGCAACCCAAGAAGATCAGCAGGTTATCCAAGGAGTTTTTTGCCAAAATGGCTACTCGATCATCCTTGTTAATACCGCGCGCCTGCAAACTGGCGGCGACCCGGCCCAATTTGTGCCAAGCCTGCGCATACGTCAGTTTCTGGTCTGCATCGCTGCCAAAAGACGCCTCAGGCCGCATTTTTACCTGAAAGGCGAGGTAATCAACAAAACTGTCAAACATTTACTTATTCCTCTTTTTATCGTCGGGCGGGTCGCGGTAGGGCCATTTGCAAGGAAACTGCGCTGGCAAGGAATACACAACAAACCATTTACGAGCATAGACTATCAGTGTCACCTAAAAGGACTTAGTCCTGAGGCGCCGCTTGTTGGCAGCGCCCGACCCCACCCGCCGAGTAATCACCTCTTTTTATCGTGAAAACCACTCCTTAGAACGCCACTGGCACCCACCGACCACCACCGTCGCCTGCCGACTAGACCATGCGGGGCCCGCTGCCATAGTGTGCTCACTAGAATTCGCCGCCCAGCTGTGGCCACGACCAGCAACGAGGAAAACCATGAGCAGTCCGAGCACTGATTACCAAGACTATCCCCGCCGCGCGACCCGTAATATTAAACATATTCCCGGCAGCAGCGGCCTGCCCGTGTTTGGCCAGACGTTTAGCTTTTTACGCAACTACAAAGCCCTGACCGCCGAGCGCTATAAAAAACACGGCCAAATCTCGCGCGGCAATACTTTGTTCCAACACAGCCTCACCCTGCTCGGGCCAGAGGCCAATGAAATTGTACTTAAGAACAGCGAAGGCCAATTTTCTAGCCGACTAGCATGGAACCCCTTGCTCGACCGCTTATTCCCCAACGGTTTAATGCTTAAGGATGCCGATGCCCACCGCTATGATCGTAAGATCCTGCAGGGGGCTTTTAAGAAAAGCGCCATTGAAGGCTATTTAGACACCATGAATCCCCACCTTGAAAGCGGGCTAAAAGCCTGGCCCCAAGGCAAGGAGTTTCATTTCCAGCACGCGGTTAAGCAATTACTGCTAGAAGTCGCCGCTGAAGTTTTTCTTGGTGTCGAAATGGGCGATGAAGCCGCCGAGGTCAATCAGGCCTTTGTCGACGCCATGCAAGCATCAATGGCGGTGGTCAAGCTCGACATACCCGGCACACTTTGGCACCGAGGCTTACGCGGCCGCCAAAAACTCGAAGACTTTGTAATGGCGCATATCGACGCCAAGCGCAGCGGTCAAGGCCGCGATATTTTCTCGCAGATATGCCACGCCACTGACGAAGATGGCAATCAATTTTCGGATGAAGCCGTTCGCGACCACATTATCTTTTTGCTTTTTGCCGCCCACGACACGACCACCAGCACGCTGTGCTCAATCGTTTACGCCTTAGCCAAAAACCCCGAATGGCAGCAGCGCCTACGCGAGGAATTTAAGGCCGTAGGCAAGGCGCAGTTAGAATACGACGACCTTGGTCAATTAGACGACACCAAGCTGGTATTTAAAGAAGCACTGCGCATGTACCCGCCTGTGCCGGGTATTCCCCGACGCACCGTAAAAGACATGGAGCTGTTTGGCTACCAGATTCCCAAAAACACCGCCGTCGCAATCTCGCCGTTATTTACCCACTATATGGAAGAGTACTGGACCGAACCCAACCGCTTTGACCCTGAGCGCTTTTCCAAAGCCCGCGCCGAAGACAAGAAGCACTTTTTCCAGTGGGTGCCTTTTGGTGGTGGCGCGCACAAATGCTTAGGGCTTAATTTTGCTGAAGTGCAAACCAAGTTATTCCTATTTCACCTTTTGACGCGCTATCAAATAAAGGTGAAGGATGGCTATGAAATGCCGCGCACATGGGTGCCGCTGATTTTTCCTGCGGACGGTTTGCCCGTGAGTTTCGACGCTCTCTAGTACATATTGCTCTTTAAACGAAGCGCGGCACTCGGCAACCGGTGCCGCTTTTTATTGCCACACCATATTGCGAGTAAAACACCATGACTAAGGACTTTTTCCCAGAGTGCAGTGAATCCGACTGGCAGATTATGCCGATGGTCGCCGGCCGCTCTTTTGATGCCAAAATGGGACCGTTTGAATTTCGTAAAACCGCCGAGGGCAAAGCGCAAGCCCGATTCAAGACCGATGACGACTGCCGAAATATTCAATACGGCTTACACGGCGGCTATCTCGCCGCCTGTGCCGAACAAGCATTTTACTTACCCCTCTACACCGACCGCTGCGTTGCACTGGGCCGGGTAGTAACCATCGATTTTAATATGCAATTTCTGCAAGGCGGCGACATTGGCAAAGACCTTATTGCCGACATAGAACTGATGAAAGAAACCGGCCGCATGGGCTTTACCCGCGGCACGCTAAGCCAAGACGGCCAAGCCTTGTGCAGCTTTAACGCAACATTGCGCAAGCTCCCTCCCCAGGCATAAAAAAGCCCAGCACGAAGGCTGGGCAAAAAAACAAACAAGCGCTTTACTTAAAAACGTAACAAACCTTCAACAGCAACACTGCGCGGTGCATCGGTAGCCGCGAAGTGCGCGCCTACAAATAATGGCACGTCGTTACCACTTGAGCGGGTGATTTCATTGGTCAGGTTCTTAGCAATCAACGCCACTTCCCAACCCTGAGCAAAGTGCAGCAGTGACAGGCGGCCATTGATTTTGTAATAAGCCTCCTGCAAATCTGACTCATCACGGTCTTGGGTGTAGAAGTACTCGTCGCTGAAATTCAAATCCAGCTGCAAACGCAATTCCATCGCGTCGCCAACCGGCTGAACATACTGGCTGGTTAAGCTCGCCGACACTTCGGGAGCGTAGTCTGTGCCTTCGCCAGACAGGTCCTGACGGCAGTCAGGGTTGCCCGCACGGTAGGCCGCGTCAGTTTGTTCCGCATTACACGGACCGTTGGTGAACGAGGTAAAGTAAGAATCTAGCCACGCCATTGAGGCACCAAGGGTTAAGCGCTCGTTCAATGCCCAACGCAAATCTGCCTCTACACCCTGCGTGATCGATTCCGCCGCATTACCCGCTACATAGCCTGTTAAGGTGAAGTTACTGACCTGACGATCCATGAACTCCGTGTAAAACAAGGCGGCATTAAAGGTTGCTGCGCCATCGAGCAAGGTGGTTTTCACACCAAGCTCGAAGGTGTCGGCCTCTTCATCTTCATAGGTAAAGGCGTCTTGGCTTGCGGTGGTGTCACTGGCGTTAAAACCACCGTCCTTAAAGCCTTTAGCGTAACGGAAATAACTCATCACATCTTCGGCTGCATACCATTGCAGGTTGAAGGCCGGCGACACATTGGCGACTTTGCGCGAATTGTTAATATTGTGGTTTTCAGAGTTATTCAAGGCACCAGCAATAATCGCATATAGCGGATTAACAGTGCGCTCTCTAGAACGAAATTCAGCCACATCTAAATATTTGCTGGCAACTTTTTCATCCTGCCCCCAACGAAGACCAAACGTCGCGCTGAGCGTCTCGGTGATATTCCATGTTGCCTGACCAAACACTGCAACGCTGTCAGTGGTCTGATCAAACTCAGTGTACGTGGCCAGCTGTGTTGGCAGTGATATGGTTAAACCGGGAATCGGCAATGTGCTTGGTATGCCCAGTGCGGCAAAGTCCAAGTTAAGCCACAGCGTACTGTTCAGCTCTTGGGTGTGCGCATACACACCAGCGATAAAGTCCACGCGCTCACCAGCACTACCCGCAATGCGGAATTCCTGGCTGAACTGGGTGAAGTCCTCGGTATTCTCGGTGCCGATAAACTCAAGGTCAGTAAAATCCGCGTCGAGGTTAAAGGTGAAATCAAAATGCGAGTAACCCGTGATACTTGTCAGCGTCATGGTATCCGACACTTCATAATCTAGCGTAAATACTGCTGCATCACTGTTGTTCTGGGTAAATGCCGGCTGCCACGCAAACTGTCTATCAGACTTGCGGCCGTCAAGCTTACCGTCTTCGCGAGGATCGATTTCATCTTCTAAGTTAAACGACAACAGCGGTAGCGGCAGCGAAATAGGCAGATCAATTGGCAGCGCGATATTAGACTGGTACAGGTTAAAGGTACCGGTATTATCGGTGAGTTGGAAGGTTGTGCCTTTTAAGCCAAAATCAGACTGCTCGAGCTTTAGATTCACATCCAGTTTATCGCTCGCGTCCCAACGCAGTGCCAAGCGCAGCGATTCATCGGCGCGCTGGGCCTCGTCGCGGTCGAGAATAAAGTTCTCAACGTAGCCGTCTTCCACTAAGCGCTTATAGGCAGCGCGCACAGCAAAGCTATCACCCAATGGCACATTCAGTACACCGGTGAATTCTTTACCACCAACCTCAGGGTTGTACTGGTAGCTCACCTCACCACCAAGCTCTTGGTTCGGGCGGCTCGTACTAATATTTACCGCACCCGCGATGGTGTTCTTACCAAAAAGAGTGCCCTGCGGTCCCTTCAGGACCTCAACCAAAGCAATATCAAGAAAAGGAGCCTGAAATTGCTGACCACGACCGGCGTAGATGCCGTCAATAAACATGCCGACCGATTGCTCAAAGCCACGGTTATCGCCCGAGCCAACCCCGCGAATATAGACCGCATTACCCTGACCAGTAACCGCCATTTTAAAATTAGGAACATACGCGGTGAGTTCTTCAATACGCTGTAAACCGGCATCACGTATTTTGGCGCCGTCGACGGCCGCCACGGCGATGGGTACATCCTGCAAGCTTTGCTGCTGTTTCTGCGCCGTAACAATTACTTCTTCTAATTGCGCGCGGGGTGCATTATCTGCGGCAAGTGCGGCGGAAGGCAAAATCGCTAAGGTCAGCGCGCTGCCCCATAGTCTAGGCTTAATCATGGTCGATCCTTCTTGGTATTATTCAACAGCATAGTGACGCAAAGTCACATCGGGGGATTGTTTGGAGATGCCAGCTGTGTCGCCGCACGACATAAGTGCAGGCAATCTACGCCAAGGAGTGTGGGCAGAAGCACGAGAAAATACAAATAAGCTTATATGACAGCAGGCTAATACACAGCGCTGCTAAATTGTCACAAAAAGTAGGAGTGACGGCGGGCGGCGTATTCCACGCCAGTTTTCTTGTTAGTGTTCAAGCGGCCCCGAACATTCGGGACCGCTGCTACGAAAGAATCGAAGAAAGGACGCTCTTCAGCCCTGCCGCAAACGTGCCAGCAGTGCATTGGTTGAGGGGTCGTGCTCGGCGGCACTGGCGTTGGGATCAATCATTTCGCTCAAGATTTGCGAGGCCAGCTGCTTACCTAACTCCACGCCCCACTGGTCAAAAGAATTAAGCCCCCAGATTACGCCCTGACAAAACACCTTGTGCTCGTACAGTGCCACGATACTGCCAAGCACCTTCGGGCTTAGCTCCGGCATGAGCAAGAAATTGCTCGGGCGGTTTCCCGGCATGGTTTTATGCGCAACCAGTAAGTCGAGCTCTTCTGCTGGCAGCGAGGATTTCGCCAACTCGACGCGAAGCTGCTGCGCCGATTTACCGCACATCAAGGCCTCGGCTTGCGCCACGGCATTGGCCATGAGTATTTGGTGCTGCTCAGCATGCGCTGGCGCCTCGTGCGCAGTGGGAACCAAGAAATCACAGGGAATAAGATCTTGGCCCTGATGAATTAACTGGTAAAAAGCGTGCTGGCCATTGGTACCCGGCTCACCCCAGATGACAGGTCCCGTTGCCCAGCCGGATGCCGTACCATCTTTTTTAATAGACTTACCATTGCTCTCCATATCCAATTGCTGCAGATACGCGGGCAAACGCGCCAACCGCTGGCTATAGGGCAATACCGCGTGGCTTTGCGCATTGAAAAATTGTCGATACCAAATACCGAGTACCGCCATAATCACCGGCATATTCTCTCGCAATGGCGCGGAACGGAAGTGATTGTCCATTTCCTCGGCGCCGGCCAGCAACTCATCAAAGCCTTCTGGCCCGATCGCCATCGCAATTGGCAGCCCGACCGCAGACCACAGCGAGTAACGGCCGCCAACCCAATCCCAGAAACAAAAAATCTGATCCTCGGGGTAGCCTAGCGCCTTGGCCGCCTCAGGCCGGGCGGTAACCGCCAGCATATGCTGGCGCCAAGCCGTATCGTCTGCCGTCAAACCCAATCCGGAAATTAGCCACTGCCTCGCTAACGACGCATTCGCCAAGGTCTCTTGGGTGGTAAAGGTTTTAGAGGCAACAATAATCAACGTCGACGCCGGGTTTAAGTCAGCCAGAATATCGCTGATCAGCACTGGGTCGACATTGGACACAAAGTGCAACTTTGGTCCGGTACGGGCATAAGGCGCCAGTGCTTGGCTTAGCATTGCGGGCCCCAGGTCTGAGCCGCCAATACCAATATTAATAACATCGCTAATCGCTTCGCCGCTAGCGCCACGCAATTTACCGCTGCGCACCGCGTGCGCACAATCAGCAACGCGCTGGCGCTGCTCACGGATACCGGGCATAACATCAGCGCCTTCGGCCATAACGGTATCTGGGCCGTTGTAGCGCAGCGCGGTATGCAACACGGCGCGCCCCTCGGTATTATTGATCGCCTCGCCGGTAAACATCGCGTCCCGCGCGGCACCCAGCCCGGAAGCTTCCGCAAGACCAAAAAGATTCTCTAGCGCGCCATCATCTATACGGTTTTTGGAATAATCGAGCAGCAAATTCGCCGCAGACAGCGAATAACGCGCGACTCGCTGCGCGTCGGCGGTAAATAAATCGCGCATATGCACGGGCTGCAAGCGCGCGTAATCTTGCTCAAGCAGCGGTAAAAAGGACATATTTGATAACGAAACTGACATAACGTAATTTCCTATAGCGTTAAACTTAGCCGCAGCCTCTTATGATTAAAAATACTCGCAGACCTAGCTATTACGCAGGATTCATAAACTGCTGAACATCTTCGATTGAAAATTGCGGCGTTGCACCGTGACTCTGTGCAACCATCGCGCCAACAGCACAGGCAAAATCAATAGCGTACTGCGCGTCTTCGGTACTGCATAGCTGATAAATCAACGACCCTAAAAAAGAATCACCGGCACCAACGGTATCAACAACATCGATTACATAACCTGAATTATAGTAATTTTTATCGCCCACTTTCAGCTGCGCGCCGTGTGGGCCTTTGGTGACGCATATATAGGTGGTATTCGTTTTATCGGCTATAAACTCAATATACTCATCTAAGGAGTCAAACTCGACCCCCAGCGCCCCGGCAATTTCATACAGTTCATCATCATTGAGCTTTATGCAGTCAGCGACGCTCATAAGCTCAAGCAAGGTATCGAGGTGATAATGCGGTTTACGCAAGTTCACGTCAAAAACATTGAACTTAGCGACCTCAATGAGCTTGCGCAGGGTTTGCAATGATACGTCGCTGCGCCCAACCAAGCTACCAAATACAAAGATATCAGACGATGAAACGCGCTCAATAAGCGCCGGGGTTAGCGTAATATTATCCCAGGCGGTATCCGCGACAATCTCGTACGACGCCGAACCGCTCGCATCCAAGCTCACCTCAACAACGCTGGTTTTCTTGCTCGGGCTTACTGCAACAAAGTCGCGCGATAAGCCGCGCGCAGACATATCATCGAGTAGCTCTTCACCTAAGGCATCAGCACCAACAGCACTTAACATCTCTGCGTCTACGCCCAAGCCCTTTAAGCGCAGGCATACATTAAGCGGCGCGCCACCTAGGCGCTTACCGCTCGCAAAATTGTCCCACAGTACTTCACCAAAGCAACTTACTGAAACTCTCTCAGCTAGCCTATTAATTGGAAACACACTAGGCATCTGATCACACTCCCGCAACGAGCTTACGCTTAGCTGCAAGCGCACTATTCATAACGTTCTTAATATCGCTAGGCGAGGAATACAACGCATCAATTGAGGTGGTATAGGCCCCAGTAAACTCTGTGCACTCAATCAAATTAGCAAACAAACTCCGAATCTTCAAAAACGACAGTTTATCCACGGCGGTTTTACGCGCGTAGGCCGCTAATTCCGCTTCCATTACGTCTTGAATCTCTATTGCCATTTGCGCTTGGTTTACCCCTTTATCACTGTAATAGCACCATGCAGCAACGACCAAAATGGCTAACGATGTGTCGCGCCCGGCCTCAATATTCTCAAAAATTGATGACAGTAAAAATTTCGGTAACTTGGCAGAGCTCTCTGAACAAATACGAACAAGACTGTCTTTAATATTCGGATTCGCAAAGCGCTCAATTAAAGTGTCTTTGTATTCCTCCAAATCAATACCATCTAGCTCATCCAGCAAAGGCGTGACTTCAAAATCCATAAAAGCGCGCAAATACTGCGCAAAGCACGCATCAGACACGGTTTCGTCAATCGTTTCATAGCCATAAATAGAACCAAGCAAACCCAATACCGAATGCCCAGCGTTCAATAGCCTAATCTTCATTTTTTCAAAAGGCGTAACATCGCTGACAAACTGAGCCCCAACTCGATCCCAATTCGGTCGGCCGCTGCAAAAATCATCCTCAATAACCCATTGCGTAAAGGACTCACAGGTAATCGGCCACAGATCGATTGCCTGAAAGGTGTTTTCTACATAATCAATGTCTGCCTTGCTTGTTACTGGCGTAATTCGATCCACCATGGCATTCGGAAAAAACACATTGTCTTCTATCCATTGACTTAAGACAGGGTCTTGCCGCTTCGCCAATGCGGTAATGATCTTCCGGGTAATCGCGCCATTGTGTTGAATATTGTCGCAAGATTGCACTGTAAAGGCGGCCATACCGCTGGTCATACGCTTTTTCAGCGCCGCAATAATATAGGCGAATGCGGTTATCGGATCATCGGGGTGCTGAATATCATGACGAACATCCTCATTATCAAAATCGAAATCGCCTGTCTCGGAATCGAGATGATAGCCGCCCTCGGTAATGGTAAGAGAGACAATTTTGGTATCACTGTGCGCCAATTTGGCTATTACTTTCTGCTTATCCTCCGGCGCGAAAATAAAATCGATCATTGAACCGATAATTTTATTATCGATCTCGCCGTTTGGATGACGCACCACCAAGGAGTAGAGGTAGTCTTGTTTTACGAGGATGTCTCGCAAGTCACGATTACACTCCAACAAGCCAACGCCACAGATACCCCATTGCTCAGAACCCGGCGACTTCAATAACTCATTAAGATACGCAGCTTGATGCGAGCGATGAAAGCCGCCAACACCAATATGAACGATACCCGCCTTAAGCAAGCTGCGGTCATACGCGGGAACATCAATATGACTAGGCAAACTTGCCAAAATTGACGAGTTCAAAAAGCCCTTATTCACTTGTCCGTGCGGTGCAGTATTCATATTCTACGCTCTACAAATTGGTTGATAACTAACAATAATATTGTGTACTAATGCGGCGGAATGGCGCCGCACGCGTTAACTATTTAGCTTTTTCTGACGACGCAATGACGTATATGCACTAACAAAATAGGCAATGGTAAAAATAAAGCAATACGTCTCAAACTGAGATTTGTTGACGCTGTATATCTCCATATTAGAACTGAAGAACATGACCTGGCAGGCGAATCCAGCAATAATCAGCAGCGACACTACGGATATCGCGTTTAACACCTTACTAACGGTGCTGGTATCAACCACAAAGTCTTGGTCGTGAACAGCCTGGGCATCCTGAAACGCAACTATCTGCTTTTGTTCAAGCTCTTCCGCCGCGATCTCTACACTGTAGTTTTTGTCGGCGCCATATTTTTTAGCCAACAAGGTATACGTAACAATGGTGAATATCCATGTAGGGATAAATAGATAGTAGAACGACATTACATCGAGCGCGTTCAATCCAAAACCAAAAATAAGCGCCAATGCCCAAGCGCCAATCGCCGGTACACTGCGGGAAATATTCTGGTACTTCGCCCAATAGCGAGTTAAGCCAATTTTAGGGAACAAAACATGCTCAGCAAACACAATCCCGCCGACAGGAACCACCAACAGACCCGCATACGTCAACAGCGGCAACATCTGTGAGAATACAAAGGGAAAGCAGGCGATAATAACGGTAACAACCCCCACAACCGCGGTGGTTTTTTCTCGCGAATGATGAGTAAAAATAGACTGCGCAGCCAAGCCAGCGCGATACAGGTTTGCGTTAGCAGTAGTCCAGCCCGCAATAATAATAATGACAAAACCCGTTAAGCCCAGTGCGTGGTAGGCAACATCGCCAGGATCTAAAGTCGTAATCGTCGTTTTTAGAAGAACTGCCGCGCCAGCGCCCATAATACCAGCAGAAATCCACGCAATATAATGTCCGAAAAACATGCCTACGCCCGACAACAAACCATAGCGCTTGCGCTTGGCAAAGCGAAATATCGCCATATCAATCAAGCCAAAATGCGTAATTGAGTTCGCCGCCCAGGCAAAGCCAATCACTTCTAACAGCCCTATTCCCTTCTCGCCAGTGCCAGTAACGCCGGTCCATATAGAGCTATCGCCTATCGCAATAAAATCGGACCAATTAGTCACAGCCGTATCGCCTAACACATGGAAGGACAACCCGGGGAACAAGTTGAATGAGCCCGCGATAAAAATAACAAACAGCCAGGGCGCGCAGATCTTAGAAAAGTCGGCCACGGTCGAGAAGCCGTACATCGCAACGAGTACAACAATAGAGCCCATAGCAATAACAATAAGGACAAACCAAAAGCTACTAGGATACCAATTGAGCTGTGCGGGTATATTAAACAGAAATCGAACTGCAGTAGACGACACCGTGATCATTGCCGCCGATATCACCGAAAAAATCGCGACGTTAGCCCAGTTATAAAGCTTAGTCATCGAGTTGCCGGCAATTTTGTTCAAGTAGTTGTACAAACTCAGTCGCGTTTCTACCGCAATTGGAGCCGTTAACAACCACCACGAACACATGGCAAGTAAGTTACCAATTAACAAACCGAGCAATATATCTTTTGTCGCAGCACCTAAAGCAACAAAGGTCGCACCAATAACAAACTCCGTCGCAGCAACATGCTCACCAGCATATAGCCCAGCGAAATGCTTCCAACCATGCAACTTATTGTTTGCTACGGGTAATTGTTCTTCATTAACGCGACTAAATTTTTTATTAATTAGATTGCCGGCCATTTTATGCCTTCCTATTCACCAGATATCATTATCGCAACGCGGAAACATGACATTATTTTTAAGATAAAAATCGACAGTGCTGGAACGGCAACCACTTCGCCAATAAAGCTTAGCCAAGTCGTAACAAACATAGCACATCGATTTCCCGATACGACTACTTCTAAGCTAAATTGAGTAACACTTTTGCCGTGTATTCATTCGTAATAAGGGAATTAATCAGCCTACCTTTCAGGGCGGCATGAATAGCTACAGCTTTATCTTCTCCGGCAGCAATTCCATACACCGGCTTTGTCGCATTAACCGTTAACGGCGCACTAACCACTCTTTTATTAGTTTCGTTCTTAAGCAGTTTGCCGTTGCCGTCATACAGCCAACTGATGATTTCACCTTTCGCACCGTCATTCACAACGACATCTAACTCATCGCCGCTAATGAAGCCATCTAAAAGCAACGGTGAATTTGCGCTTATCTGACCTACGCCCACAAAGGTTACGTCCGCTTGTTCGATTAAACTAAAAATACTCTTTACTGGTTGTAGACTATGGAGCATCTTCTTTTCTTGCACAGATGATGCAATAACAGGGAGGGGCATGGGGTAATGCTTGGCATTAACGCGATTTGCCATGGAGACAACAATATCAAATGCCGATGCAGCGCCATCTGACATCATATTACCCAGCATGGAAACTAACTTATGGTGTTGGCATTGCATCGCTGGCAACTCATCGATACAGGCTTTTAAGGCCCGGCCGGTACCAAATGCCAGTATTTGTGGTTTCTCAGATTTGAGGTAGCGTTCTAGTATTGCGGCGCCACACTGGGCAAGTCCATGACTCCCATTGGGTGAAGCAGGGTCACTGGGAACAACTTCACAATCAAGCATAGAGAACTTGTCTTTAAGCTCTTGAGCTAATTCCATGCATTGAGAAACAGGGTGTTCTAACCGCACTTTCACCAGGCCTTCGCTAACGGCAAGTGCGACTAAGCGTTGCGCAGACTGTCGAGACACTTCAAGTTTTTGCGCAATTTCGTCTTGAGTATTCTTGGCTACGTAATAGAGCCAGGCTGCCCGAGCCGCATCGTCCAGACGTTTTAATTCAGAGTTCGACTTATTATCCATTGTGATACCCTAATCATTATTTTTGTAATTGCACTTATCTTATGCAGTGTCGATTATTCAGCGGTTGATTACTGGCAGCAGATCCGGGAAATTTTTCCAGTGTTGTAACACTGGCACATCCGGAAACGCCTCTAATACCGTTGATGAAGAACCGGAAAGATGACGACCGCCGGTATAATGAATGACCTGCATACCCGCTGACGAAGCTGCAGTAACGCCGGCAAGACTGTCCTCAATCACTAAACACTCCTTCGGCAAAACGCCCATTTCTCTCGCAACATGCAGGAACAAATCTGGCGCGGGCTTACCCAACTTTACCTCCTCAGCGGTAAATACCTTGGCAGCAAAAAATTTTGCCAAACCACTAACACGGAGTGCTTCGCTGGTACGTTCGGGGCTACTGCTTGTCGCCAAGCAAAATTCCAGCTTAAGTCCGGCCAGCAATGCTTCAATGCCCTCAGTCGGCTGCAGTTCGTGTCTAAATTGCTCAAGCAGAACTGCGCGATATTCAGATTCAAAGGCGGTCGGTAAACTCACATCGAATTTATCTAATATCTTTTCTCGGACCGACTTGAAACTACAACCAAGGAAGTGACGTTGAACATACTGAATATCTATATCGACACTCAGCTCGCGCAATTTTTCAATTAGTACCGTGGCGCTAATAATTTCGCTATCAATCAATACGCCATCGCAATCGAAAATAATCAGCTTTGTATTTTTATTCATTGCCATACCTATAACTTCTCGCGTCGACAGCAACACAAACAAGGTGTTGCTACGATCAATAAAGCTCGCCAAGCGAAAGTCATCTGATACCGCCGTAACTTCACTCTATTCTCAGCTCGATACAATCTGAGCATTAGCTCATTTAATGAGCACATTCCCACAACCAAGCTTTAATGTCAATCTCTTCGCCACCGCAAAACTTCGATATTTGGCTCACCGAAGACCCCTGGCTTTATTGCCCTCCACCTAGGCAAGGACACAAACAAGCCAACACAAACAACTTAAACTATTGATATATATAATGTTATCTTTCCCGCCTCGCAATAAGCAGAAGATTGCACGCAACACATAACTTGACGACCAACGCCCATACTGAGAATATGCTCAGCAGGTGAGCCAAAGCCCACAACCGCTAACGCAAGCGGAATACCACGAGTTTTCGCTCACTACATCTGCACCAAGTAACAATAATCAGACCTGTAAAGCCAGGCAAAACAGCAAGGTAATTACCATGAAAAGCAGAAGCATAAACCCACTAATCAACAGCTTTTTCACCCTAGGAATTTCCTGTATAGCACTGGTTAATCAGGCAAATTCCGCAGAATTTTTTGATGACAAAGTTCACGCAAAATTAATGTTCATGCAGGGTTTTCAAGCAATAGAGGCAAATTCAGGCGCCTTTGCAATAAGCAATGCCGATATGGCACCGGGCTTTCAGCGGCTACGCTTTAACATTGAGTTAGCGGTTAAAATTCACGACTACGTTACTGCCTACGCTGACCTCGGTGAGGAACCAAACGATTTTGGTACTGACGACCAATTTGAAATTTCACAAGATCTGGGATACATCGATCTCGACATTTTTGGCCTAGCGGGACGCGCGCAACAAGATCAAAGCTGGCTTTTTAGAGCGGGAAATATCGTATCCACGGTATTTGATTACCGTGGATACTCCGACGGCGCCGCCGTACAAAGCAACCCCCTCATTGGCAACTCCCCTATCGATTTTGTAACGGCAGAATCTGGTATCCAAAGTTTGTGGTCACAAAAGGTGTCCGGTTCGGCTATCACGCAAGTGAACGCCGATATTGGTTTTACAGTACCAACGTTCTTTGAAGACTACAGTGGTGACCGGGGTTTCAACACCTTTGGTCGTCTTTCGCTTAACACCGATTTCGGCTTAGATTTAGGCCTAGGCTGGTTCACCAGCAGCCTAGGCGATCAAGTCGCCAATCGCGCTTTTACTGACGTACAGACCGCCGGTCTAATTCAAGGTGATGGCGACAACTATAATTTTGCGGCGTCGGGCGCAGGCTCCCGCGACACCCACGCCGGCTTGCTGCCAGGCTTAGACGCCAGCATTTTGCAAATCAACGCCCACTACCAAGCCAGCCCAAATACCACATTTAGAGCGTGGGCCGGTATCGCGAAAGATGAATTTAGTTTCGTCGATGGCAACGGAGAGCAAACCGTCGCAAACCAAGCAGTTGCCTACAAAGAGATCGAGAGCGAGATTAACTACTATGTCATAGAGACAACGCAATACATCAAGCCCAATCACCTTTACATCGCATCACGCTATAGCTCCGTTACTAACAAGAGTAGCGCTATTTCCGGCGACAAAGACCTTAGCCGCATTCAACTCGGCCTAGGTTGGTGGCTAACGCAAAACACTTTATTTAAAGCGGAATACGTTAAACAAGCCGAAGGAAATGCCTCTGCCGGGCAAATTGGCGCTGACTGGGATGGACTAACGGCAGAGCTATCAGTGATTTTTGACTAAACGGCCTTCACGTTTATCGTCACTAAGCTCAGGCGGTAGCTATATATTAGCTATCGTCGCCACCATCCCCCAATCCGCAGTCAGCACGACGCATACTCGCCACAAAAGCCATCCCGAATTTATACCATTCACTAGGAATTTTCACTTAGCTGCAAATTCAACTTACTTGCGCGTGTAGTGTTCCCTGTAAAATAGTTCGTCGAGGACTGATAAAATACGGCACCTATGACAAAACACCCGCTGGATTACATTCACATTACGACAAGCTTTTACGCGCCATTTAAAGTAAAGTATTAACTTTGAAATCACGTTAATAATGACCAAGAAGCGAGGTCATTTATTTTTCGCTTTTATACCAAACCCCAATTAGCCGAGCATGACAGTGACCAAAAGTCGTAAACCTACAGTGCCACAAATGGTTGATATTGCTCGTCTCGCTGGCGTATCAAAATCAACAGTATCCCGCGCTTTGGCAGACTCTCCGCTTGTTAACGACAAAACGAAAGCCCTAGTCAAAAAAATCGCTATAGAGCACAATTATCGATTGAACGTTGCTGCTCGTAATTTTCGCCTCAAAGAAAGCCTAACAATAAGCGTATTACTCCCTACCGCAGTCGGTGCCGATTGGCGCTTATCCGACCCTTTCTTTCTGGAACTACTCGGCGCGATCGCTGATTCGGTCGATGCACATGGGCACCAATTATTACTGTCACGAACTTCGCCACAAGACGGCAACTGGATTAAATCCTTCGTTGAAAAACGTAATGCTGACGGCCTCATTTTGATCGGGCAGGGATCACAACATAAAGCGATAAACGAACTTGCAAAAAATTATAAGGCGCTGTCGGTATGGGGCGCTAAGCTAGAAGACACTATGCACTACCCCGTGGTCGGCACAGACAACGAGTTAGGCGGCAAACGTATAACCACACACTTACTCAGTCAAGGTCGCCGCCGCATTGCTTTTCTCGGCCTTCGTGATTCGCCTGAAATTATGCAACGCTTTGCAGGCTATTGTCTTGCACACAATGAACTCGACCTACCTTGGCATAAAAGCCTAGTGATAGAAGATCAGATCAATCCCTTATCACTGCAGACCCAGCTTAAAAAGCTACTTGCGCTTAAATCCGGATGTGATGCCATTGTAGCCAGCAGTGATGTCCAAGCAATGTCGGCGATCCAAAGTCTTCAAGAACTCGGTCTAAGCGTACCCCGCGATATCGCTGTTGTCGGATATGACGACATTACCTTGGCGCAATACTATAATCCCGCCTTGACCACCATTCACCAAGATCGCAAACAGGCAGGAAACTTTCTAGTAGAAAACGTACTCTCTGCAATCAACGGCGGCGAAACCACAACCAGAACATTAGACCCCGAATTAGTCGTGCGCGATTCCGCCTAAGTATCGTAATTTAGGTTCGCGACATAGTTCTTATGATTCACAATGCCGCCAAATACTCGACAACGGCTGAATTGTAATATTTTCTAGCGCCACTTCCTCGCAATCGAATGGCATTATTTCGAGTTTATTTAACTGGTTTTCGACAAAGTACAGGGCGCTAAAAATACCAAGTCCCTCTCCTGTAAATAGCTCGAGCGAAGAAACATCCTTAATCAGCTTTATCGAATATTGACCAGCCTCACTGGCGATTATGGGCGCATTTAATTTAGTAAAGAAGCCGCAGTCTTCATCCAAGCCAAAAGAAGCCCGTTCACGATCCATTCGCACTTCATTGGCAGCTAAATCAATATCGAAAATCAGCTGTTCATCAGCATCATTGAACAACCTTAACCGTAATTTTCGGCCCGCCAATGCAGGACTTTCGAGCGCCACTACTAGTTCAAAGAGCTCCGGAAGCTCACCCTGCTGGGGAAAGGATATTGGCTCATTTAAGAGCAGCCGCTCGTGAATTATAGGCGCACCTTGATATAATAATTCAATTTCTGGAATTGGCTTCGCGGCAAGTAGCAAGCCCAAATCCGTAGGGATAAGTGACAACTCCCGCGGCAAAGTCATTGCGCCGCGCCACGGATCTGTTGGCACTTGATTCGCGTACTGCCAGTTACTCATCCACCCCAAAAGAATTCTTCGATTTGAATTTTGCAGCACATCACTCCACGTCACTCCGGCGTAATTGTCGGGACCATAATCCAGCCAACGCACGTCAGTGTGGTCCGCGTAAAAACCTTCACCATCGAAATGGCCAACAAAATAGCGTGTCGCAGAGCCTCCATTCGGACCACCGGGATTAAGTGACACCAGTAATACCCATTTCTTTTCCGACGTACCCGTCACATCCAAGACAAATAAATCTGGGCACTCCCAAACACCGTCATTAACGCTAAACTTTTCACCAAAATCATAAAAAAATGACCAATCAATTAGGTTTTTTGACCGGTAGAATTTAACCACTTTATCCGCAGCCAACACCATAATCCAATGCGCTGACTCTTCATTCCAAAACACTTTTGGATCACGAAAATGTGTAATTTCATGATTCGGAATAACCGGATTGTTATCGTACATCGCCCATGTCTCACCCGCATCATTGCTATAGGCAATGCTTTGCACTTGCACACCAGAATCAGACGAGTGGGTAAAGATGGCAATCAACGGGGGACGGCCATCCTGGCCGAGGCCGGATGAATTACGCCAATCAACTAGCGCGCAGCCAGAAAATATATAGCCCAAGCCTTCAGGCTCGGAGTGCAAAGCGATAGGCTGTTCATACCAGTGAATTAAGTCTGAACTAGTCGCGTGCCCCCAGTGCATATCGTTCCATACTTTATCCGCGGGGTTGTATTGATAGAACAAATGGTAGGTGCCATCGTAATACACCATGCCGTTAGGATCGTTCATCCAGTTTCTTGCGGGTGAGAAATGCAACTGTGGCCGGTGTTTTTCCGCGTACGGCAACTCATGGGGACGATTCATTTTATTTACCTAATCTCTATCTTCTGCATTTCACGGATACTTAACTTACTAATACTAGCGACACCGTCGGCATAGGGTTTAAAAATAGACAGTAATTCTTCGGGATAGATTAATTCCGACATTGCGTATTCACCGTCATTGAAGAACACCTCAACGGAACAGCGATCAATATAGACCTCTATGTTAATGTGTTCGTATTCACGCCTTGCTCTGGCAGTATGAACACCCGAAAAACCCTCCGCAAAATCTACATTGCCGCTCTCGCTGCGGTCGATATAGAACAGCCCCTCAGATTTACGGTAGCCAATACGAGTGCGCTGCCCCAATTTATTACTAAACTCCAAACCAATATGATCTGCCAGGCTAGCATTTACTTCAATTTGAACACGACTAGCAGCCAAGCGAGTACCCAGTTGAGTAGATTGATTCAGGCGCACTTCATCTAATTTGGCCAGTTCTTCGCCAAGCAATTGATCGTATATGGGCGCGGGTCGACAGCTTAGTACTAGCTCCGCGTCGAATAACTCCAGTTTCAGTTCACGAATCATCGTCATTACGCCGCGCCATTGACTGGTAGGCGTTTTGTAAGCGTAGGTCCAGTTATTCATCCAACCGATAGAAAACACTCGATCACCATACACCGAGCCTTCCATATTGCTCCAGCCTACGCCGGCGTAGTTGTCGACGCCCCAGTCCAGCCATTTGACGTCGTCTTGTTCGCTGCTGAAGCTAAGTTTGCCATCGACTTCAGCAAAATCACCAATAAAATACTGGGTGCCACAGCCACCATTCGGCCCACCCGGATTGACACTCACTATCAGTACCCATACACAGTTCTCTTTGTCGCCATTGATGGGCATACAACGCAGATCAGGACATTCCCATTCGCCTTCGTGAGCGCCCTGCCCATCGCCAAAAAAGCTCTCCAGCTGCCAGTCAATCAAGTTAAGCGACGACCAAAACTCAATTCTTTCTGGCCCCGCTATCGCCATAATCCAACGTGACTTAGGTTCATACCACATCACCTTGGGGTCTCTAAAGTCTGGCGACATGCCTTCGATATTTGGAATCACCGGATTGTTTTCATATTTAGTAAACGTACGCCCGCGGTCAGTACTGTAAAACATAGACTGCTGCTGCTTAGGTAGTTCAGATGTATAAAAGCCCACCAAGGTATTCTTACCGAGCCCTGATGTATTGTGCTTGTCGACCACCAAGCAACCTGAAAAACACATACCCAGATGCTCATCAGGTTCAACTGCTTTTGCTAGTTCCGTCCAGTTCAACAGGTCCTTAGAAACAGCGTGCCCCCAGGACATACCACCAAAGACTTTGTCATAGTCATCGTGTTGGTAACAAAGATGAAATTCACCATCAAAATACACCATGCCATTAGGATCGCTAAGCCAGTCTTTGCTCGCGGTATAGTGGTATAAAGGCCGATATTTTCCCGGCTCAGTGCTTACAGCGGCTACTTCGGGCAGTACATAGCTAGTTATGGACATAACTTATCCGTTAATTCTCAGTGTAGTAATTTAAATTTTGACTCTACGCAGACCTACTTATTTAGGCAGAACAATCTGCACCCTAAGCCCAAGTTTTCGCAATCGAATCCCACCTATGCCGACAAGCAGGGTGTTTTTCCGAGCTGGGTAATGTCTAACCAAAATGGCGGAGCAAAACCCAACATTTTTTCTGGGCCAGCCATTTCTGTATACGGTGCCATGCACAACAGTGCGCCGCGCACAAAATCGGCCCTAATCACCTCCATACCAAATAAATTATCTAGACCTGCAATATCACTTTGCTCGGTGCCCGCCATGTGCCACGGTCCGCTTAATGTCACTGAATAATACAGGCGAATTTTTTTACTAATCTCGCTGTCTGGCTGATCTTCAGAAAACCGAGTTGCCGTTGCGACCAATAACAAATAGCGCTGATTTACCGTATCGAAAATCACTTTTGGGCATTCGATCTGGCTATATAGATTGTCATCAGGCAACGTAATAGGCGGCAAAATTTTTGACATTTTATATTGATCGTCCTGTTTCTCCAGTTCCCCCCAGCCAATAGCTGGACGTCTACAGTCGGCTTTAGCCGCCCAGAGTGCGCTAATCACACTTGCATCAGCCCGATCTGATTGAGCCAAGGTATCGATAAAGCAGTAAGGATCGCGCCATGCGAGAATTGGACCGCCCTCTTCACCTTTGTCAGACCCCAAGTCCGCATCACTGGCAAAGTAATAGCCTGCTTCACGAAGCATCGCACTGTCTCGACGCGGACAGGACAGCAATGTTTGGGCGCCCGGCTCCACAGAGTAGCCGTCGGCAGAGTAAGCACAACCGAGTGTTTGCACAAAGGGCATCCCGCCTCCACTCTCTCGTATACCGGTGTAAGCTGACAGCACCCCACCGTCCGGCAAGCGCAGCACTGAGCCACTCCAAATATTACGCGCATCATGGCGGTCAACCGCTTGCCCTGGAGTTTGCAACGCACCGCAATCTCGCCAATGCTGACCTTCGTCGACAGACAAAAAATGGCGGATATGAAATTGGTAAGCGTTTCGCTTTTGCGGTGCAAGCGTACTGCCGTCACGCAATTTACGATTCACAGCGAGACAGTACAAATGGACATCATCGCCCTCGAGGTACGACCAAGCATCCCATAAATATAACTGAGGGTGACAAATTCCATCTGTCATCAATTCTGGCCAAGGTGCCGGTATTTCTAGAATTTCAGTTTTCACAATATAACTCCTTTGCAGCTAGCCAGGCGCCGATTAGTCCAGGAGCGTCGTCTAAGCTCGGTAAGCTAATCATTTCATCCATGCCCCGTGGATAGGCAATATCAGGCAGATAGTCCGCCATAAGCCTTTTATAATGGCGGCGCAGCGGCGTAAGGACATGCCCACTCGCCATTACGCCGCCACCGATTACAATTTGAAATGGCGAATACGCCAAGGTCGCGGCCATACAAATTTCAGCCAAATAATGTCCGGTAGACCCCCACAATGGATGGTCGCTCGGCGCGTCCTCCAGCGCCACGTTCCAGCGTGCCTTAAGCGCAGGGCCAGAAGCTAAACCTTCGATGCAATTACCATGAGTGGCGCACACACCCGCCGCTTCATTGTCTAAAACCGCGCAGCGCAAGTGACCTAACTCTGGATGCAAGCGCCCCTGCAATGTCCGCCCAGCAAGACAAACACCCACTCCGACGCCAGTACCGACAGTGATATAAACCAAGTTTCCTTGCTCTGCCCGTTGCGTGTATTCAGCTAGAGCCGCGGCATTCACGTCGCTATCGACCGCAACGGGAATCTTTAATTCGTCATGAAAATATTGATAAAGATTAACGCCAGACCAAAAAGGTTTTGGGGTATTCATAATCTCGCCAAAATGAGGCGATGCTCGATCAACACATATAGGACCGAAGCCAGCAATCCCTATGGCACAAACTTTCAAGCCCAAAGTCTCTGCTGACTCCCGAATAAAGCTCAGGCATTGAGATAAGGTCTCTTTCGGCTCTGTTGTTGCCACTCGCCGAGAACACAAAACATCGCCGCGGTCATTGAGCAGTGCAACATTGAATTTAGTACCTCCAGCTTCAATAGCAGCATAAGTAAAATGCATATACAGACCCTATAAAAAAGCCACCGGAACTTCTGGGCGATGTATGCGCCCAGAGTCCGGTGGCAAAGAGTGATCAGAATTGGTATTTAAGAGAAATACTGCTTGAGCGTCCGGCAATAGAACGGCCGCGCACATATTCACTGCCGTTTATATTCACCGGGGTGTTTTCCTCAGCTTCGGTCATGCCAAGTTCATCAGTCAGGTTGTTTATCGCTAGGGTCGCGGTAAGTCCTTCAGACAGACGGTATGTGGCAAAAGCATTGAAGTAATAGTACGCATCTAACTTGTAGTCATTAGCATCTTGCGCGTAGGAGTCACTGGTTCCCACCATGCTCAAGCCAGTGCTATGACCGCCATCCCAGTTGTAAACTGCACCGCCAGAGTAAACAAAGTCGGCCTGGCGACGGGGTTTATTGCCTTCAAGGCTGACATCGTTCGACGATACGATTTCTGCATCGGTCCATGTAAAGCTACCAAATAGTGACAAGGCATCGATATTAGCAACACCCTCAACTTCTAGGCCCTGCGCCTCGTACTCACGAACCCGTGCAGAATTAGTCAAGCCGTTGGTGCCTTCAGAAGTCACATCGTCTGTTTCTGCACGGAACAATGTGGCATACACACCGTACTC
>TARA_R110001599_G_scaffold115184_2_pt1 | contig 29929 bp, 20 predicted proteins | sample TARA_R110001599 | Tara Oceans TARA_R110001599 (sample SAMEA4398360) | marine metagenome | biome: Polar Biome; feature: [MES] marine water layer (ENVO:01000295) within the mesopelagic zone...; material: water (ENVO:00002006), including particulate matter (ENVO:01000060) such...
CGCTTCAACGATGGCCGCACCAATACCCGTCGCACCGCCAGAGATAAACACCGAGCGATCTTTTAAATCTGGATAAACAGCACTCTTTGTTTTATTCATAACGGCGCTACCTCGGTATCGAGTTCATCCGCTCTCGCCAAGGTATTGCGTAATGGCAGACCAAACGTCGGAGAGGAAATTTCAAAGACATCGCCTTCTTGAGCCTGAATACCATCGGCGAAAGACAAGGTTGCTGTGCCAAACATATGCACATGCAGATCACCCGGCTGACGGAAAATCGAATATTTGAAATGATGATGTTCTAAGTTTTTGAAGGTGTGTGACATATTGTCTTCACCTGATAAAAAGCCTTTTTCCCACAGGGTTTTCTCACCACGTTCAATGCGTGAATGACCATCAATATGCATTGGTAGTTCACCCACCAGCAGTTCAGGGCCAAACGACGCTGGGCGCAATTTCGAATGCGCTAGATACAAATAGTTTTGGCGCTCTGTTATGTGATCAGAAAATTCATTCGCCAAGGTGTAACCAAGACGATGTACTTTGCCGTCTTCGCCCACCAAGTAAAAACCAGCGATTTCAGGCTCTTCACCGCCATCTAAAGCAAAAGATGGCGAAGGTAAAGCATCGCCCGGTGCGATCACACCAGCGCCATTGCCTTTATAAAACCATTCTGGCTGTACACCTTTTTGACCGTCTTTAGGCTTGCCGCCTTCCACGCCCATTTGAAAAATTTTCATCGAATCCGTCAGTTCTTCGCTTTTCGCATGCATCGCATTACGCGTCGCGGCAGAACCTAAATGAGTCAATCCTGTTCCGGTTAAATACATGTGTGCCGGATCTGGATGACGAACAGGACAATCTAACTGGTTGTTCTTAGCCAGTTCGGCCAAATTCACAGACTCGCCCAAACCATGTTTTTCGATAATGGACTTCAGCGGCACGCCATTTTTAACCGCTTCTTTTGCGAGTTCGTAAACACTCGACGCATGAAGAACAAGGTGTGCCGTACTTCCATTAGAAAGCACTTCACGACAGACCACGCCACCCTGTTTAATTTGAGATAAAAACAACATAAATCACTCCTTAACCCGCGTTCTTAGCGCGCTTTTTGTTTGTTGTAGACGTCGAAGATAACCGCAGCGAGCAATACCAAGCCCTTAATAACCTGCTGCCAATCAATCCCTATACCCAATATCGACATCCCGTTGTTCATTACGCCCATGATGAAGGCACCAATCACCGCGCCGATGATCTTACCAACGCCGCCCGACATGGAAGCGCCACCGATAAATACGGCTGCAATAACATCTAACTCCATGGCGAAACCCGCTTTTGGCGTAGCTGTATTTAAGCGTGCGGCAAAGATCAAACCGGCCAATGCGGCCAACATGCCCATATTGGCAAAGGTCAAAAAGGTTAAGCGTTCTGTATTAATACCCGATAGCTTAGCGGCTTTTACATTGCCACCCAAAGCATAGATGCGACGACCAATTGTGGTGCTGTTGGTCAAGAAGGTATAAATCGCGATCAACACCGCCATGGTCATCAGCACATTTGGCAAGCCACGGTAAGTGCTCAACATGTAAGACAAATAAATAATAGCCACTGCGATCAAAGCATTCTTAACGATAAAGAACGAAAAAGGCTCATCTTGGATACCGTATTTCAACGCTCGAAATCGGCTGCGTGCAGCCAAAAAGACAATCGCGCTCGCTGCCAACACACCCAATACAAGAGCCGTGACATTAGGACGACCAACACCAAACACATCAGGCACAAACCCTGTACTCAACAATTGAAAACTTTCTGGAAAAGGGCCAATAGACTGGCCTTCCAACAAGGCCAAAGTCAGACCACGAAACACCAACATGCCTGCCAAGGTGACGATAAACGCGGGGGTTTTCCAGTAGGCAATCCAATAGCCTTGTAAGCCACCGATGATCAAACCAACGATAAGACACACTGGCACCACGATAATGGTTGGCAAGTCATAATTCACTGTCATTACCGCCGCTAACGCACCGATAAAGCCCGCCACCGAACCAACCGATAAATCAATGTGCCCCGCTACAATGACCAGTAACATGCCAATTGCCATGATAATGATGTAACTATTCTGTAAAAATAAATTGGTTAAGTTAACCGGACGCATCAAGATGCCATCGGTCAAAAACTGAAACATGCCCATAATCACAACCAGTGCGATCAACATGCCGTAATCACGCATATGCGATTTCAAGTAGCTGGCAACAGAAGGTGCCGACTGGATCACTGTAGAGGTTTCTTTTGTTGTCATTATTATTGCTCCGTTACGCTTTCACTATCATTGACATGATTTTTTCTTGGCTCGCATCAGCTTTGTCTAACTCACCAACAAAACGGCCTTCGTTCATCACGTAAATACGATCACACATACCCAGTAACTCCGGCATCTCTGAAGAAATCATCACCACCCCTTTGCCGTCATCGGCGAGCTGATTGATGATGCTGTAAATTTCAAACTTGGCCCCCACGTCAATACCGCGAGTTGGCTCATCTAGAATCAGTACGTCTGGCTGTGAATATAGCCATTTACTCAACACTACTTTTTGCTGATTCCCGCCTGATAAGTTCATCACTTTTTGGAACACACTCGGCGTGCGGATATTAAGTGCTTTGCGATAATCTTCGGAGACTTGACGTTCTATATTTTCATCAATCACGCCATTCGAAGACACACGGTCTAGGTTCGCTAATGTCGTGTTGGTTTGAATGGTTTCTTCAAGGATCAAACCCAACTCTTTGCGGTCTTCCGTTACGTAAGCTAAGCCACTTTTTATGGCTTTTGGTACCGTCGATAAATCAGCGACTTCGCCACGCAAACTCACTTTGCCTTGAATATTTTTTCCGTAACTTTGTCCAAATAGGCTCATTGCCAATTCAGTTCGACCTGACCCCATCAAACCAGCAATACCGACGATTTCGCCAGCATGAACATTGAAGGCGATGTCATGAATCATTTGGCGATCTATCGCATCAGGGTGCCAAACATTCCAGTTGCTGACTTCCATCAGCGTTTTGCCTAAGTGACCTTCTTGGATCGGTTTCTTTCTTGCGGGGTAACGATTCGCCATATCTCGGCCAACCATGTCACGAATAATGTCTTCTTCAGTAATGCTTTGCGCACGGCAATCTAATGTCGATACAGAGGCACCATCACGAATAACGGTGATGCTGTCTGCTACACGACTGATTTCGTTTAGCTTGTGGGTGATCAGGATAGAAGAAATGCCTTGTGCTTTAAATTCCAGCAACAGATCAAGCAACTTGGCGCTGTCGTTCTCTTGTAATGCAGCGGTTGGCTCATCCAGAATCAATAACTTCACTTCTTTGGCAAGGGCTTTCGCAATCTCAACTAGTTGCTGCTTACCCACACCTAATTGACCAACTAAGGTGGATGGTGACTCTTTTAGACCAACTTTTGCTAATAACTCTTGTGTACGAGAATAGGTTTTTGGCCAGTTAATCACGCCGTTCTCGACATTCTCATTACCTAAAAATAGATTCTCAGCGATGGATAAAAGCGGCACTAGCGCCAGCTCTTGGTGAATAATAATGATGCCTTTTTCTTCGCTGTCCGTTATTCCGGAAAACGCGACCGCTTCATCATTAAAAAGTATATCGCCTTCATAACTTCCATGTGGATAAACCCCACTCAACACCTTCATAAGAGTCGATTTACCTGCACCATTTTCACCCACTAAAGCGTGAATCTCGCCATCTCGAACTTTAAGGTTCACCGCATCGAGGGCTTTTACTCCAGGAAACGTCTTGGTAATGCTGCGCATTTCCAAAATAATATTTTCCATAAAACATCCCATTAGTGAGCACGCTACGACTGCATCGACACACAGTTCATAGCGTACTCGCTGGTTTATTATTGTTGAATTAGGATATTAACGAACACAGTCATCGTGTTTATTCGATCTGAGACTTCATATAGTAACCACTACCTAACAACACATCTTTCCAGTTGGATTTATCAACCGTTACAGGCTCAAGCAAATAGCTTGGAACCACTTTGATGCCATTGTCGTAAGTTTTAGTGTCATTGATTTGAGGTGTCACATCATTTAAAACCGCTTGAACCATACCTACTGTGACATTTGCTAACTCGCGAGTGTCTTTAAAAATCGTGGAGTATTGCTCACCGGCAATAATCGATTTAACCGACTGAACTTCCGCATCTTGTCCTGTTACTATCGGCATTGGCACGCCGCCAGAACCATAACCGACACCTTTAAGTGACGACAAAATACCAATGGAAATACCATCATAAGGCGATAACACGCCATTGATACGTTGATCGGTGTAATGGGCTGAAAGCAAGTTATCCATACGCGATTGAGCGGTTGCACCGTCCCAACGCAATGTCCCCACTTTGTCCATACCCATTTGGCCTGATACAACATTCACCTTGCCAGAATCGATCAAAGGTTGAAGCACTGACATCGCACCGTTATAGAAGAAATACGCGTTATTATCGTCAGGTGAACCACCAAACAATTCGACGTTGTAAGGGCCTTTTCCGCGTTTTTCCATTCCGTTTACTAGAGACTTAGCTTGCAACACGCCAACTTTGAAATTATCAAAGGTCGCGTAATAACTCACATAAGGACTGTTTTTGATCAGGCGATCATAAGAAATAACTTTGATACCAGCAGCATTAGCATTTTCCAGCGCATTTGAAAGGGTAGTACCATCAATCGCAGCGATGACCAATTCATCAACGCCTTTTACGATCATGTTTTCAATTTGAGAGAGCTGGTTTGGAATTTCATCTTCTGCGTATTGCAGATCAACTTTATAACCAGCGTCCTTGAAGAGTTGCACCATAGAATCGCCATCGGTGATCCAACGAGCAGAGGACTTAGTTGGCATGGCAATACCAACATAGCCATTCGCAGCCAAAGTACTAGCGGAACTGAGTACAGTCGCACCAAGCACTAAACCAGCAATGGCATTCTTTAGATAGTTCATTAGCTTCTCCTGTTACGGCCGAGTCAGCACAATGAAGAGCAAACTCAGTTGGCCATAGGGTTATTATGATTATTTTTTCTAGCCAATCAGGTCTTAAAAACCTGTTATTTAGAGTATGAAAAACAGACATACCATTCAAATAGAATAAATGTTGTACTGCATACCGTTTTTGATATGTTAATAGAATTGTTGGAGAAGTGTTAAATCCCCGTATTACGTGCTGCGCAATACTCGTAAATTCCGTATTATATTCCCCTTTGTCAACGCCATTTACTGAGAAAAGCTGCATGGAATTTATTTGGATCTTATTCGCGTTTGCCTGCGGACTCGCTGTAAAAATGATAAACCTACCGCCATTAATCGGCTTTTTGCTGGCGGGTTTTTTGCTCAATTTTGCGGGATTAGAAGCCAGCTCGACGCTGGATTCGCTGGCCAACATCGGCATCACCTTAATGCTGTTCTGTATTGGCTTAAAGCTGCATGTCAAAGACCTGCTTAAACGTGAAGTATGGGCGTCGACACTGGGTCACATGGGAGTTTGGTCATTGCTTTTTGGCGGCATCGCCTTGTTGCTTGGTACGCTGAGCCTACCCTATTTCGGCGTACTCGATTTTAAAACTGCGGCACTACTTGGCTTTGCGCTCAGTTTTTCCAGCACGGTTTGTGTGATGAAATTGCTGGAAGAAAGCAGCGAGCTGAAAACCCGTCATGGTCAATTGTCACTGGGCATTTTGGTCATGCAAGACATTGTTGCCGTGGTGTTTTTGGTGGCCGCCACTGGAAAAATTCCTTCTATTTGGGCGCTGGGTTTATTTGGTTTACTGCTGATTCGTCCGATCATTAACAAGGTAGTTGATAAAGCCGGACACGGAGAAATGCTGCCGCTCACTGGACTTTTCCTCGCGTTAGGCGGTTATGAGTTATTTTATTTGGTTGGCGTCAAAGGCGATTTGGGCGCCTTGATCGTTGGTATTTTGCTCGCGTCGCATTCCAAAGCGGCCGAAATGAATAAGTCTCTGATGAATTTCAAGGATCTATTTTTAATCGGTTTTTTCTTATCGATTGGTTTTACCGCTTTGCCCACCTTAAGCATGGTCGGCATGAGTTTGATCATTACTCTTGTTATTTTGGCGAAATTCGCACTCTTCTTTTTTATATTGACCAAGCTGAAATTGCGTGGCAGAACGGCGTTTTTATCGTCAATGATTCTGTCCAATTACAGTGAATTCGGCCTTATCGTTGTGGCATTGAGTGTGACAAATGGATGGTTAGAAAAAGAATGGTTGGTGGTGTTAGCGCTGGCGGTGTCTTTCTCGTTCGTCATCACCAGTGTGTTGTATCGCAATGTTCACCACTTGTACCATAAAAACAAAGAAGTCATTCGTCGTTATGAAGACATAGACTGCTTACCAGAAGACGTTTTTGTTCAGCCGGTGAATACGGAAATTCTCGTCGTTGGTTTGGGCCGAGTCGGCCGTGGCGCGTTTGAGTCGTTAAAAACCTTATCGGATGGCACCGTCGCCGGCATGGACGCGGACAGAAATCGTATTAACCAAATGCAAGAAGACAACGAAAATGTTTTCTATGGTGACGGTGAAGACGCGGACTTATGGGAACGTTTGGATACCTCTTGCATCAACCTTGTTTTGCTGGCTTTACCTGCAGCTGAAGACACTACCAATGTTGCCATTCAGTTACGTAAGGCTAACTACCAAGGCCAAATCGCAGCGATTGCACGCTATCAGGATGAACGAGAAACGCTTCTTGCCGCAGGAATAGACAATGTATTCAACTTCTACACAGAGGCTGGTACTGGCTTTGCAGAAGAAAGCTTGGCATTGATTCGAATACCAGAACATGGCATTAACTAAGAAATACCGTAGTTAACCAAAGAAACGTCTCAAAGACCGACGGGGAATGCATCATACACATAAAAGAACAAAATTAGTACATTTTTTAATCTTAATGGTGGCTATAATGTAAGAGAAGAGTACTAATGTCATATGATAAGAGTGCGCGTATATTACATGGAAGTATAAGGAGATATAGTGTCGTCCCAGCCTAATTGCTACCATCATATAAAACGCATTGCTCAAGATTTTTTTCTTTTTTTCGTCGAGTTTCTGTCCCTAGTGAACAGGTAGACAGCTATCGCTACCATCAATTCTGCACCATCGCTCGACTGCTTCCTTTAGTCAGTATTGCTACCTACTTCGCTGTCTGCTTCGGTTTGTTTTTTGCGTGGAACCAAGGGCACCATGGACTACTGATTATTTGGTCAACGACACTATCAATCATCGCCTCTTCTGAACTGGTTATTTGGTGGGTGTATATTATTCGCCGTACCGTTCAGCATGTAACGAAATTTATCGTTTATATACTCGCACTGGGCATCGCTCTTGCGGGGATACTTTACGCAGTTTTAGTCCTCCACTTGTTTAGTATTTTTTCTGATCATGAACGTATTTTTCTCTTCGCTATTACATCGGCGTTTATCTCCAGTGGAGGATGGATATTCGCCAGCATCCCATTGGTTGGTTTGCTGTGGACGATTTGCCTCAGTGTTAGCCTAGCATCTGGAATGCTACTTTTGTTTGGCAATAGTTATTTATTAATGGCGGTATTGGTCACTATTTATTGCGTATTTTTGTGCTGTGTTATTGTCATTTTCTCTCGTCAATATTTAAAAGGATTGATTGCAGAAACGGAAATTGAGAAGCAGCACCAGACCGTGAGTTTATTGCTCCGCGACTTTGAAGAAAAAGCCAGTGACTGGTTGTGGGAAACCAATAAAAAAGGCCATTTACGACATTTATCGCAGAAGCTAATAGACGCGACTAATGCAAGTGCAGAAAGCCTTTTAAAGCTACCCTACATTAGAATTATTGAAAATTTACTGGCTAAAAAAGAAAAAGATTCGAAAGCTCAACTTCAAACTCTGTCTCAAGCGCTCGCGTCTAATGATAACTTTAGCGACATTGTTGTGCCGGTGACCATTGACGATGACACTCGATGGTGGTCATTCTCCGCTAAAATACTGTTAGATAAAAAGCAACAATATAACGGATGGCGAGGCGTCGCTTCAGACATCACAAGTATTGTTTTACGTGAGCGAGAAATGATAAAGCAAGCGAATACAGACACTCTAACAGGGATAGGAAACCGCTTATTTTTCAATCAACAACTGGCGATACTGTTCCCTAAAACCGATGAGCAAAACGCACCTTGCACTCTGCTGCTATTAGATTTAGACAACTTCAAAATGATTAATGATTCTTTTGGCCATGCCGCCGGCGATGAATTGTTGATTGAAGCCAGTAAGCGACTTAGCGAAAATACGCCTGAGGACGCTATTCTTGCAAGATTAGGCGGTGATGAATTTGCCCTAATTGTGCCTCACACCACCGAATACACAGCAACCGCTCTTTTGAGCCGCCAGCTTCAAAGCGCCATTGCTCAACCATGGTATTACGGTGAAAACCACATTGAGATCCATGCAAGCATCGGCATTGCTTTTACCAGTCAAGATATTACGAGCATCGATACACTTTTAAGAGCGAGTGATTTAGCGCTTTATGCAGCAAAAGAAGTAGGTAGTGATACCGTGCGATTTTTTGAGCCTGCAATGGAAGAAGCCGCCAACAATAAAGGCCAAATTTTAAGTGAAATGAGACAATCCATTTTAAATAATGAATTTGTTTTGCACTATCAGCCACAACTCAACCTAATAACTGGTGAGTTAATTGGCTTTGAAGCACTGGTTCGTTGGAAGCATCCAAAACGGGGAATGATACCACCTCTAGAATTTATCCCTATTGCAGAAGAGAGCGGGCTAATTCTTGCTCTTGGGTCTTGGATTCTAGAACAAGCCTGCTTAGAAGCAACCAAATGGCCCTCTGACACTTATGTGGCAGTGAACGTCTCTGCCATTCAAATAGAGCGAAGCGACTTTCTAGCAGAGATCCAAGAGGTATTGAATCGTACTCAGCTCCCGCACCACCGTTTAGAAATTGAGATCACAGAGTCGGTTTTAATGAAGGACAAAACACCGGCTTTCAATTTCCTCATGGGGCTAAAAAACATGGGGGTTAACATCGCTCTGGATGATTTTGGCACGGGGTTTTCTTCATTGTCATACTTACAAAACCTACCGTTAGACAAGATAAAAATCGACCGTTCTTTCATTGACTTATCAGACAGCGATGAAAAAGCATGCGCCATCATTCGGACCATTACTCAGCTAGCGGACGCGCTTCAACTGAATACGATTGCTGAGGGAATTGAAAGAACAGGGCAATATAAACTGCTGTCTGATTTAGGCGTGAATTCTGGGCAAGGATACTTGTATGCTCGTCCTATGCCCGCGGCAGAAATACTCTCTTTTATCGAGACTAAAAAACAACACTAGTATCGGTAATCACTGTATAGAACCCACAGTAAACACCTTACAAAGGCAGGCTATTTGCTTCGTCTATTTTTACTTTTACCGCTTCGGCTTGTTCCGTTAATTCTGAATATAGCCGAATGTCACCGCCGCGTTGCGCTTGCATAGCTTTTTCAAGTAATTCACCATATTCTTTATTGAGCTTTTTGAGAGGGTCAGACTTCAGAAATGAAAACATAGTAATCCTTTGAGTTGGGTATTCTATCTAATACGTTCGCGAGCCCAGTTCGGATGACTAATAGGCGGGTTTAATAATTTTATCGACTTTCATCAGTATAAAAACCTATTGGAAATGCATAAAAAAACGTCAGTTTGGCTATCCAAACTGACGTTTTTCATACTGTTTACGGCATAAAGACGTGTGCTTAAACGTCTAAGAAATCCATGATGCCTTCGGCCGCTTTACGACCTTCATCTATCGCTGTTACCACTAAGTCAGAGCCTCGAACCATATCGCCACCAGCAAAGATTTTTTCATTGGTGGTTTGATACATGTACTTGCCTTTCTTAGGCGCAATAACACGGCCACGAGCATCAACTTCGATACCAAACTTTTCGAACCAAGGTGCTGGACTGGCTTGGAAACCAAACGCAATCAAAACCGTGTCTGCAGGAATAATCTGCTCACTGCCTTCAACAATTTCAGCCGTACGGCGACCGTTTTCATCCGGTTCACCCATTTGCGTTTCGACCACCTTAATGCCTTCTACTTTGCCGTCACCAATAATTTCAATTGGTTGACGATTAAAGAGGAACTGCACACCTTCTTCTTTGGCATTGGTCACTTCTTTACGAGAACCAGGCATGTTTTCTTGGTCACGACGATATGCGCAAGACACGCTTTTCGCGCCTTGACGAATGGCTGTACGGTTACAGTCCATCGCGGTATCACCACCACCCAAAACAACCACTTGCTTGCCTTTTAGATTGATGTAATCGGCTTCATCTTCTTCGAAGTCTAGGCAGTGATTCACGTTAGAGACCAGATAATCTAAAGCATCGTAAACACCCGGTAGATCTTCACCTGAAAAACCGCCTTTCATGTATTTGTAGGTGCCCATGCCTAAGAAAACCGCATCGTACTCTTCCAATACATGTTCAAACGGCACGTCATCACCAACCGAGGTGCCCAACACAAACTCAACGCCCATTTCTTCAAAAATTTCACGACGTCGCGTCATGACACTTTTTTCCAATTTGAATTCAGGAATACCAAACGTCAGCAAGCCACCAATCTCTGGGTACTTATCAAATACGACAGGCTTAATACCGTTACGCACCAAGACATCCGCGCAAGCTAGCCCTGCAGGACCTGCACCTACAATAGCAACGGTTTTATTAACCGGCACTACGTTAGACATATCAGGGCGCCAGCCTAAAGCAAAAGCCGTATCCGTAATGTATTTTTCAACAGAACCAATGGTGACCGCACCAAAACCACCTTCACCCAGTGTACAAGCGCCTTCACACAGACGATCTTGTGGGCAAACACGGCCACACACTTCTGGCAAAGAGTTGGTTTGATGACACAACTCAGCCGCTTCCAAAATACTGCCTTCACTGACTAATCTCAGCCAATTTGGAATGTAGTTATGGACAGGACATTTCCACTCACAATAAGGGTTGCCACATTCTAGACAGCGGTGCGATTGATCTTTTGCACCTGCCTCTTCAAACGGTTTATAAATTTCGACGAATTGCGCCTTACGAGTAATTAAAGGCTTTTTCTTAGGATCCTTACGGTCCACTTCGACGAATTGAAATGCGTTGTTCAAGCGCTCAGACATAAGCTGCTATCTCCTCGGCCGCTTGCAAACAAGCGGCACTTCTCTCAAATGGGTCAGACTGATTCGTACACGACGCTTTGCTTACTGCAAACAAAGCGCCATAACAGCGTGTTTTATTCCGGACGTTGACGAGTATTTGCCAAGAGCGCGCCTAAACTCGCTGCTTTTGGTTTTACTAGCCAGAACTTGCCGATGTAGTCATAGAAGTTTTCTAAGATTTCATGGCCCCATTCGCTGTCGGTTTCGCGGACATATTCTTCGATCACAGAGCGTAGGTGTGAGCGATATTCTTCCGTTAATTCCGTACCAATGCGGTGAATTTCCACCAACTCATGGTTGTATTTATCCACGAAGGTACGGTCTAAATCGAGCACATAAGCAAAGCCGCCTGTCATACCCGCACCAAAGTTATAACCGGTATTACCCAGCACCGTTACCATACCGCCAGTCATGTATTCACAGCAGTGGTCGCCAGCGCCTTCGATCACCGTATGTGTACCAGAGTTACGCACTGCAAATCGTTCGCCGGCGGTGCCCGCTGCAAACAATTTACCGCCCGTCGCACCATACAAACAGGTGTTACCTATGATCGCTGAAATCTGAGACTTAAACGATGAACCACGTGGTGGACGTATGACTAGTTTACCGCCCGTCATACCTTTACCCACATAATCATTCGCGTCGCCATCCAAGTACATGTTCAAGCCACCCGCGTTCCATACACCAAAGCTTTGACCCGCTGTACCAGTCAATTTCAATGTAATCGGCATGTCAGACATACCTTGATTGCCGTAACGTTTCGCAATTTCACCAGACAAACGCGCACCAATAGAACGATCACAGTTGGTCACAGCAAATTCGAATTCGCCACCTTCCTTTTCTTCGATGACGTCTTTCATTGTGTCCCACATTTTAAGCGCCAATAGGCCCTTGTCATGAGGAGGATTAAACGGCAAATCGCAATATTGTGGCTTATCCGCTGGGATAAAATCATTGTTCAAGATTGGCGATAAATCTAAATTACGCTGTTTTTCCGTTTCACCAGCAAGCAAAACCAATAAATCAGTACGACCAATTAGATCCTGTAGACGAGAAACACCTAACTTCGCCAACCATAGCCGCGTATCTTGTGCCATAAACAAGAAGAAATTCTTGATCATGTCGACCGTGCCAATGAAGTGATCATCACGCAAACCTTGATCCTGAGTCGCCACACCGGTTGCACAGTTATTTAGGTGACAAATTCGTAGATATTTACACCCCATGGCAATCATCGGCGTCGTACCGAAACCAAAACTTTCCGCTCCAAGAATGGCAGCTTTCACCACATCTAGACCGGTTTTTAGACCACCGTCGGTTTGCAAGCGAATCTTGCCTCGAAGATCGTTAGAACGAAGTGCTTGCTGCGCTTCGGCCAAACCCAATTCCCACGGTGAACCCGCATGACGAATCGAGGTGATCGGCGACGCGGCAGTACCACCGTCATAACCAGAGATAGTGATCAAATCCGCGTAGGCTTTTGCCACGCCCGCTGCGATTGTGCCCACACCCGGTTCAGACACTAGCTTCACAGAAATCAACGCTTCTGGGTTAACTTGCTTCAAATCAAAAATCAGCTGGGCCAAATCTTCAATCGAATAAATATCATGATGCGGCGGCGGTGAAATTAAAGTCACACCTGGTACCGCATAACGCAAACGTGCAATCAGATCGTTTACTTTGCCGCCAGGAAGCTGACCACCTTCACCCGGTTTTGCACCTTGTGCCACTTTAATCTGTAGCACTTCTGCATTGACTAGATATTCCGGCGTCACACCAAAACGACCCGAAGCGATTTGCTTGATCTTAGAGCGACGCTCTGTTCCGTGACGAGCAGGGTCTTCACCGCCTTCACCTGAATTTGAGCGACAACCAAGTTCGTTCATCGCTTGCGCCAAAGATTCATGCGCTTCTGGAGACAAAGCCCCTAATGACATACCCGCAGAGTCAAAGCGCGGAAGGATGCTTTCAATCGATTCAACATCATCCACAGAAATGGCTTTGGCTTTATCAGACACAGCGAACAAGTCACGCAACATAGACGCCGGACGATTATTGACCAAGTCAGTGTATTTAGTGAAGTCTCCAAACTTACCCGAACCTACTGCCAGTTGCAGGTTACGAACAACGTCAGGATTGAACGCATGGTATTCTGCATCATGCACGTATTTTATATAACCGCCCTGTTGGATCGGTTTACGCAATTTCCAAGCGTTGCCAGCAATGGTTGTTTGCTCACGTTGGAAGTCTTCAAACTTCGCACCTTTTATTCGGCTAGCAACCCCTTTGAAACAAAGCTCGACAATGGCAGTGTCCAAACCAATGGCTTCAAATAATTGCGCACCACGGTAAGACGCCATGGTCGAGATCCCCATTTTTGAAAGGATCTTCATTAAACCTTTGTTAATACCTTTACGATATTTCGCATGACAAGCAATTGGATCACCCAATACTTCGCCTTTATCGATCATGTCATTGATCAGACGGAAAGACAGGTACGGATAAACGGCTGTCGCACCAAAGCCTAGCAAGACGGCAAACTGGTGAGGATCACGAGCGAAGCCGGTGTCAGCAATAATGTTAGAATCGCAACGCAAACCAACCTTCGTTAAATGGTGGTGAACAGCGCCCACTGACATTGGCGCAGGAATCGGTAAATGACCTTTCGCAATATCACGATCGCTCAGTACAAGAATTACCGCACCGTTTTTAACTTCTTCTTCTGCTTTCGCTTGCAAGTTTTTAACCGCTTGCTCAAGAGACATATCTTCTGGGTTGAAATTAGTATCCAGACGCACCAACCGGAAGCGGTGATCATTCAGAGCCAATAAACGACTGTATTTACGTGGTGACAATACTGGCGAAGACATAATAATACGATTGGCATGCTTTGGCGTTTCTTCAAACAAGTTACGCTCGACACCAATGCACGTTTCCAAAGACATGACGATCGATTCGCGCAATGGATCGATTGGCGGATTGGTGACTTGCGCAAATTTCTGACGGAAGTAATCCGTCAATGGACGAGTCTGGCTCGACATAACAGCCATTGGCGTATCATCCCCCATAGAACCTACGGCTTCATGGCCGCTTTCTGCTAATGGGCGGAAAATTTGCTCACGTTCTTCAAAAGACACTTGGAACATCTTCTGATAAACCATCATTTCATCTTTAGTAAACGGCACAAACTCTTGAGTCGATTCTTCTAACAATGATTCGATACGAATCGCTTCTTGCTTCAACCACTTTTTATACGGATGAAGAGACTTAAGGCGATTATCGATGTCTTGAGTGTGAAGCATCTTGCCTGTTTGCGTATCAATCACCAGCATTTGACCAGGACCAACACGACCTTTCGCAACGACGTCTTCTGGTTTGTAATCGTAAGTGCCGATTTCAGACGCGAGCGTAATGAAGCCGTTCTTAGTCACAACCCAACGGGCTGGGCGTAATCCATTACGATCCAACATGCATATCGCATGACGGCCGTCTGTCATGACCAAGCCTGCTGGGCCATCCCATGGTTCCATGTGCATAGAATTGTATTCGTAAAAAGCACGCAACTCTGGATCCATGTTTTCAACGTTTTGCCACGCTGGTGGAATGATCAAACGCGCCGCACGGAAAATATCCATACCGCCCGTCACAAGCACTTCCAACATATTATCCATTGAGGATGAATCAGAACCGGTCAAGTTAACCAATGGCTGAAGATCTTGTAATTCAGGGATCAAAGGCGAACGTAATTTATTCGCACGGGCCAGAGCCCAGTTGCGGTTACCTTCTATCGTATTGATTTCACCATTGTGCGCCAACATACGGAATGGCTGAGCAAGCGGCCACTTTGGCAACGTATTAGTAGAGAAACGTTGATGAAACACACAAATCGCCGTTTGCAATTTTTCATTGCCTAGATCTTTATAGAAAGACGGCAAATCCGCTGGCATCATCAGGCCTTTGTAAGACAACACTTTATCTGACAAGGAACAGACGTAGAAATTTTCGTATTGCGCGAGCGCCATTTCAGTCTGACGACGAGCAACAAACAAGCGCGTCGAGAAAGTACGAGCATCCATACGATTACTATCGATAAAGACTTGCTCAATACGTGGTAAACATTCTTCAGCAATGCGACCAAGACAAGACGCATCGGTAGGCACTTCACGCCAGCCAACAACATTCAAGTCTTGTTCTTTAAGCTGTCTGGTTAATTCGTCACGCTGCTCCGTCGCAAGCGCTTCATCCTGATCTAAAAACACCATGCCAATGCCATAAAGGTCAGACAGGGTGTGACTAAACAAATTAATGGCTTCGTTACGCAAAAAAGCATCAGGCTTCTGTATCAAAAGACCACAGCCGTCACCGGTTTTTCCATCGGCGGCAATACCACCGCGGTGTGTCATACATGTCAAAGATTGAATCGCAGTTTTTAGCAGCTCATGACTTGTGTTGCCTTCCATATGAGCAATTAAGCCAAAGCCACAGTTGTCTTTGAACTCGCCAGGACGATAAAGGCCTGCATTCATACACCAACTCCCACAGTTGAAACATAAAATAATAATTAGAGAAAAAATTTGACTATCAGGTGGCTGGACTAAAAAGTGAATGTGTAAAAAAAATCACTTCGAGAATGACTATCATCTACCCTAAATACCACCAAAATGGACGATCATACTACCCTGCCCAAGGACACTACTCAAATTGATGCAGAGCGACTTTATGTTATTTTGGCGGTTTTTACAGGGGGTTTAGCGGCAAATAACGGGGACTTAGAGAATTATCTATGGCTGGAGTTTTTCCAAACAGAAAATTCCACTGTTCATTCATGTTTTTCAGAGAATTACAGTGATTTTTACTTAATTTAAAGATTCTCTATACAAAAGCCTCACAAAACGGCACTTTTGTGAGGTTCTATACGTTCTAGCGCAACAGAAAACTCGGTATCATTGAGCTTTCTTAATATCGTCCTGAATACCACGAGCACTTCGTGCCCAAGGATTAAGGTCTCGAATGTCTTTGGGAAGTGTCTCTGAGGCCGCTATGGCTTCACTGCGATTACGGTAGGAGCCGTACACGACCACAAACCAATCTTTGGCATTATGTTTGGATTTGAAATAGCCAAACGCATCGACGCCACCTTGATCACGAATGAAATCCTGCACGGTTGATTTATTATAAGTGCCTAAAAGTTGCAGCGTGTAGCGGTTAGGATTTTGCGATAACCACCATTCTGTCTTATCAAATGGGTCTTGCGAAATTTTCAAGTTTGCCCGTTCATTTTTCGGCGGTGTCACAGGCACGTCGACCACAGGAGCCGCTTGTGCCAAAGGCGCTTCAGAACGAATAGGCGCCGTAGAAATCGTCGGTGCCACCATAGACGGCACATTGGACTTACTAATAGCGGGTAATGATGTGCTCATAGGAATTGGCGGTAAGACAATTTCACCATCTTGCCCAATTTTACGCTGCATCGCATCAATTCGAGCAATGGTCTCCGCAGAAGACTGACCTTGTCGTGGACTCAAAGGAATCACATTACTGGTCCTGTCTGCTGAACCTGTGGAGGGTGAAGGTTTATCTGAAAACAATACCGCCACTAAAATACCTAGCATCACCACTGACAACAATGCCATGTGAGCCAAAGGAAATCCCATCGCAAGATTAAAGCGCATGCCCGACTTTTCGGGTTTATTACCATTGCCCATCATGACCTGGGCCATTTGATTAATGCGACCAGGATAACCAGCGGACTCTTGGTAAATCTGCTTTACCTGCTTGTCATTAAACGGCAAATTGATCCCGCCGCCTACGGCACGAACACGATGCAATAAATACGCTCGCGTTTGCTCCAATGAATAAGGCGCCAAGGTAAACGAATGACTTAGTTGCTCATAGCGAGAGCGCTGATACGCATCCAAATTACGAGATAAAGGGTATTCGCTAAATAGAACAACATGAGGGACGGTTTGATTGTCTGTTGCCAAAGACATCATGTCTAACAACATACTCACCGCGTCGGTGTTTAGCTCTTGCGCATTATCAATCAACACCAACGCCGCTTGGCCTTTCTCGTCTAGATCATGAGAAAACTTAAGCAAAGGTCCAAAGGTTGTCTCATTTGGAGGTTGTGTGAAATGGCTAGAAAATCCTGTGTATATGGCTTGCAGCAGTTGCCCAGCCGTCATCAGCATAGTGCCTTTGACGTGACTAACGACCGTCGTATCGTCTTGATGTCGAGCGAATTCCATCAAAAAACGACTTTTGCCACTGCCTTGCGGTCCTTGAACCACAGAGAGCAGGCTACTATAACGGCTTAAATGCTCAAGCAGAGCAAGCTGCTGGTTACCCTCTTCAGAGGCGAAATAGACAGAAGCGTCTTTCGAGCCAAAAGGATCCCTCAGCGTCGCTTTTGAGGGCTGATTGAGCGCATCCTCTAGGTCAAACTGAAAGTCTGGCTTTGACATACTTCGTCCTTCAACAATAAGTAACCAACATAATTAAGTAAGATTCGCTTGCTTACTCGCTTCAAGCGCGTCCAGAAGGCAGGCATTGAAGTCCTCCATCGGAAAGTCCGATGTCACTATAGCCTCACCCAGCGCGCCTAGTAAAACCAAACGTAAACTGCCATCTAGTACTTTTTTATCCAACGCCATGCGCTCGATAAAGCTATCAACCGTCATATTTTCAGGCGGCAATACCGGTAAATTGGCCGCTTGAAAAAGCGCCACAGAACGGCTGACATCGTGCTCCGTTAAATTCCCCATGCGCCAAGAAAGGTCAATCGCCAACACACTACCCACAGCGACAGCTTCGCCGTGCAGCCAATTTCCGTACCCCATTTCCGTTTCAATTGCATGGCCAAAAGTATGGCCCAAATTTAAAATAGCACGAATACCGCCTTCTCTCTCGTCTTGAGAAACCACATTGGCTTTCGCCAAACAAGATCGATAAATAGCGTCGCTGATTTTGTCATTGTCCAACGCCATCAAGTGAGGCATTTCTTGCTCTAGCCAATCGAAAAACGGCACATCACAAATCAGACCATATTTAATGACTTCCGCCATGCCAGCAGACAACTCGCGTTGAGGCAGACTCAATAGCGTTTCGGTATCAATAATAACGGCTTGCGGCTGATAGAACGCGCCTATCATATTTTTACCAAGTGGGTGATTAACACCGGTTTTTCCGCCGACAGAAGAGTCCACTTGTGACAACAAAGTCGTCGGAACTTGAATAAAGGGCACGCCTCGTTGATACGTTGACGCAGCAAAACCCGCCATATCACCAACGACACCGCCGCCTAAAGCGATTACGGTTGTCGTGCGATTGTGCTTCGCTTCCAACAGCGCTGTCATGATCATGCCGTAAGTATCCAATGTTTTAAACACTTCACCATCAGGCAACACACACGTATCTACGTGATAATCCACGGACAGCATCGCAACCATAGAGTCAAGATACAAAGGCGCGATGGTTTCATTGGTCACTATCATGACTTGCTTGCCATGAATAGCATCGTCGAAAAGAGCTTTCTGCTGACGAATGCCTCTACCAATAAAAATAGGATAGCTGCGGTCGCCAAGATCAACGGTTAACGTGCGCATTAGGATACAGTAGTCTCCATTTTAAGATGACGCCGAATCGCATCTAACACCCTATTGGCGACAGACCTAGGATGGCGAGCATCGGTTTCTATGATTAAAGTCGCCACTTCTCTGTAAAGAGGGTCACGTACTTCAAATAGCTTTTTCAAAATCGCTTTGGGATCGCCCGTTTGCAAAAGAGGGCGATGGTTGCTTTTGGATGTGCGATACAGCTGCTGAGCAACCGATGCATATAAATAAACGACTAATGCGTTGTCTCGAAGAATGTCTCTGTTTTCTTCTCGCATCACGATACCGCCACCGGTAGCGAACACACAATCACCTGTGTCCGATTGTACGATGGCTGACAACGCGTGAGTTTCACGTCTACGAAAACCCTCTTCTCCTTCTCTTTCAAAGATCCAAGGGATATCAGCGCCAGCATTGTCTTCTATGACTTTATCTAGATCATAGAACTCTTTGCCCATTGATTGAGAAATCAAACGGCCTATCGTCGTTTTTCCTGCGCCCATTGGGCCTACTAAAATAATATTGGGGGCTTTTATCATTGTATTCAATTACGTCGGAATTAAGCAGATTTAGACTGCGGCCTAGTTATCTGACATTTGTAGCAGCTTTGGCGTAATAAATACAAGTAATTCAACCTTTTCTTGCTGTTCGGAACGTCTTTTAAACAACTCACCCAACAACGGAATGTCACTAAAGAAAGGGACTCGACTCTCAGTTTCAAAGCGTTCTTCCCGAAAAATCCCACCTAAAACAAGCGTTTCTTGATTTTTCACCACAACCTGCGTTTTTAAGCGATTCGTATTTAGACTAGGAATACCATTCACTAAGTCTCCAACCGAGTCTTGATGAATGTTAAGCGACAACAAAATATGCTCGCCGTCTTTAACAAATGGCGTTACCTCCAACATCAGAGCGGCTTGACGAAACTCAATACTGACTTTGTCATCGCTTACTGTTTGATAAGGCACTTCCGTACCCGATTCAATTCGAGCAGGCTGTCCTTCAGAAGTCACTATTTTTGGCTTAGAGACAACATTGGCCATGCCTTCACTTTCCATCATATCCAAAGTAAATGCCAACAAACCAGAACCACTCAAATTAGAAAAATTCAAGCTAGCGGTCGGCGTTAACGCACCTAAATCAACAGCACCCCCAACGGATGAACGAATTCCGTCTGACAGTTTAGTGTGCCAGTTAACGCCAAATTGTGATTGTGCTGTACGGCTAACTTGCGCTATCTGAGCGCTGATTTCAATTTGCCTAAGTGGCGTATCTAACCAAGCTAAGGTTTCTTGAATTCCTTCGAATGGCTCACAAGAATAAGCAACAATGGAGTTGGTACGATTATCAACAATTAGGGACAGTGAAGGGTATAAAGTCTGCAAGTGTGCGCCAACGGTTTCTGCTTTAGTGTGTTTTAACATCCAGTAGAATCGCTGACAAAAAGCAGAATCCTTCTCTGAGTCTTTCGCTGAAGGGAGATCAGCAGGCATTAGGATTGCAACACGCCCTTGCCATTCAAGTCGAAGATGAGGTTGTTTTGCTACCGCTTCCATCACATCTTTCCAACTTGCGTCTTTTATCGATAGTGTTAATACGTCGTTTATTTCTGGGCTAATTACGACACTTTCGTTCATTTGAGACGCCAACCATGGCAATATTTCTTGCAAAGAACGCGATTCAAAATACACGTCCATCGCCCATACAGAACGAGGCACAAAAAAAGCCAATACAAAAAACCAGTGAACCAGAGATTTAATCATCCTGACCATCCGCTTCTCGAATAATCAACGACTGTTTCGACCCATCCTTGGCGACCAAGATAACGTGATCGAAAGACACCGCATTTACAGATAATCCGGCCTCAGGTAACCAACTGCCTTTACGAACCCAATAACGGCTCTTTTTGTAGGTTACTAAAGCCGATGCACTTTCGTCCGTTCGCACCGTGGACAGAAGGTGCCAATCCTTTCTCTCAAAACGATAAGCTCGCAACTTGGATGGCAGCCAATTATGGTATTCCCGATTTGCCTTAGGCACATTAATATTAAACAAAAACCGTCCAAGCCATTGCCCATCATCCTCTCTTTGCCAATAGACAGAGAGCAAGCCTACAGCGAACTGTACTTCAATTTTTTCAAGTAATCCCTGCCATTCAGCCACCGACGCGATGCCTTCTAATGACCATTTTGTCGGAATATTCGTCTGAGTAGCAACGACATGATGTCGAGCCCAAGGCTCATCAATAAAACCAATCGTGTGCAGCTTTATTGCCTGTTGCTTAACCCGCTCCCACTCGTGATTTACTCGATCTTTTTGCCTAATGTGGCGATTCATATCATCCTGTATTTGGGATAAAAAAGGGTACCATGCGGCAAGCTGCAACATCACCAAAGGCAACACAACCGAGCCCTTGATGGTAGAAAGAGAAGATATCTTAATTTTCAAATACGGAAATAGAGACACCTACCACCTCCTCTTGATTCATAGTCAACGACGAGTAATAGGGACTCTGCTCTATCTCCCACCGCCAATCTGGGCGCTGCTTTTGCCAACGGCCCAACAATAGATCAAGCTCCTGCTTAGGCAGTACCATTTTGAAAGATGCAAATGACGCGCTACCATCAAACTGTCCAAGTCGAGCCGACTTAGGCAACGCCTGAACTAGACCCAGTACGGACTCAAAAAACATATTGTCCTCTTCTTGAGCCAACACCCAATCAGACTGGACTAAGCGTGTTTTTTGATACGTCATAAGCGCCTTCTCAGAGTGCTGCTGTAACGTCCAAAAATAGACAGAAGCAACGCTATGAATCAATAAACTCAGCAGCAATAAATAACCCCAGAGACGTCTGGCCTTTTTTCGTTTTTCTTTATCTGGTTGATAAAGCGACAGCGCACGTTGAGTGCACAGAAGCCAAGAGTAAGCGCGTGATTTCTTATCAACCCACTGCCCCTGCGGAATCATACAACACGATTTAGCGAGCAGCTGAAAAGGTTCAAGGAGTTGCTGTGCCCACTCGTTTGAGCAAGCGAACACAGTAAGTTGAGTGTGTTTGGCTGGTAAAGCCTCTTGTACATAGCTAAACATCACACTTTCAGGCGGGGAAAACGTCGTTTCTACGGCGTAGCTCAACGCTGCCAAGGGCAATAGAGAAGAAGAGATAGGATGATCGATTCTATGTTGCGATACGGACAGCCAACTATCTGGTACTAAGACAATTATTCGCGACGTACTGGGCGCACTCTCGAGCGACAAGGTTTGCTGAATCGACTTTAATTGATGAGAATCAGGGATCGTATCGTCGCTTACAGGCATCAAATCAGCAAACCTGACAGCCTCAGCAGAATCGAAATATAGACATTTTTGAGCCGAATAGACAGCCACAGAATAGGTAGGCATTAGCTTCATCATTCATCCTTGAAATAGTAAGCAATAGAGTATGGTTTTCAGTTTGGCTTGCGCGCCAATTTTTAACAAGATAACACGATTTGATGCAAAGTTAACCGCCTATTCTTTGATCATCTTAGGTATAATGCCATTTTTCCATCCAGTATTAATTAGGCTTATATGGCTAAGACATTCAAGATACTCTTTTTCCTCGGGCTTTTTGGAGCCTTATGCGCAATTGGAATCACGTATGCAGTTTATTACACGGTCAAAGATCGCATTCCTACTGTTGCCGAACTAAAAGACATTGAGTTACGCATTCCATTACGCATCTACACTGCGGATAACCAACTCATTGGTGAGTTTGGTGAACAACGCCGTACCCCTATTAATTACTCTGAAATTCCTCAAGGTCTAGAACAAGCTATTTTAGCGGCAGAAGACACCAATTTTTATCATCATCCAGGTGTCGATATTCTCGGTTTAGGACGAGCTGTGATGCAATTGATCACCACCGGACAAAAACAAGGTGGTGGTAGTACGATCACCATGCAGGTTGCCAGAAACTATTTTTTGTCATTCGAACAAACGTACATTCGGAAGTTTACTGAAATTTTTATTGCCCTAAAAATGGAGCGCGAACTCAGTAAACACGAAATTCTTGAGCTTTATGTCAACAAAATCTACCTGGGGAATCGCGCGTATGGATTCGAAGCCGCGGCACAAGTTTATTACGGCAAAAACCTAAACGAGCTAGACCTTGCTCAACTGGCCATGATCGCCGGCCTGCCAAAAGCACCATCTCGCTTTAATCCTGTAGTGAACCCTTCTCGTGCACTGATCCGTCGGAACTGGATTCTGCAACGTATGCTGTCACTCGGTATGATCGATAAAAACGCTTATCAAACAGCAGTTGAAGCCCCCATTACCGCGAAAAACCACGGTATCATGCCAGACATAGAAGCTGGCTACATCGCTGAAATGGTCCGCTCAGAACTTTATAGCACCTTTGGAGATGACCTTTATAGTACAGGCATGACCGTCTACACGACAATCAACGCAGGCAGACAAAAAGCCGCCAACGCCGCCGTGTTCGATGGTGTATTAAATTACGACATGCGTCACGGTTACCGGGGATCTATTGAAACGCGCATCGACCTGATTGACGCACCGCTAGAAGAACAAGAAAAAGCCTTACAAGACATTGATGGATTAAAAGATTGGCAAACGGCGCTTGTAATCTCAACTCAAGAGACCACGGCTGATGTGCGTTTGGCAAACGGCAAACGTGCCACCTTGTCCTGGGATGCAGTAAAATGGGCAAGGCCCTACCTCAGTGAAGATTCACAGGGTCCATCACCCACGACTGTCGCAGATGTCCTTGTCCCTGGAGACATTGTTCGCTTACGTCCAGACAATAATCTTGAATGGTTGTTAGCACAAAAACCAGAAGTACAAACGGCGTTAATCTCCCTAAACAGCAAAGACGGTGCGATTCAGGCGCTAGTAGGTGGTTTTAATTTTTATGAAAATAAATTCAACCGAATCACTCAATCTAAACGTCAGCCGGGGTCGAATTTTAAACCTTTTATTTACGCTAGTGCATTGGATAGAGGCTATACCGCAGCAAGTATTATCAATGACGCACCTGTGGTTTTTAATGATACAAACCTCGCTTCGGCATGGCGTCCAACCAATGACGGCGGTAAGTTTTACGGGCCTACACGATTGCGCCAAGCGCTTTATCGCTCACAAAACATTGTGTCTGTTCGCTTATTGGACGAGCTAGGAGTTCGCCCAACACTCGATTTCTTACGCCGCTTTGGGTTTGATCCGAATGAACTTCCGCACAACTTATCTTTGTCTTTAGGCAGTGCGAACTTATCCCCTTTGCAAATAGCAACGGGCTTCGCCGTGTTCTCTAATGGCGGATATCAAGTACAGCCGTACCTAATAAATACCGTTATAGACAGAAACAATCAGACCTTATTCCAGGCCAACCCTATCACGGTGTGCTTAACCTGCACCCTGCTTGAAAAAACCACTGATGGCGAACCTCAAATGGGGCTGTTTGATACACCAAAAGGCATCCGTAGTCTACCTGTGGCCCCGCAAGTACTGGACCCAGAAGTAAACTATATAGTCTATGACATGATGCGTGACGTTATTAAATACGGCACTGGGCGACGCGCTAGAGTACTTCAGCGCGATGACATTGCAGGAAAAACTGGGACGACCAATGATGGCCGTGACGCTTGGTTTTCTGGTTTTAATGGCAACCTAGTAACCTCAGTTTGGAGTGGCTTTGATAATTCATCCCCTCTGGGTCGTGGCGAATGGGGTGGTTCAGTCTCACTACCACCATGGATTGACTACATGCGCGATGCGCTGAAAGACACAACGCCTGATTTTGTGCCAAAACCGTCTTCTTTGGTAACCGTACGAATCGACCCCAAAACAGGAGAACGTGCGTTACCGGGGCAATCAAATGCTATTTTTGAGATATTCAGAAAGGATCACGTACCGCCACAACGTGACCTTAATTTGCCATCATTAAACAATAATAGCGGTAATGAGTCTCAAGAAGAAAAACAAGAAAACAACGCACTCGAAAACCTCTTTTGATCTTATAGCATACGACTTGTAAAAAGCGTCAGTCTACATCCTGACGTTTTTCAAGTCTCTAACACCATTTAGGCGACGACGGGGCTTTATACGTCTTAAATGCTGATACTAATGTCTCGGGGGCCTCCGCTTTAATGATCATATCTATATAAGACTGCTTCACAAATCCTGCTTGATGCATGCTATCTACCATAGCGAACAGCGGATCGTAAAAACCATTTATATTATAAAAAGCACAAGGTTTATCATGTAAACCTAACTGACCCCATGTCCATATTTCAAATATTTCTTCCAACGTTCCTACGCCGCCAGGCAGTGCCACAAAAGCATCCGCTAATTCCGCCATCTTAGCCTTGCGCTCATGCATATTAGCAACTTCATGAAGCTCGGTTAAACCTAGGTGGGCAATTTCTTTTGACTTAAGATGAGCAGGAATGACGCCGATCACTCTTCCACCAGCTTGTAATGTCGCATTAGCAATAACGCCCATTAAACCGACGTTACCACCTCCATAGACAACATCAATGCCTTGCTTAGCAAGATATACGCCCAAGGTTTTCACGCCCTTCACGTAATCAGGTGAATTGCCCTCTGAGGAACCACAATATATTGCGACTTTCATGCTAATACGCCCTATTAACGAATGATAAAAACGCTCATAAAAAAAGGCGATACCTTATTCAGGAATCGCCTTTTTAAACAATACGCATGTTACTTAAGCACCGAAGTGATCAAGACTCTCAAGCGGGTAAAAATCTGGGTATGGAAGCATAGCAACGCCAGAATCAACCGCTGCTTTAGCAACCGCCGCCGAAACCACGTTTAGCAAACGCGCGTCCATTGGTTTTGGCAAGATGTACTCTTTGCCGAAACTCAATGCTAAGCCGCCGTACGCTTCAACCACATCAGCTGGCGCTTCTTCTTTCGCAAGATTTTTCAATGCATGAACCGCTGCCACTTTCATCTCTTCGTTGATCTTAGTCGCGCGAACGTCTAAAGCACCACGGAAGATGAAAGGAAAGCCAAGTACGTTGTTTACTTGATTAGGGTAATCAGAACGGCCTGTTGCCATGATCAAGTCATCACGTGTCGCACGAGCCAATTCAGGATTGATTTCTGGATCAGGGTTTGAACAAGCAAACACGATTGGATTTGGCGCCATTTTAGCCAACTGATCAGCAGAGAAAAGATCAGGACCTGATACACCGATAAAAACATCAGCACCATCAATCGCATCGTCCAACGTACGTTTATCAGTATCAATGGCAAACATCGCTTTAAACTGATTCAAATCGTCACGACCAGAATGGATAACACCCTTACGGTCAAGAACGAAAATGTTGTCACGCTGTGCGCCACAAGCAATAATCAGCTTCATACAAGCTGTTGCCGCTGCACCTGCACCTAGGCAAACGATTTTCGCGTCAGCAATGTCTTTACCTTGAAGTTCCAGCGCATTCAATAGACCAGCCGCCGTTACGATAGCTGTACCGTGTTGGTCATCATGGAAAACAGGGATAGAACAACGCTCGATCAACTGACGTTCAATTTCAAAACACTCTGGCGCTTTAATGTCTTCTAAGTTGATACCGCCGTAGGTGTTTGCGATACGAGCAACGGTATCGATAAACGCTTGCGGGCTTTCAGATTCAACTTCCACATCAACAGAATTAATGCCAGCAAAGCGTTTAAACAACAACCCTTTACCTTCCATTACGGGTTTGCTAGCCAATGGACCTAGGTTACCCAGTCCAAGAATCGCCGAACCATCGGAAATAACAGCCACTAGATTGCCTTTACCTGTGTAACGGTAAGCGGCTTCTGGGTCTTTTGCAATTTCACGACAAGGTTCTGCCACACCTGGGCTGTAAGCTAAAGCAAGGTCACGTGCCGTTGCCGTTGGCTTAGTAATAGTAGAGCTCATTTTTCCAGGTACTGGATACTCATGGTAGTCCAGTGCAGCTTGCTTAATATCTTCTGCCATTATGATGTTTCCGTCTGTTTGGTGTAATTAATTAGTTTTATCGTAGCCAAATAGCGCCTTGTTCCAAAGCCTAGAGAGCTTCAAAAGTGGCACCTTATATTTTTTGATATATCAGAATAGACGATCTACTCATTACTTAAAAGTGCAAAACCATAGGAATATTCTATCAATCAACGATTGGTAGACGCTTTAATTTCAAGCAAATCATTGGGATGTCTTACCGACAGAACCCAAGACTTAAACTCTGAATGTCGACTTTTTCTTTGATGCTGCCAACCTCGCACTTCTATTTCCTTACCTTCAAGATAAAACACTTTTTGGGCAGGCCAATAATCGGTTACGTTGGGTGGCAAATTGATCACTAGATCACGATTGGTTTCTAGCCACCAACCGCCTCGGTTCTGAGTAATTGAAGTGATGGTGACACGAGAAAATGCAAATCCAGCTTTTGGCTGCCATTGCAAAGTTTGCTGCCATAATCCTTTATGCGCATTGCGAGCTGAGTTCTCAGCTGCCTCAAAACATGCTTGATATGCCAGATTTGGAGGGACAGCAATACGATAACCAAGTCCTTCGGATAGTAACTGACTCGTTAATGAAATACGATCTTTATCGAAAAGGTAGTACAAATAGCGACCGTATCTATCACGCTCATCTTTTGCTTTTTGAATGTACACAAAGCGATCAAGACGGGAGCGTAAAAAGTCTGTCGCGTCCACGGCATAAGCCTCATGCTGACCCTTTTTATGGTCGAGCTCTGGCGTGTCAATGCCAACTAACCGAACTTTTCGACCATCGCTAAGGTGTATGGTGTCGCCATCCACTACTCTCTTGATTCGCGCTTTTTCGAGTTCGCCTGTTGCTTCACACGGTTCACTTGCCTGAACAGCAAGGGACAAAAACAAAAAAAGCGCCAAGAGAACTTGGCGCTTTTTTAATGCAATCACTGTCATTCCACCAATTACTTGGCGGTACGACGTGCTCCGAAACGCTTGTTAAAGCGATCAACACGACCACCAGAATCCAACATTTTTTGTTGGCCTGTGTAGAATGGGTGGCAGTTGCTGCATACATCAAGGTGCATGTCTTTACCAGCAGTTGAATTAAGATTCAGAGTGTTACCACAAGTACAAGTAGCAACAAGCGCAGAGTAAGTTGGGTGGATATCATTTTTCATCGTATTTACCTTAAAGTTTGGTGTGCCGCCACTTGGTCGATATAGATGGGCTATTGCCGCGCCAAGCACCGCACGTTTCGTTGTACAGACATTGTACAGTGGTGCCAAGAATCGCGTATTTTAGGTGTCTATTGCCTAATCAGCAACCCTTTTATCATGCTTTTCTTATAAAATTGCCTCTCGCACCGAACCACTACTCTGACGTACACTTAATTCTTCGTCGATATACTCTATTTTTGCTTTACTAAACAAGGTCTAACCTAACGCATGTCCGAGGCGCTTCTTACTCCTTACCCTTTTATCAAAGTCGCTTTACCAGTGCCGATGCGCACGTTGTTTGACTACAAAGTACCGAAAGCCATCGCATTAAGACACGAGCTAAAACCAGGCATGCGGATCAAAGTGCCTTTCGGAAAGAGCACCCGCCTTGGTGTTATTGTCGCCTTGAGCGAGACCAGCGACTGGGATCCAGCGCAAGTCAAACCTCTCACGTCATTGCATGATGAAAGCCCCGTCATCACAAAAGAACTCATGGCATTGTGCGAATGGGCCGCGCGTTATTATCATCACCCTATTGGGGATGTGATTTTTCATGCCTTACCAGTACTGTTACGAAAAGGCGAGAACGCTGAGTTCCGCACAGAAAATTGGTGGCTGACGACACCAGAAGGGCAAAAGCTCCCTCTTGACCAACTCAGCCGAGCGCCTCGACAGCAAGACTTTCTTAAAGCCGTTCAACAACACCCGCATGGCTTGAGCCAACATGCTGCATCGGTTCTAGATCTTGCCCCTGCTGCCGGGAAAAGCTTAGAAGAAAAAGGCTTACTCCGAAGAGAGCCTCGCTCCTTTAATAAAGGTGGTGAAAAACACGCCCACCAAACTCAAGTACCTCCTACGCTAAACCCAGAACAAGCGATTGCCACAGAAGAGTTATTAGACTCGCGTCATCATTTTAATGTTGCATTACTAGATGGTGTAACGGGCAGCGGCAAAACCGAAGTGTTTTTACGGGTCATGGAACGCCTCATAGAAGAGGGAAAGCAAATTCTCGTGATGGTGCCAGAAATTGGTCTGACGCCTCAAACATTGAAGCGCTTTGAAATACGCTTCAATACCGACATTGTACTGATGCACTCCAACATGAGTGATCGAGAGCGCCTAGATGCTTGGTTATTGGCCGCCAGCGGTCATGCAAAAATCATCATCGGCACGCGTTCTGCGGCATTTATTCCTGCACCAAATCTTGGGCTCATCGTGATAGACGAGGAACACGACACCTCTTACAAACAACACGAAGGCTTTCGCTATCACGCTCGAGATCTCGCGATTAAACGCGCGCAAAGCTTAGACATTCCTGTCTTATTAGCATCGGCCACACCGTCCTACGAAAGCCTGACTAATGCGCTTCAAAAGAAATTCACTTGGCTTAAACTTCGTAAGCGAGCGGGCAATGCGCACATTCCAGAAATGGAACGAGTGGATCTTCGAGGAAAAACCTTGATTCACGGCTTTAGCGAACACGCCCTTGCTAGTATCAAACTGTGCTTAGATCGCAAAGAACAAGTATTGATATTCTTAAACCGGCGCGGTTACGCGCCGACGTTAATGTGTCATCAATGCGGCTGGATTGCGGCCTGCGATCACTGTGATGTCAATCTCACTGTCCACAAACGCGCCAACAAACTGCATTGCCATCATTGCGATACACAAAAAGCCTTGCTACACACGTGTCCAGAATGTCAGTCAGAAGAACTGTTTACCGTAGGCGAAGGCACCGAGCAGGTTGAAACTCAACTCAGCACCCTTTTTAAAGACGTGCCCATTTTACGAATTGACCGAGACAGCAC
>TARA_R110001599_G_scaffold106904_2_pt1 | contig 29821 bp, 24 predicted proteins | sample TARA_R110001599 | Tara Oceans TARA_R110001599 (sample SAMEA4398360) | marine metagenome | biome: Polar Biome; feature: [MES] marine water layer (ENVO:01000295) within the mesopelagic zone...; material: water (ENVO:00002006), including particulate matter (ENVO:01000060) such...
ACCCGAAATCGACCGCCGCATTGGCGCAAGAACTTGCGGAAAAAGGTGCCACGCTGGTGGATGCACCGCTGGGACGCACGCCAAAAGAGGCCGAAGCCGGTACGTTGGATGCGATGGTCGGCTGTGATGACGAGACCTTTGCAGCTATCAAACCTGTAATCGAGTGCTGGGCTGGTAACATTACACATGTCGGGCCGACAGGCAGTGGCCACAAGATGAAGCTTCTGATGAACTTCATATCAATGAGCTATGCGGCGCTTTATTCCGAGGTAACGGTGCTTGGGGCTGCTGTGGGGTTATCGCCGGCAAAAACCCGAGAAGTCATTGGCGGCAGTCGCCTTTCCAACGGCTTTTTTGACACGTTCATGTCCTATGCAGTCGATCGCGACCGCGACGCACATAAGTTTACCATCGCAAATGCGTCCAAGGATCTGCGATACGTCAATGCCATGGCGACCGATGCAGGGGTGGTCAACATCATGGCCGGCGCGGCCAAGCACTATTTTACGCATGTCGAAGCCATCGGAAAGGGCGGGGATTATGTGCCGATGATCGTTGATCATGTGGCCCGCTTGAACGGGTTGGACATGGCAAAGGAAACGTCAAACGACAGCAGCTGACTTCGGTGGTCAAAGACCGCCTTGATCAACTTGATCAATAGGTCGCCCGACCACCGGAAAGATCGAAAACAGCCCCGGTTGTAAAACTGTTTTCCGGTGATACTGCCCATACGATCATTTCGGCGGCTTCCCGCACCTCCAGAAACCTGCCGCGCGGGATTTTTGATAGCATATAGTCGATGTGCTCTTGTTTCATCTGGTCGAAGATCCGGGTTCGGGCCGCAGCAGGTGTGACGCAATTCACCGCGATATCCATATCTGCCAATTCTTTACCAAGCGATTTGGTCAAGCCGATCACCGCTGCCTTTGATGCGGAATAAGCCGATGCGTTGGGGTTGCCTTCCTTGCCCGCAATTGAGGCGATATTCAGGATGCGCCCATACCCCTGCGCCCGCATTCCCGGCACGCAGATCTTGTTGACGTAAAAGGTTCCGTTGAGGTTGATATCAATGACCCGGTGCCACGCTTCCAGATCATACGCTTCAACCGGGGCGTTCGGCCCGGCGATGCCGGCGCTGTTCACCAGGATGGTCGGGGTACCCATGCTGTCGCAGGTGTCCGCATAGGCTGCTTTGACCGATGTATAGTCAGTGATATCGCATTTGAACCCGACGCCTTTGCAGTGGTCGTCCAACCCGGCCATCGCCGCCGTAAGCTCACCGTCGATATCCCAACCTGCAACCCGCACGCCGCGCCGCGCCAGTAAGCTCGCCACCGCCAGCCCGATCCCCTGGGCTGCGCCGGTCACCACGGCGATCTGGTTTTTCATTTCCATGGATTAACCCCTTCCTATAAACGGCATGTTCGTCGCCATCACCGTCATGAACTGCACGTTTGCATCAAGCGGAAGACTGGCCATATGCAGCACCGACTGCGCGACGTTTTGCACATCCATGACGGGTTCTATCGCCATCGATCCGTCGGCTTGCGGCACGCCCTTGGTCATTTTCGCCGCCATTTCAGTGAGCGCGTTTCCGATGTCAATCTGCCCGCATGCGATACCATATGGCCGACCGTCCAGCGACAATGACCGGGTCAGCCCGGTGATCGCATGTTTAGAGACAGTGTACGGGGCCGACCCCCACCGTGGAACGGCGGCCGAAACCGACCCGTTATTGATAATGCGCCCACCCTGCGGATCCTGACGGCGCATGTGGCCAAACGCTGCACGTGCAGCAATGAACGCCCCCATCACATTCACTTCAAGCAATTGGCGAATGTCGTTCACGTCAAGTTCATCCACCACTGCTCCGCCGAGGCTGGCACCCGCATTGTTGAACAGCACATCCAACCGCCCCCACTGCGCCACAGCCTTGTCAAAGGTCTGGTCGACGGCCTGTTCGTCTGTCACGTCGCATGGCAGGATCAAGGCATCCTCGTGATCTCCTGCCGTCTGATGCAGCGCATCGACGCGACGACCGACCAACCCGACTTGCCATCCATTGGTCAGAAACATCCGCGCTGTGGCGCGACCGACACCGCTGCCAGCCCCGGTGATAAGTATAGATGGCATATCGGGTGTCTCCCTGCTTGTGTCACACCCGGCAGGCTGGCAATTTGGTATACCAAATGCAAATTAAAATTGACGCCCTACAACTGTACCGCGAAAATTCTGGCAAAAAATATGAATTTTTTTGGTGACAACTAAAATTCTGAACTAGGTTAGATCGTAACGATTTCGTTAACTACCATTACGAGAAGCTGAACAGCCCAGGTTGCATTAAAAGGTTCCAGTGGGGGAGATGCCTTTCTTAAGTTGCCGAGATCAACGACGCTGGGACAACTAAAGGGATTCGTCGCATAAATGACTGTTGTATTAGCTGTATTTTTGATCATCGGGCTGTCATTTCTTTTCACGGCCGGTTTACGCGCGGGTGTTGCGGTCGATGACAAGCGGCATGCAACATATCCTCAGCAGCGCCCGTTTTTGGGCGGTAGCGACCCTGAAACCCACGCGCTGCAACGGTTTCACATACGTTATTACACAATGACTTTGCTGTTTGTCGCCTTCGAAATGGAGATGATGTTCATGTACCCTTGGGCCGTCGTGTTTGTGGAAGAAGGTCCGAAGGCATTGGCCGAGATGGGCATGTTCCTCGCAATTCTATCTGTCGGCATTCTTTACGGCTGGAAAGAGGGAATATTCGAGTGGGAATGAACTGGATTGCCAAGCTGGCGGCGAAAGCTCCTGTTCCGATTTTCATAGCCCGGGGCCCTGATGCACCTGATGAAACAGACAGGCTGCATTTGAACCCGGCTTTGACCATCGTCGATACCCCTCGCGCAGCGTCAATCCTGTTGGTCGCTGGCACCCTACCGCACGCGCTAAAAATGTATCTGCACCGGCTACATGATCAGCTTCCTCACCCCCGTGCGACTGTCTTTTGGCATTCCAGCCCGACCGAGCCCTTTTCAAATGCGGTTGAGATCGCGCATGGCGATGACCTGGCTTCGGTCTTGCTGCGTACCCGGGCGGCATTGCTTGGCGGGGAACGGGCGTCCGACGCTGACGTTCTTCCAGACGAGCCAGCAAACGAATGGCAGGGGGTCGGGCCACATGGGCAGGGTGGCAAGGGAATGATGGGCGGCACCCCTTACGGGCGCCCGATGGCAATGACCGATGACGATATTCGCGACGGCCTGAAGCTTGACGCTTATACCGCTGAATTCGGTCCGTTCCTGCCAATGTTGCCCGCGGGTATGATACTGAAACTCACCTTACAAGGTGACATAATTCAAGATGTGGCCGTGGTTTCGCCCCCCTATGAGGACGCGCGGAAGGGCAGGGAAATCCGTGCATTGCTCAGGCTGCTGGGATTGCCGACACTGGCCAACCGCATGCTTGTTGAAAACGCGCACCGCGACGCGGGCTTCAAACGCCTGGTCACTCTATCGGGTGTGCGGATGGCAATTCCACCCGATCTGGGTCGCACCCATGATGGATCAGACGTGCGTTCACGGTTTGAGCATCTGCTGAAGGACCCATTCAGCCCGCAAAAACCGCATCTGACGGGGCTTGACCTTGGCGACCTGCTCGAGGGGCGCGAGTGGCAGGAAGCGATGCTTATATTGAACAGCTTCGACAATGTGTCGCTGCGCAAAATATGTGCCAACACCCGGACCAACGCTGACGAAGACAGCTCTGAGCAAACTTCAGGTGGCCATGAAAACATGGATCACTCTGCCCATGGGGGGCATTGATGATGACGTTTGCACTGGCTTTCGCAATATTGATCTTGGTTCTGGCTTTGGGCATCTGGTTCGCTGCGGTCCTTGATGGGGTCTTTTCGCGTCAATTGTCAGGGCACGGTACTGTGGGGCTGCTTGCACCATTTCATGCCTCGGCAGTTTACCTGACACAGCAACGCCTGAGAACCGAAGCCCCGGACCAGCTGAATTGGTTTCTGTCCATCGCCGGGTATCTGAGCGTGGCTGCGACTGGGCTTGCCGTGGTGCCCTTTGGGCCCGATCTTGCGGTGATCGGCCTTGATACAAGTGTGGTGTTCTGGGGTGCCTGCGAGTCGCTTATTGTGGTGCTGGTATTTTTGCATGGCTGGTCACCCAATGCGCCGCTTTCGCTGATCGGCGCGTATCGCTACGTAGCGATCGGGTTGCCGATCATGTTGCCCAGCATGTTTGTCTTGATCGCAGTGGCTATTCCGGCGCAGTCGCTGGACCTGCGCGATATCGTAGCGTCGCAAGAAACCGTGTGGAACGTCATTCGCCAGCCGCTTGGCCTACCGTTGTTTCTGCTTTTGGGGTTGTCTTTGACGTTGCGCGGCCCGTTCGATTATGCCGATAGCGATGATCTGGCCGGAGGCACGTCTGCCGAGGATTCAGGCGCTAATCGCGCCGGTTGGCAAGTGGCAAGGCTGGCGATGCTGGTAGGGTTTTCCGCGGTTGCATCCGCGACCTTCCTGGGAGGGTATCTCGGGCCGGTTTTGCCCGGCTTCGTCTGGGTGATTATCAAAACTCTTGTCGTGATGGCGATTGTCATCGGGCTTTCGCATCTGTTGGTACGCTTGCCAGTGGCCCGAATGCTGGGCCTGATCTGGAAGATCCTGCTTCCGATTTCATTTCTGGATCTGCTGTGGGCAGGATTGGTGGCACTGGCATGACCGACTTGTTATTTTACGCACTGTCCGCGTTGGCCATCTGGAGCGGGTGGCGGGTGTTCCGTGTTGATTCAATGATCCGGGCGACTTTTGCGTTGATGGTTTCCTTTACCAGTGTGGGGGGCATCGCTGTTTTGATGGCCGCCGATTATATCGGCGTCGCAACTGTCTTTATGATGGCGGTCGAGATGATGGTCATGGGCCTGTTCATGGTGATGTTCATGATGAATCCCGCGGGTCTCAACCCGATGCAGATGGTCCACCAATACAAGTTCTCGATCGCGGCCGGCGTCCTGGGTTTCGTGGGCCTCGCAACCGCGGTTCTGCTTACGAATTTCCCCGACAACCCTTTGCCAGAAAACCGCGACACCCTGCGTGATCTCGGCATTGAACTATTGGGGGGATCCATGCTGATCTTTGAAACCGCAGGGGTAACGCTGTTGGCTACGATGGTCGGCGCTGTGGCGCTTTCCAGTCGCCGGGGACGATTTGGTGATTCCGATGCGGGTGCAGCACCACCGGGTTTGCACCCCGGCGGGGAGCCTGCCGGCCGCAAAGTTGAAAAGGGCGGTGGTCATGGCGGCCATGGTGGTCACGGCGGGCACCAGATGAACATGGAGAAAACCAAACAAGACAGCAGCGATGATCCGCACAAGGGTCACGGAAACATGTCCGAGACGGAGGCCTGAAATGACACTGACCGCCATACTAATAGTCGCCGCCGCTTTGTTCGGCATAGGCTTGTTCGGAGCGCTTTCGCAAAAATCGTTTGTTATGTTGATGATGGGCCTGGAAATGATGTTGAACGGCACGCTTCTTGCCGCAGTTGGCTTCTGGGCGTTCACGCTTGAAGGTGCACCCAAGGGACAACTACTGGCCATTCTGGTAATGGCGGTGATGGCGGTCGAATTGGCGATCGGTTTCGCGCTGGTCGTCGCGGTCTATCGCAAGCGAGAGGCCGATGTCATCGAAGGTATCGGGACCATGAAACAATGACGCTGTGGCTTCTTCCTCTCGTCCCGATTATCGCCGGCGCGTTCATCGCCACCCTGGGCGATCGGTCCCGTCTGTCGCTCGGCATCATGGCGGTGGCGACATTGGCTGCCACGCTGGTGCTGGCGTTGCTTGGCGTGTCGCAAGATTGGACCGCAACCTTGGTGTGGACCGATGGCATCAGACTGTCAGCCGCTTTCGTCCCGGTTTCGGCGGCCGTCGCGATAATGGTGCCGACCGTGGCTATTGCAGTGGTTTTTCACGCCACCCAGAATGAAAACAAGACCGGGCTGGCCCGGCTGATCGGCCTGATGATACTTTTTACCGGCGGGATGGAGCTGGTTGTCGTTGCGAACGATCTTCTCACCCTGCTGATAGGCTGGGAATTGATCGGAGCATGTTCCTGGGCGCTGATCTCTCATAAATGGCGTCAGATCGATAATCCACAATCAGGCCTATATGCATTCGTCACCACCAGGACCGGGGATCTGGGGCTTTTCGCAGCACTCATGGCGCTGTTCACGGCAACCGGGTCGTTTGATTACGCAGGGATTCAAAACCTTGGCGGGCCGCTGCAGTGGGTCGTCGGCTTCGGGATACTGTTCTCGGCGGCCTCCAAGGCGGGGCAGGTGCCCTTTTCGCCTTGGTTGTTCCGCGCCATGGCTGGCCCCAGCTCGGTTTCCGCGCTTCTGCATGCTGCGACACTGGTGGCAGCGGGGGCCTATCTTGTGGCACGGCTGCATCCTTACCTAGCCGAAGTACCCGGATTCGAGACAACTGCAATCGCCATCGGGCTGACCACGGCGTTGGCCGGTGGTATCACCGGCGTCTTGCAAGATCATGCCAAGCGCTTGCTCGCCGCGTCCACCTCGGCTCAACTTGGTTTTATGTTTGTGGCCGTCGGTGCCGGGTACCCCGGTATCGCTGTTTTACACATGATCGTTCATGCAACCTTCAAGGCACCTTTGTTTCTTTCTGCGGGTATAGCGGGCGAAGCTGCGGGCACCTACCAACTGGATCGCTTACGCCTGGGACGAGAGCTGCCTGTGGTGGCAATAATCACGCTCGTCGCTGTGGCTGGGCTGGCCGGTTTGGTGGGCAGTGCCGGCGGATGGAGCAAGGAGGAGATCGTAAAGGCCAGCGAACACACCGGGTTTTGGTTGGCGCTGTCAGTGATGGCTGGGGGTACGTTAAGCGCAGCTTACGCAACCCGGTTTCAACTGTTGGCTTATGGCCGTCGCGACAAGGATGCAGACAGTCGTGTAACGACAGTCCCGGGTTGGGTCGCTTTGATTGGGATCGCTGCATTGTCCGCGATGACCCTGATACTCAGCCTTCTTTGGTTTTCGCCCGTGGCTGAAAGTGCCGCGGCAGCTTTGGATATAATACTTCCCAAAGGTAGCCCGCTGGTGTTCGCCCTTTCGCTGCTGCTTGTTTTCATCGGTATTGCCATCGGTGTGTATCTGGTACGGTATCGCCCCGCACTAGGTGCCACCGGGTCAAGCGCTGCTGCATCAGATTGGTTGGGTTTGCCAAAATTGATCGACATCGTACTGATCCAACCTGCTGACGCTATCGCCCGCGCCGCGGCAAGGGCGGATGATCGCGTTGTAGATCGTGGCATTCGTGGCACCGCCGCTTTCGGAGACTGGCTTGCTCGGCTTGGTGACCGGTTCGGAGAAGCGGCCACCGACGGCATTCCCGAAGGTACGGCACGACTGACAGAGATGTTTAGCCACGATCTTCGCCGGTTACAGACGGGGCTATCGCATCATTATTACGCTTATATCATTGGCGGTGTTTTCATCATTTTCGCCATTCTCGTTGTAGGAGCCTGACATGCTGACACTCGCGATACTGATCCCTTTGGTCGGCGCCCTGGTTTTGGCAGTTATGCCTAAGATAACACAAGACACTGCACGGGTCATCGCTGTGGGAACTTCAGCCGTGTCATTTCTGCTGTTGCTGATTGTCTGGGCACGGTTCGACACCAGCGCAGGTGCACCAGCGTTCCAGTCGCTCGCGGAAATTGAATGGATTCCGTCACTTGGTGTAGCGTGGCGCGTTGGCGTAGATGGCATGTCTTTGGCGCTTTCGCTGATGAGCGGCGTGCTTTTCATCGCCTGCACGGCCTGGCCCATGGAAAGCTCCGAGAGACCTCGCGCTTACTATGCTTGGTTCCTGTTTCTTGAAGCAGTTTCGCTTGGGTTGTTCTTGGTGCTCGATCTGCTGATCTTCTATGTTTTCTTCGACCTCAGCCTGGTCGGAATGTTCTTTTTGATCGGGCGTTGGGGACACGGAGATTCACAGCGTGCCGCGCTCAAGTTCTTTATTTTCACCTTGGCGGGGTCTCTTGCGATCTTGCTGGCGATCATCGGATTAGTGTTGTCAGTTGATCCCGTAACCTTTGACATGCGCACCATGATAGATCTGCAGCCGCTTGCTGGTATGGATTTGAGAGGCGGGCTGATCCTGTTGGGTTTCATTGTCGGTTTCGCTATCAAGGCGCCGCTCTTTCCGGTCCATACGTGGTTGCCTCCGGCGCATGTCATGGCACCTGGCCCGGCATCGGCGATCCTGGCCGGGGTACTGCTTAAAATGGGCACCTATGGTCTGGTCCGGATTCCATTTCAGATGATGCGCGAAACCTTTGCCGACTATGCGTTGCCATTGGCGATCATCGCGCTTGCATCCATTCTCTGGGGCGCGGTTGTTGCCTTGGCGCAGACCGATATGAAACGCCGCATCGCCTATACCTCAATCAACCACATGGGCTATACCGTGATGGGCATCGCCGCTGCCGGGGCGCTGCTGAACGGGTCCGAAGGCGCCCGCGAGATGGCAATGACCGGCGCGGTGGTTGAAATGATCGCCCACGGGTTGATCACCGGGGCACTGTTCTTGATCGCCGGTGGCTTCTGGACGCGCAGCAAGACATATGAACTCGACGCATTCGGTGGCTTGGCGAATGTGGCACCTCGGATGACAGTTGCCGCGGTAATCGCCGCCTTTGCCAGCCTTGGTTTGCCGGGCCTGGCCGGGTTCGTCGCCGAGGTACAGATTTTCGTAGGGACCTTTGCCGTCTTCCCCTGGATTGCAGCCATCGGCCTTTTGGGTATCCTGATCACCGCAGCGCTGTTCCTGAGACTGCTGCAACAGGTGTTCTTTGGTGACCTGCCAAAAGCCCGCGAAGGGTTCCCTGATGTGAGCTTGCGCGAAGGCACGGTGTTGGCCGCTTTGCTCGCTTTGGTTATCCTGATTGGCGTGTATCCTCGCTGGTTGCTTGACCTGATCGGCAGCGCCTCATCCGCAATGATAGGGGGCTAGTCATATGCCAATCGGCGACTTAGCACCCGAAATCGCGATCATCGTGGCGGCCGTGTTATCACTGCTTTTTGCGGCACTGGCCCCGCGCAACCTGCAAGCAGGATCCGCAATTATCGCGCTGGTTGGTATCGCGGTGGCATTGGTACTCCTGATGGTTCAGCTGGGCGAGACGCGTTTTACCTTCACTGGAACATGGGCGATGGATGGGGCCAGCCTCTGGGCGCGAGTGATGATTTTGCTGGCAACCGGTTTTTGCATCATGTTGTCTCCTGACTGGTTCCGCAGCGATCCCAGACACGGCGAATATTACGCAATTCTCATGTTGGCCGCCCTGGGTGCCATGACGATGGCAGGGGCAGGCGACCTTCTACAGCTTGTGATCTCCGTGTTGCTGTCATCGGTAACCGGCTACACCCTTGCAGCTTGGCACCGGGATTGGGCGCTCTCGGTCGAGGCGGGAATGAAGTATTTTCTGATGGGTGCGTTGGCAAACGCACTGCTGATTACCGGAATAGTACTGATACTTGGCCTGCTGGGAACCAGCGGATATCAGGATATTGCCCTTGCATTAAAATTGGGCAAGGGTCTGTCGCCGCTACTGTTTGTCGGGCTCGCGATGACGATCACCGGCGTAGCCTTCAAGCTGGGGGCGGTACCGTCACATGCCTGGTTGCCCGATGTAGCAGAGGGTGCGCCAGTGCCTTCGGCGGCCTTTCTAACCGTCGTGCCTAAAATTGGTGCTGCGATCGCCTTGGCGCGTGTCGTTCAGTTGGTTCCGCCGGAATTCATGAACCTGCGAGAGCTGATAGCTGTGATCGCCGTCGCGACGATGACACTGGGTAACCTTGCGGCCCTCAAGCAAGACGATCTTAGACGCTTGATCGGTTGGTCCTCGGTTGCACAGGCCGGCTACTTGCTGATGGCTATTACGGTGCTTGGGCTTAGCCCCGATGCCCTGACCGCGTTGCTTGCTTTTGTGGCGAGCTATGCCATCGGTAATCTGGCCGCATTCTCCGTTGTGGCTCATTTGCGGGGCCGAACTGCATTGAGCGACTATGATGGCCTGGCTGTAAGTCAACCGGTTGCTGCCGCAGCGCTGGTCATCGCTTTTCTGTCCTTGGTCGGAATCCCGCCAACGGTCGGGTTCTTCGGTAAGCTTACGCTGTTTATTACAACAGTCGACGGCGGTTTCCTTTGGCTGGCTGTCGTGGCCGCCGCAAATACCGTCGCATCGCTTTATTTCTATGCGCGTGTCATGGGCCGCCTGTATTTCGGGAAGCCCACCGGTGACGTTGCGGTATTGGGGCGATTGACCAGCATCGCGGTGTGGGTTGGCGCGGTCGCAGTTCTTCTCAGCGTCATCCCGGTAGAAACAGCGTTGTCGGCATTCGAGATGAGCCGGTTACTGCCGCTCTAGGCAGATCCCAAACCTAACCTCTGCTTGTAACAATAAGCAAGGCGATGCAGTCACGTAGGTCGAAGCCCTGACGGGTCCAGCAGCGGTTCGTTTGTGGAACGTTGCTCTTTCCAAGAGCGGTTCCACGATTCGTCCATGCCTTCACACAGGCGGTGGATGGAGGGATGCCGCATGGATACCATGATTTCCTTATAACCGAATTATTTCCAGCCATTCCAACCAGATAGGCACAGCTATCCATACGGATAGCGCAATCCCCAAGAGAGCCCTCATTTAACCCTAAGCGAGAATGCATCACCCATGTTTTCCCGAAATGATGACGGAAGAACGACCCCCGACTGAGGTCAGTTCACCGAAATCGCCGGAACTAGAAGCCGGTCAACATGGGAAAAAATGAATGAATATTGGTACCCAAAAAATCGCCTGTGCGGTATTCGCCGGGTTCGTAATGTCAATGGCCAGCATGTCGGCGGCCGAAGCTCTCTCCAGCAATTTCTCTTTCATGGTAGTGGAAACCGATGCGGACGGGGCGGAGAAACTGGTGGAGCGGGAAACCGTTAAACCCGGTGAAACCATTCATTACCAACTGCTGCATGAAAACATGACCGAGCAGGCGCTCTCCGGGCTCGTTATCGCCGCCCCAGTACCGCAAGGGGTTTCGCTGACATTTGGCGGACAAGACACATCCGTCAGCGCCGTATTTGAAGTACAGGCTGAAATGGACCCCGAAATCGAGGGTCTTGAGTGGTCTACCTTGCCCGCTTCGCGCAAGGTCGTGGATGCCGATGGCAACCTGAGTGAAGAGCCTTTGCCCGAAGAGGAAGTGGCAGCCGTACGCTGGACATTTTCTCAGCCGCTCGAGCCCGGTGAGATCGCCAAAAACAGTTATCGCGTCCGCGTTAACTGATCTCGCATTTCACTACAAATTCTCCCCAGTAACTATTCAGAGGAACTAAACCTGTGACATATCAACCTATTTTCATGCGGACTGCCAGTGCGTTGGCTGTCAGTGCCGCAATCGGTGCCGTGGCGGTATCAGCGGCACCCCAAGCCGGTTCGGTGATCGGCAACCAAGCGATAGCGACCTACACCAATGACGCGGGTGACACGATCACCGTGACCTCCAACACCGTAGAAACGATCGTTCAGCAAGTCGCTGGAGTGACCCTGACCTCTGATAACACCGAGACCATTGCCCCGGGCGGCAAGGCGTTCCTCCCTCACATCCTTACCAACGAAGGTAACGGGCCGGACAGCTTCACGTTGACGGCAGTGGAAAACAATGTCGGCACTTTGGACACCTCTCAGCTGGTTTTCTACCCCGACACCAACATGGATGGTGTCGCGGACAGTGCAACACCGTTGACCACCACACCGACATTGGCAGCCGGAGAACAGTTCGGGGTCGTTATCGAAGCAACTGTGCCGTCAAATGCGACAGGTTCAGACACCATTGCGATCACGGCAGTTTCCGCATTGGATGGCGCCATTTCGAGCGCCAATACTGATACCTTGACGATATCAAACGACGCCATCGTCGAATTGGTGAAATCGATGGTCGCGGATGCTGCGTCGGGCGGGAACCCAAGTATCGTGGACGCCGGTGACACCGTCACCATCAAGTTAACCTATTCTAGCACTGGTTTGACTGCCGCCAATAACTATGTCGTTCAAGACGTTCTCGACGGTCGTCTCACTTACGTACCCAACTCGGCGACCTGGTCGGATGCAACAGGGCCGCTTGACGAAAGTAACGGATCGACCGTCGTCGATAAAACGAATGGGTCCGGTGAAACGATCGCCTATGCCTATGATAATAGTCAAACAATCAACTTTAACCTGTCGTCGATCGGATCAGGTCGTTCAGGTAGCGTGACCTTCCAAGCTGTGATTGCTGACACAGCGAACGCGGGGACGATCACCAACGTGGCCACGCAAGAGGTTGACGCCGTTGCCTTCCCCCCCTCGAATACGGCTTCTGTCGTTGTCGCGGACCAGTACCGGGTAGAGATTGCTGATACTGCAATCAATGCCGACAATTCGGTCAATGGTACGGTGGTGTCGTCAACCGATGATGATGGACTGAACGATGACATCGTCACTGAATCCCAAAGTGTCGGGCAAGGTGGCTCGATCAAGCACGAATTTGTCCTCACCAACCTATCGAACCAGACGGATAGCTTCACCCTTCAAGTCAACAACGTCAATTATCCCCCGGGTACAACTTTCCGCTTTGTGGGTGCCGATGGTGTGACGCCGATTGTTGGGTCTGTCGGACCTCTTGCCGTTGATGACAGCGCGAAGGTTACACTGATCGCAACGCTGCCAACGGATGTTCCCCCCACCGGTGCCGCGGATTATACAGCAACTGTAACGACTGTTTCGGACGGATCAGGCGTATCAGATACCTCGACGGCCAAGTTTGATGGTGCAGTATTGCCGTCATCTGTCGATCTTGAGAATGCTGTGGTCGGTGCAGAAGGCGATGGTCTGGCCCCTACGGCGGCTGGCGGCGCACCTTGGGTGACGTACACCACCGATCCAGGCACACCAGTCGTATTTGATATGTTGGTACAAAATCAGGGACCGGTGTCAGACAGCTATAACCTGTCATTGGCTCAAGCACTTCCACCAGGGTGGACAGTAGAATTCCGCGCTGATGACGGCTCTGTTATTAGTAACACGGGAACCATTGCCGCAGGGGCCAGCCGGACATTCACCGCGGTTGTAACACCGACAGCAGATGCCTTGCCCGGCGATACGGATGTAGAGATTGCACTAACGTCGGCCGTATCAGGCCAAGGTGACAGTATCGTGAACCGCGTGACGGTAAATGAAGTCTATGACGTTGAAATCATTGAAAGTCAAAGTGCGCAAGCTTCGCCCGGCGGTATCGTCGACATGCTTCACACGATTACTAACAACGGCAACGTCGCCATCACCGAGGCCTCGATCACGCAAAGCGGACTCACCAATTTTTCAGGTGCTGTTTTCTGGGATGCAAACAAAAACGGGGTCATTGATCCATCGGAAATAGTGATCGATAACTTCAATGATTTGACCGACGGTGTATCTGCCGGCGTGAACGGACTGGCACCAGGCGATACAATTTCGGTTATCTATCGCGTGCAGTCCCCGTCAACTGCGACCAGCGGCGTGACTGAAAACGGTACGATCACAATTGGAAGTGCGCTTAACATTGGGACAGCTACAGATTCCGATTTGACAAACAACTCTGTCGAAGACCGTATCACGATTATCTCTGGTGACATGACGCTTGTAAAATACCAGTATGTCGACCCGAATTGTGACGGTTTTGTCGGGACCTTTACCAAAACACGGCAGGATGTCGAACCCGGGCAGTGTATCAGGTATCAGGTCGTCGCTGAAAACACCGGCGCCGCACCAGCTACGGATGTCACCATATTGGATGCAGCACCTGCCTATACCACAGTTACAAACTGCGGTGGTGCATGCAACGAAACCCTCTTTCCGGCATCCAGCACCGTCACAATCTCGTCCGGAAATGTTTCGAGCGCCCATGGCTCCGTGCTCCCCGGCGGTTTCGCTAGACTAGAATTCACCGTTCAGGTGGACAACTAAGCGAAGCCTCTGCGCCTTCGGAGCTATCCCAGTAGTCCGGAGGCGCATTGTTTTCCCCGAGACATTGATAGGTAAGGAATAAGGCTGATGCGCAGTTTTCTTCAACCAATAGTGAGGCGTGCATTCTACCTTTGCTTGCCTATCGCGTTAATGATTTTCTGTCTGCCTCAGCTTGCTGCTTCTCAATCTGCTCCAGCCGGTACAGTAATCAAGAGTGTCGCGCCCTCCACGTATTTCAATAATTCGCTCGGCGTGGTCGAGGCTCTTCTGTCTAATGAAGTTGCCGCCCAAGTTGCTGCGGTTCCGAACCTGGAAGTTCTGGGAAGGTCCGAACTTTTTCTGACACGCGGTGCAATGGCGCAATATTACTTCGAGGTCTTGAATTCAGGCAACGTACCGCTTGAGACGCAAATGACCGTCGAAGACCAAGCTGAAGACACAATGGTAAACGCCACGCGTCTGGTGATCGATGCGAACCGAAACGGACGCATCGATCCTTCCGAACAGGCAGTCACGGCAGCTTCCGTAATGATGTTGCAGCCCAACGAACGTATCCAGTTGATTTATGAGTTTCGTCTTTCCTTTGCCGCTGAACCTGATGCCGAACTAAGCTCAATGCTGCAAGTTACGGGAAAACCGGTTGGCGAATATGCTAGTGAAACGCTGATCGTCAACAATGCAGCCGGCACTTCCACGGTTGCTAGCAGTGCGTTAGAATTGGAAAAAGAACAGACCGTTCAAGAAGAGGCTGCCGCGACTACGCTGATCTATGCGCTTCGTCTGCGAAATAATTCTGAAATGGATGTTCAGCCCTACCAAGAAATAGACGGGAAGCCGATTCACATCGATGGTGCGTCTCGCACGGGCATCCTGTTGCGTGACGCAATTCCGCTAAATACGAATTTCCACAGCTTTCCGGATGAAGGGGGGATGATACCCCTTTATCATGAGGCTGGTGCCCCCCTCCATGATTATCGGACAACACGCCCGGACGGAGAGATTGATGCCGTCGCGTTTTTTGTCGATGGACCATTTACCATGGGCCGTTCCGGGGACCCTTCGTTTGCAGTCAGCTTGGCAGCAGATTTGGGGGATGTCGAGGTTATCAACACTGCCGAGACCTTTATGACTGTCAAAGGGCAGGTCATCCCACTCTTTTCCAATACAACCCGCTACAACCGCAAAGGCGCTGCGTCAGGAAGTTTACGCTTTGAAGATCCCGGCACCAACGCTGATCAGCGTTTTGCAAACCTGGGCCGCGATACCCGGCTTCGATTGACTTCCGGTGCCTGCAACGCATCACAAGAGATCGATGAAACGGTCGTTACGGTCCGCAGTAAGCTTACCGGTGACATCGAGGTATTTGCAGCGATTGAAACGGGGAAGAATACAGGGGAGTTCGTGACCCCCGCCATTCCGCTTGTGCGCATGGATGTACCCGTTTCGGGCGACAATGTCGTCGCGACCAAAGACGGTGGTACGATCATCGCCACAAGCGACTGCGCCCGCGTCGCTCTGAATGACGAATTACTCATAAACCCCGGAAACTTCCTTTTCAATTCGCTGACGAATGTTCCGGTCGCGGAAACCACTATCGCTATGATTGATGTAGCCAGCGGGCACGAAGTAGCCCGAAGAACCACCGACGCCCGGGGCTTTTTTGCATTCGGCAATGTCGATACCGGGGAATACAAATACACCGTCATCAACGCGCCGGCCTGGGAATTCCCGTCAGTGCGTACTGGGTTTCCAGGCTTTGGCCGTCGGGTAAACACGGCTGGCTTTGGGGAAAGCTTCCAACATCCCGGTGGTGTGATGAACCAGTCAGACATACCGGTAGATCCTCACTATGGTGCGCCGGTTTCGCTCGAGAAAACGAGCGACTTCAAACGGGTCACAACAGGAGAGTTTGTTACCTATACGTTAAAACTCACCAACAACATGCAGCAAGCGCTGGTGAATGCAGAAGTTTTGGATACCCCACCTTTTGGCAGCAGCCTGGTACCCGGATCCGTAAGTCTGGATGGGAAAATTTGGGCAGACCCCGTGGTCAGCGACAATGGCGACCTGGTCTTTGACCTTGACGACATCACCTTGCTGTCCGCGCATGAGGTGACCTACGTCATGCAATTCACAGCAGCGGCCCGTGAAGGCCCAAATGAAAACACCGCTGTATTGACAGGCAACCAGGCTGGAACAGGGGTACCGCGCCAATCACCGCATGCGCTGGCGACAGTGCGTCTGGATAACACCGGAGGGGTATTTGCACGTAACGGGACAGTGATTGGTACCGTATTTATGGATTGCGATGGAAACGGCATTCCGGGTGATCACCGCGAACCCGGAATTCCTGGCGTACGGATCGTGACACAGAGCGGACTGTCGGTCGTCACTGACATCAACGGCAAGTATTCGCTTTTTGGCCTGCGCCCTGTAACGCACGCTTTTCAGGTTCAAGACGATACTTTGCCTGATGCAACTCAGGTCATGGTAACGCGTACAAACGACCTGAAGCATGGGGGCTCCAGGTTGGTTCCACTAAGAAAGGGCGAGCTTCGGACCGAGAATTTTGCAGTTAGAGAATGCACGTCGTCCTCGCTTGGCGAGGTGGCGGACCGGCGCGAGCATTACAAGAAAACCCAAAGACCGAATTCCCTGGTTGCAGCTGATCTACCGATCATAGAGCAAAACAGCCCTGTGCGCTCCGCACGGAATGAAAGCGGCATCGCTACAACCACCCAGTTGCGTTCGGGGTCATTTAGCACAGAACAGGAGCAGCGCCGGTCTGACCCATCCCCGGCGTCAGATGTCGACCAGGCACCGATCCTTGAATCGTTGGAAGACTTGATAAAGTCATTTGATGCGACGCCTGGGTTCGTGGACCTTGTGGACGGGCAAACAGTGCAAAAGCATATACAAAGTGTGCGTGTGAAGGCCAAGGCAGACCTATCTCTTGAGTTGATGGTCAATGGGCGCGTACTCGGCACAGATCGCATAGGAGAGCGCACAAAATGGCAAAAAACCGGCGTACAGGCGTTGGATTTTGTAGCCGTACAACTAGCCGCAGGAGAAAACAGATTAACTTTGGTCGGACGCGATAGCTTTGGGATAGAACGCTCGAGGAGCGAAATTCGTGTCGTTGCCCCTGGTAAACCGGCCAAGATGGAGATCATTGCCGCGCCCACTGCTTCTGCGACGCCGACCGACGTAATCCCGGTGGTTGTAAGGGTACTTGATGCGCGCAACCGGCCGGTTCCAGCTTCGGGCATTGTGACGCTTCATACGAAACTTGCACTTTGGGACGTTACCGACATTCGCAGCGGTACCCCAGGGGTACAGGTGTATCTGGACAACGGCGAGGCAACATTTGACCTTATTCCGCCTCAGGTGGCTGGCAATGACATCATATCGGTCAGCGGCTCTTTCGGGCGCGCTGAAGCGTCGATCACTTTCACTCCGGATCTCGATCAGCGTGTCATGGTTGGCGTAATCGAAGGCGCGATCGCATTGGGCGGTGAAAAAAGCCAGCTTTTGGATCCAGGGCGTTTCAGCTCTTTTGAGGATACGATCACCGGGCTACGTGGAGAGCTGTACTTGAAGGGTGCGATATCCGGAAAAACTCTTTTGACCCTCAGATACCGTTCTGACCAAGATACAGAAGCCCGGTTATTTCGCGACATTCAGGGCGACGAGTATTACCCAGTTTACGGCGATAATTCCGAACGGGGCTATGATGCGCAGTCGTCAGGGAACCTTTACGTGAAAGTCGAAAAGGGTCGGTCGTATATCTTGTACGGGGACATCGCGATTGAATCCGAAGCCACTGCGCTAAAGTTAGACGGAATACGTCGCGTGGCGCAGGGTGCCAAAGCGCATTGGGAAAATGACAAAGTATCCATTACTTTGTTTGGTGCGCGTACAGCGCTTGAGCAACGTGTCCAAGAGATATCAGGCCGTGGTGTATCAGGACCCTATAGCCTGGTTTTGGACGGCTATGTTCAAGGCACCGAGCGCGTCGAAATTCTTGTGCGCGACAAAGAAGGCGGCGATGTCATCACGTCATCCCCTTTGCGTCGAGGTACCGATTATCTACTGGACTTCTTCCGCAATAGTCTAACCTTTGACGACCCGGTGCGACAGTTTGATGCGCAAGGTAATCCGGTCTCTATACGCATCACATATGAAGTCGACGTAGAAGGCGCTGATCGGTACTGGCTGTATGGTGGTGAGATCAATGTCGCGGTAGGAGAACGTACGACGATCGGTGCCCGGGCTGTCCACGCTGACGCTGTAGTCGGCAATACCGCCCGCGAGCGCTTGCAATCCAGTTATATCCGGCACGAAGACCGGAACGGCGGCATATGGGAAGCCGAGTTTGCCCGCAGTGAAAACAACCAGCGGGTTCCTGACACCGCTGTACGCTTTTCTTACGGAATCCGAAACGAGTTTGGTCACTTGGATTTCGAAGTGATCCATGCAGGTCCAGAGTTCGTGTCGCGCGGGGGTCTTGCCTTGCCTGGTACCACACGTTCGCGCCTCGACTACAGCTATCAGATTGACAACAGAACCGACTTTTTGTTGGGCGTGGAATATATTCGTGACCAGGTTTCAGATAACGAACAGCTGCTCGTTGATGCTGTGTATGCCAAACAATTCAACAAACACTTTCGAGGGTTTGTAGGGCTGGAATATCGTCTGAACCAGGATGCAGGTGATACCGACAGTCAAACCGGTGTAATTATTGGCGCGCACTGGTCACCGGTATCACGTCCCGGCACCGTGATAAAAGCTGAACTGCGCCAGCCGCTGGCCGGCGACGACCGTCCGACCAAGCTGACATTGGGAATGTCGCGTGAGCCGATTCCCGGATGGCGCAGTTACAGCGATATCGAAATGACCTTTGGCGATGATCAGATATCTACTTATTCGAGATTGGGATTCTCTTATGATTTGAACGATTGGTTGCGTGGCAACACCGACTTCGTGAAAAGCATTGCTGACCTGGATACCGTGATGAACCAGGCGTTGATGGCAACCTGGGCGGCCAACACAAATACCACGTTCACCTTCGGTGTAGAACATTCGCGACGTATGGAAGCCAACGATCAAGAGCTGACAAGTGTCGCGGTAGGCGCAAAATGGGGCTCTGGCGCTGAAAGCTGGGTAGGTGATGCAGACTTTGATTCAACCTTTGAGAAAAATGGAAAGACCCATTACGCAAGCATTGGACTCGCCGGTAAGATATCCACCGACTTCACCTTTCTGGGCAGGTCACGCGTGGCATTGGACAAACGCAACGGTGGTTACCACCGCCGCATTAGAAGCCGCGTGGGCGTGGCGTACCGCCCCATCGAAGACCCTCGCCTAGAAATGCTGGCCTGGTACGAGCACCGCATAGAAGAAAAGTTCAGTAAATCAGTGACTCATCTTTGGTCTGTTGATGCGTCGTTTGAAGTTAATCAAGACCTTAGGCTAAACGGGAAATATGCCGGTCAATCGCAACGTATCGAATTTCTTGGTGGGCATCGTGCGCAATCGATGACGCAACTTTTGCAGGCCGGCTTTAACTGTGAACTTGCCGATGATCGGTTTCAGATCGGTTTAAGTGCTTCCCACCTTTGGGATGATGCCGGAAATTCCACTAACGGTCTTGGCGTGGAAATCGGGTTTGTGCCCACCAAGGGTGCGCTCTTGGCATTGGGATACAATAAGGCAAAAGGAGAGACTGTGGGTCGAAACGACCTGTATCAACAAGGCCTATATCTCAGAATTAATTTCCTGCTGGACGATTCATTGTGGGACCAACTGGATCAGTTTCTGGGTATCTAGATATCAATCGAGAAACCCGGACTGAGCCACGCCACAAGCGCATCTGTGGCGTGGCTCTGCTATCCATGAGTAATGTGCGGCCAATGCCCAAAAGCTTCGGCGAAGTCTCTCGCACTTCGTGTCGATTAGAAGCGTTTCCACAACCGCTTACTTAACGGCTGATGACCCATTAGCGAAAATATTTACTCAAAATTTACCTTACCATGAACTAGTCAGATCATGAATTTGACGCCACCTTCTACTCCAGCCGCTGCCGTTCAGCCTCACATATTGATTGTGGTTGAAAATCTGCCAGTGCCCCTTGACCGTCGCGTGTGGCTAGAGGCGACCAGCTGCGTTCGCGCAGGATACATCGTTTCCATCATCTCACCCATGGGTTTAGGCTGGGACGAACCATATGAGTTACTTGAAGGCGTGCATATCTATCGCCACCCTGTTCCTGTTGAGGATGGTTCAGGAATATTGGATTACGCCCGGGAATACAGCCATGCGATCTGGCACTGGTTTCGTCTGGCAAAAATAGTCTGGAAGCGGTGCCCTTTCGATGTGATCCAAGGCTGCAACCCACCTGACCTCATATTCATACTGGCGTTAAGATATCGATGGCGCGGCGTCCGGTACATGTTTGACCACCATGACGTTTGCCCTGAACTTCTGATCGCGAAGTTTGGAAAACGCGGCGTAGTTTACTGGTTGATGCGCCTGCTCGAGCGGTTGAATTTTGCCGTGGCGTCCGTCTCTATGGCTACAAATGAAAGTTTTCGTAGAATTGCCATCACCCGCGGTGGAAAATCGGAGAGCGATGTATTTGTCGTAAGGTCAGCACCGAAAATCGATTGCTTTATTCCCGCCGAAGGTGACCGAGCGTATCGCGGAAAAGCGGCAACGGTGTTTGGTTACGTCGGAGTGATCGGTCAACAAGAAGGGATGACAACCCTCGTGAGCGCTGCGTCGCATCTTGTCCACGCCCATAAGCAGACGGATGTGCATTTCGTGATCATCGGCTTTGGACCTGCATTGGATATGATGATCCAGCAGGTTGGTGACCTTGATTTAGCCGAATATTTCACTTTCACCGGGGCACTATACCAAACGGATCTGATCGCAGCTTTGAACGCAATAGATATAGGTTTGGCATGCGACCCGAAAAACCCGATGAACGACATGTCCACCATGAATAAAGTTATGGAGTACATGGCGCTCGGAAAACCTGTGGTTCAATTCGATCTCGTCGAAGGGCGCGTATCTGCGGGTACGGCCAGCCTATATGCTAGCTCAAATGATCCGGAAGATTTTGCCGATAAAATGAGCTTGCTCATTGAAGATCGCGAATTACGCAAGAGGATGGGCGCAGAAGGCCGTCGGCGAGTGTTGAATGAACTTTCATGGGCATACTCGGAACCTCACCTCTTATCTGCATATGCCCGCATTATGCAGAAATGAAATAGCGATGAATTCTCAAAAAAACGCAAGAACACATTATTCGAGGATATGTCTATTTTGAAAATCATCGCTCAGGATGGAAGTATGCGCCGAAAGATACTTCTGATAAAAGGCAAGGGAGGGCTGGGCAATCGCATACTGTCCGCCGTATGCGGTCTTATATACGCCGATCTATCAGGGCGCACGCCCGTAATAGATTGGCGTGATGGCAGCTATGCCCCACTTGGAGATAACGCATATCCGCTTCTATTTAACACGCCTATAAAATCGACCTGTGCAGAAATTGATAAAGCGGTTTGCCCTGTCGCACCTGCCATCTGGACTGGATATCTCAAGGCCAGCACCCAAGACATGATAAATAAGTTTATGCCCAAGGCGCACTCCAGCCCCAAAGCATATCGAGTTTTTTGCGTAGATCTGGAAGACCTCAATGTGCCCGAAGATATCGCGGTGTATTGGTCTTACCTTCCGAAGTTCCGGCACCTTACTAAACAAATTCGACGTGATCTTCGTTTCACGGGTCGGTCAATTCCGTGTATAATCAAGGAATATCTTGACCGCTATTTTACACCTAATGTGCGGGTTCGACGAGAAGTTACACGTTTGACTGCCCAACTGGGAGCGAATCCGATAGGGATCCATGTTCGTTATACCGATCGCAAGATCCCTTTAAATTCCGCGCTATCCATACTTCGCAAGCGTCTAATGCAGGTACCCGACCAACCGATATTTCTAGCCACAGATAACGCCCATGTGCAGCGAAAAATGAAAATGGAATTTGCCAACCTATATCATATTAATAAGCACCTACCGGATAATGGCGAAAGGTTGCATTGGCCGGCGACAGATGTCGCCAAACTTCTAGAAGCTGAAAATGCGTTAATTGACATGTGGGTACTATCGAAATGCACCCGTCTCATCTATTCTCGGCAATCAACATTTTCCCAAACTTCGGTTTATCTTGGGAATATGGCACGGAATCAACTTGATGACGTGGACCGCAACTCCCCCAAAGTTTTGCTGAAACAACTTATCCAATATTATGCTTGATCGTAGCCGTTTAACCAGGTGTCTCTGCGTCGCCAGATCAATTGCCAGCGCTGCGCCGATAACACCCCCTTGGAATTACCAGAATACGCAAGTGGACGCGTAATTACAAACCGCAATGCCGACCAAAACCACATTAAAAGGATTCCATATCGTACTTGCCAAGCAGGCCAATGATCCTGGATGAGAGAGACGCGGGCCTTCATTACAAGAATTGCCTTTTCGTCATTGTTATTGGTGGATGCACCCACATGATGAACTATCTGGGCATCAGGGGTGATCATCGGTTGGCACCCCAAGGCACGCGCTCGAAGGCAAAGGTCTGCATCTTCACCGTACATAAAGTACTTACTGTTAAATCCGCCCAACATGTTCCAGATATCACGTCGGATGAGTAGAAGACACCCTACGACGATATCCACTTGGCGAATATCATCGCGTTCCCAGTTTCCGTACTCTTCAGGGTTGAATAGGGCGCTTTGGCTAAAGATCCGACTAAGCCCAACAGCGCGAAAAAGCAGGCTATGTAGGCTGGGCGCGGCCCAACATGACGCTTTGTTAAGGGTTCTGTCGGAAAATACCGTTCGCCCGCCCCAAATACCGGCACCAGGGGCGGCTTTAGCAAAGGTCATAAGCGCGCAGACGGCCCCTACGTCCGCTTCAGTATCGGGGTTAAGTAGTAAGAGATATGGCGTCGTACAATAACTGGCTGCTAGATTGTTCGCACAAGCAAACCCCACGTTTTCCCGCAAACTTATAACCCTGACCATCGGGAAAGCTTCGGAGATCTTCTCGACCGATCCGTCCGTCGAAGCATTATCAATCACGATACAGTCGTAATCTACACTGCGGTTATGCAGATCTAATGCTTCGATAGCTTTAAGCGTCATCGGCGCAGTATTGTAACTTACGATAATTATTGTGAGCTGCTTGACAGATTTAGCCGAGACTCTCTCCGTGGATTTGGGAAACACAGTCAATACCCCGTAGCTCTTAAAACGACATGGACCGTATCCTTTAAAATACGCATATCTTCCCTAAGAGATAAAGTTAAGTTATAACGCCGGTCGTATGCAGCGCGATCAACAAAGGTCGATTCATTACGCATAGATACCTGCCAGTTTCCACTAATACCAGGGCGCAGGTTATAGTAGTCCGTACCTGGATAGAAATGTTTTTGATTAACCATTATTGGCCGCGGGCCAACCAGGCTCATATCGGCACGTAAAACGTTCCAAATCTGAGGAAGTTCATCTAAAGATGTCTTACGCAAAAATGAACCGAAAGCCGTAATGCGCGGGTCGTATTTCAACTTTTGTGTGGTTCGCCATTCCTCCTGCGCGTCTAGGTTACCTTGAAAGTATTTCTCGATAACTTGATCGCTATCGTGAACCATTGTTCGCAACTTCCATATTCTAAAGGGCCGTCCATGTTGCCCTATTCGAGTTTGCGAAAAGAACGGGGTGCTGCCGGTCACGACTATTATTGTCGCCAGAATCATAATCATCGGAGCAACAAGAGGTAGCGACAGAATACAAATGACCAAATCCATTAGCCTCTTACCGAAGTTTCGATAAATTCCCAGCGTTACAGACTGATATGCAGCGTCGCGATGTCTTGCCGTTAGAATGCTATCCGTGCTCAAATATCTCATATCGCGCTGCCTTTGTCTAACGTTTGAATATGGCATTGCTAAATCAATGTGGTTACCAGATTATTAAGGAACGTCTGATGGGACCCAGCCTGGATGGAAGATAATTACCAATAAAAATTACCTTTTTGTGTTTAACGGATAATTAATACCTTTCACTTCACAGTGTTAAAGCGTCAGTAAATACGCCTGATCATCACGCAAGCAGTTTTTTGACTGCTTCATGCTCATTGAGTCCTCAATATTCTACATCTGTAGCTATCAAGAGAAAGTGCGTAGATATGAAGTTTTATATATTCCGCCTGCTTTCTCGAAAAACTCTGCTTCTGAGTTTTATTGGTTTAGGTACCGCAATCGGTTTTCTTGTAACGCTCCTCTCTTCTCCAACATATCATAGCAAAGCCCGCTTATTACTCGATGCGGATACAGCCCTACCAAGTTCAGACTTAACTGCCGCACAACCTACCGCCATTAAGCAACTTTTGTTAATTAAAGAGCTTACTTTAAGGCGTGAGGCACTCTTGGAGTTCGCCGATATCATCGAGCTCGATAATTCAGAAAATCAGGAAGACGTTTATGAGCGCGCGCGTCGAAGTGTGTCAATAGACATATCAGCCGATCGTCACACGCTACCAGTTTTAACAGTGGGTTACAGCGCCCATTCCGCTGAAGTCGCTTTAAAAGGGGCCCGAGAACTTGTAAAAAAAGTGCTTCAGCAAGACGCCGATGGACTTTCTCTTGGCGTCAATCGCATTGTTAAGTGGCGCCAGAATGAAGTGTCCCGTCTTAAACAAGAACTAGACAATAATAGTCATCATATTTTTACCTTCAAACGGGAAAACAAGGATGCTTTGCCAAATAACCTGCCATCATATAGACTGCAACTCGCGGCACAGCGCAAGCGGCTGTCGCAGATTATAAAGCAAATTGAGATGGAGAAGCGCCAGCGGCTCGACGTGGTGCTTCCCCCACAAAAATTTGAGTCACGCAAGGTCGGCGAAAAGTTGCATACATTGTCGCGAAATAAGCCATCTGTGGTCACGCCGAAACCGGACGATGCGCTCACATTGCTTGAAACGCACCGAAAGGACATCTCAAGTAAGTTGGAAAGCCTGACCCAACTTATAGACACCACCCAATATAACGCAGTTCAATTAGAAAATCTTGAGCAAGCGCGTGATAATATAAGAGCCCAGTTACTTGAGGCGTCATCCAACCTTACCCGTGCACATTCTGCTGAACAAAGTGCCGCTTCAGACTATGGTCAGCGCTTGACTATATTCGAGCCGGCGCAATTACCCACCCGTGTTACTGGAATTATTCCTCCTATGATAATATTCATTTCGATGATCGGAGGATTGATATTCGGATTATTGGCGGTGATTGTAGTTGAGACATATGCTAGAATTATTCGGCGGCCCCAAGATCTAATAAATCATCTAGGTGTTACACCTATATCAACACTGCCTTACATTCCCGCGCATAGCACCCGTGCATAGTGCTGAGTCTGCGCGATTATAGATTTCTGAAAGCTTATGAAAAGCGATATCCACAGCTATCGCTAAGTGGATTCGTAGGTAATTAACCCGGCGTTAATATGCCGTTTTGTAAATTGAAAATTACAAGTCATCGGAGAGCAATACTATGGCGCAGAGCTTACGCATTAATCATGATATTAGTTCTCTGGACGGTTACGTCTCTATTCAAAACGACCATCGGCATCTACGTGAGCCGGTCACGCTGCGACAAGATCGGTGGGACGCATTAGCGCCGGGTGAGTTGAACATGAACCTACTCGCTCAAAATCGAATCATCGGGCAGTCCCGGGGGCCAGAGTCGCTGCATTTCGATGTTCTAAGAACCCGCATTTTTGCAGAGATATCCAAGCAAAACTGGACAAAGTTGGCAATTGTATCGCCTACTCACGGATGTGGTAAAACTAACGTCGCGCTAAATTTAGCAATGAGCTTTTCCAAACAATCCGACAGCCGCACTATTTTGCTAGATCTTGATTTCCAGGCACCCGCAATATCCAGACTAATGGGGATGGGCAATGGTCCTGCTCTATCGAGTTGCCTACTGGCACAGGAAGAGTTTGGTCATATCGCCAAACGTTTTGGCACTTCGTTAGCCGTCGCCGGAGACGAACACCCGGCTGACCTTCAAAGTGATCTCTTGTGTAGTCAAAAACTTTCGGACGCGTTGGCTACCATCGAACATGTTTACCAACCCGGACTAATGCTTGTTGACACGCCACCGATGCTGCAATTTCATGATATTGCCGATATCACCCCACATATAGATTGCGCGCTTTTGGTTATTGACGCTCAATCTACAGCTGCCCGCGAGGTTGATTTGTGTGAAAGAGATCTGGCGCGCCAAACCAATGTTTTAGGTATCGTTCTTAACAAGTGTCACGAGAGTGAATGCGAGTATCAGGTTCTTTGATCGGCCTTTCGTAGAAGTTTTGCCGCGTTTTTGCGTGCAGCGATTTCACCTTCCTCATGGGCTTGGTCATTGTAAATGAACGACGATGCTTCGGGCTGGCCGGGCCGCGAGGGTCAACCAAGTAACGAAAAAGGCCGAGGGGATATCAAGAAATCCCCTACTCGTCCAATTTGGAAGTTCAGAGACATCTATTCAGATATAATCATGACGTGAGCTAAACAGAAGCTGGATAATCCTCGCTATTTTTCGCAGTGTTGGTGTTAACTGGAAAAATCTCCAGAAATTAGCTCACGTCGGCACGGTGCTGTTGCTTAGCCCTTTTCGCCATACCAGCTATGACGCCAGTCGATCATTTTCCCGACCTCTTTACTTTGTGCGTCGATGATCTGACGTGAAAGCTGTTTTATGTCTTTGTTCGAGCTCTGCTTTAACGCAACTGCAGCCATTTCGATAGCTGACGCATGGTGCGGTAATTGTGAATCGATAAATGCCTTGTCAAATGGAGACTTCTGTTCAAGCTCTTTTGCACTGTCCATGCCAAACATACTGCGTTCATGAGGATGTGGTTCCGTCGCGAGTTTTGCGGAGCTATCAAGATCATCAAGAATTGAATCAAGTGTCTTGATCTCTTTTTCCTGATCCTCGATCATATTTTTTGCGAAATCCACAAGGTCCTTATGCTCACCTTTATTAACAGCAACCTCGGCCATTGAAATAGCCATTGCGTGATGAGCTGCCATCATATTGACAAAGCGTATGTCAGAGTATTCTCCGTTATGGATAAGACTTGCAGGCGCTTGAGTTTGGGATGTCATATCTGTTCTCCTTTTTGTGATAGTTACCAACGTAGGAAAGCAGACTTAGTTCCGCAGCGGCTAAACTTGTGGTTGTAATCATGCACTGACCTGATACCCCGAGTTAGAATTCTCTGGGCCGGTGGTGGCAATCAGTTGGTGCAAAAGTTTCATAGTTCATCGCGGTCCGGGGCGCTGATGCCGCTTACCAGCAAAACTGAACCAATCGTGGCGAAACGCTATAGCTGCGTCAACGTTGGTTTAATGTTTGGCAGCCGACCATAAGTCAGGACAGGGTGGTCTAAATCAGGCCATGACCTCTTCCAAGGACAGAAGCAGTAGAAAACCAATGAAGAACATTGCGGCGACCCATGGCTTATCCGGGGTCTCATGTGCTTCGACCAGCAGCTCCTCCGTTACAAGGTACAACAATGCTATCAATCCAAAGCTTAGAAAGGCGGTAATATATTGGTCAGGTAATCCGGCTATTGGCGTAGCGACCAAGGCACCTAGCGGGAGTAACAAAATCAAAGCCGCGATTACCAGAACGATGCGCACACGCGATTTTACAGTTTGTGAAAGCTCCGTGGTTACCGCCAACCCGAGGAAAAGCACCTCTACGCTGAGTGCGATAGTCAAAAGCAGCCCCGCTTTAGCCCCTGCCGCAAAAGCAATGCCCAGGACCAGTCCGTCAATCAGGATGTCCACGCCGACGAGGGTAAGCAAACCTGCGGGGCCTTCAATGACGCGCTCTAACCGTCGAATTGCCAGCATAACGCCAATCCCTGCAAAACCACCTATTAACGTCGCGACCAATGCCCCGCTATGCACCACATCCGGCATGATCTCACCCGCGGCAGCGGCAAACACGACGCCTGCGGCAAAATGTTGGATAGCGCTGACAAGGATCGGCCCCGGTCGAACGTTAACCGCGATAATCGCTCCCAGAATTGCAATTGCTGCGGGAATTAAAGTGTAGATCCAAGCAGGGGTCATATCAAGCTCACGCGCCGATTCCTTCATGGTCTGTCAGGCATTCTGAATGGTCGCGCAAAACCTCAAGAACCTTGCAGTCAGCTACGCTGTCTCCTTCGCATTCTGCGACCATGCGCTTGAGTTCTTTCTTAAGCGACTGAAGCCGCTTCAGACGCTGTTCAACTTGGCGAAGCTGGCGGCGGGCAATTGAATCGACCTCTGCGCACGACCGTGACGGATTATCGGATAGTTCCAAAAGCTCTCGGATCGAGTCGAGAGAAAACCCCAGTTGCCGCGAGTGTCTGATAAAGGCTAGCCGATCAAGATCCTTTTCAAAATACCTGCGTTGCCCGCCCGAGGTCCGACCCGCCTCGTTCATCAGCCCGATCTGTTCGTAATACCGGATAGTCTGCACCTTTGTTCCCGTCTGACGAGAAAGTGCGCCAATTGCAAGCATGGCTGCCCCCTTGTGTATCCAAAGCCCGAACTCTACCAAGGCTGTAGCTTATTGACTGTAGAACGAGTGGGAAATCAAAAAGGTTCCACTTTATGTGCGAAGCAAATTCCAACGACTGATTTCTTGCCTAAACCCCTGTTCGCTTTAGCTTGAACCAAGAACACGTCGTCAGAAATTACGGATATATACAGGCAGTGGACAATTTACAGGTAAATGTAGGGCCGGTTGTGCAAAGCGGGGCCGACCACATGACTGCACACCGCGCCAGATCGCGGACCACGCGTTAAGATGGATCATTTCGCTACCTTATCACCAGTTGCACTTGGGTTTCTGGGAAGCCTTGCAGCCGGGCTGATGACTGCGGTCGGGGCTGCACCGGTGCTGTTTGGTCGCACACCTTCGCGCAAGTGGCGCGATACCTCGCTGGGCTTTGCGGCTGGCGTAATGCTCGCCGCGTCGTTTTTCTCGCTTATCATCCCGGCACTCGATGCTGCCGAAGTGCGATATGGCGATGGGGCGATACCAGCATTGATTGTCTGCGTTGCGATCCTTTTGGGTATGGGGACCGTCGCTGTGGTCAACGAAGTGATACCGCATGAACATTTCAGCAGCGGTCGCGAAGGCCCAGAGGCGGTTTCGTTAAGGCGGGTTTGGCTGTTCATCATCGCTATTACCATCCACAATGCGCCCGAAGGCCTGGCCGTCGGTGTGGCGTTCGGTGCAGACGGGTTTACTGGCGGTTTTCCTGTCGCTTTGGGGATCGGGTTGCAGAACGCCCCCGAAGGTCTGGCCGTCGCCGTTGCCTTGTTGGGCGAACGATATTCGGCGGGTCGGGCGTTTGGAATTGCCGCGCTGACAGGGTTGGTCGAACCAATCACCGGTTTTCTCGGTGCGGCGCTGATTGTCGTGGCGCAGCCTGTTTTGCCTTGGGGTTTGGCGTTTGCAGCGGGGGCCATGCTGTATGTCATCAGCCACGAGATCATTCCTGAAACCCACCGCAGCGGTCACCAAAAACAAGCAACCACCGGATTGGCAATCGGCCTTGTAGTTATGTTGTTTCTGGACGTTTGGTTGGGATGATCGTCGGGCCGATATGGCGGTT